>JACCDO010010885.1_pt1 | contig 16327 bp, 13 predicted proteins | sample 7446101 | NCBI WGS metagenome assembly JACCDO01 (sample SAMN15323440, study PRJNA562643) | freshwater metagenome | isolation source: river surface water | place: USA:Blue River Watershed | collected 2017-08-16 | reverse complement strand
CTGTTGCATCTATTGATATATCACATTCTCCCGCATAAGCTGCTGAAGAAATAAAACCAAAAACTACTGTAGCACCTAAAAGTTTCTTTATCATGATGATTACCTCAAAAGAATGGTTAAGAGTATTTAATACCCTACTTAACCTCAGAGTAGGTTTAATTGTATTTAGTTGCTTATTACAATTATTTTTATTAATAAAATTTGAGTTCGTATGAATCTTATTAATTCAACGTCAAAGCGCGAGGCAAAACTATAAAAATTCATTTTATGTTGACTAATTTTAGGTACCTCTTTAAGCTCGAAAAGTTTATTTTCAATCACCTTTACCAGAAATTTTAGTTAAGTTAAACAATAATGAATTCACAACCAAGTACCCATAGACAGCAAAATTTAAAAATTGCCGCAATGTTTTGTCTTCTCGACATTATTTTGACTGGTGGTGCTGCATTGTCCTCCAACTCCCTCACCATCCTTAGCGACTTCTTTAAGGAGAGTGCAGACTTTATTTCCGTATTTTTCGCTTTATTAACATTAAGAGTCGTTAATAGACATCCCAATGAAAAATTTTCCTATGGTGTGGGCAAGTTAGAAAACTTGGTTAGTATCGGTGTGGCCATACTAATGTTACTCAGTGCTTTATTTATTATTTATCAAGCATTCGCTCGAATTGCTAATCCAGAACACCCTCATGGGACAATTCCTGGGATTTTAATTTTTTCCGTGTCCGCGGTATTTAGCTACTTTATGTATCTAAGAAATCAGACACTGCTTAAATTACAAAAGTCTGCGATTGTCGAGTCACAAGTAAGTTTATGGTATTCCAAAGCCTGGCTCGATGGTTTGATGACAACATCACTGCTAGCTGGAATTGTACTTAAAGGATATTCTTGGAGCGCCTATCTTGACCCAATAGTCTCTTTAATGGGTGCTGGCCTATTGTTGTATGGTGCATGGGAAGTAAGCACGTCATCCGTCAATGATTTATTGGATGCATCATTAGAAGAAGCTTCACAGCTTCTTATCATGCGAAAATTAGCTGAACATTTTGATGACTTTGAAAGTGTATTAAAAATTCGCACTCGTCATTCAGGAACCAATATATATATAGAAATATTTTTAGGTTTTAATGCTGATATGACACTTATGATGGTGCAAGAGAAGATGCGACACATCGCAAATGATATTCAAAATAATTTCCTAGGCGCCGAAGTAGTGATTGTGCCAAGTGTTGCAGAGTAAGCAAAAACTTTATTGATGGTTTTTGCATGATAAGGTAAATGGATTAATCATGGATAAAACTAATAATCACTCAATTTCAGCATTATTCCGGAATTCTTGGGAGATCTATAGCTCACTTCTGCTCAACAATTATATGTATCACAAAGAACTTAGCGACGCCGTACATAATACTGTTACAACTCATTTTAATAAAAACGTTGTTGATATGCTTGACCTTGGCTGTGGAGATGCAAGTCAAATTGGGATGTTGATGCAAGAAATGAATCTTGGTTTATATCACGGTTGTGATTTAGCCAATGCGCCCTTGATAATGGCTAAAGAAAATGTTGAACGATTTTCTAATCAATCAAAATTAGAATGTAAAGATATGCTCGAATGTATATCTGAAACAAAAAATCATTACGATATCGTGTTTAGTAGTTTTGCTTTGCATCATCTTTCTACTGAGAATAAATTCGAAATTTTTAAAAAGAGTCACAACGTACTAAAAGAAAATGGACTTTTATTATTAATTGATGTTACAAAAAAAGCTGGACAAAAAATCCATGAGTATCATAACGATTATTTGTTTTTTGCCAGAGAGAATTGGGTCGAACTCAGTGCAAACGATTTAGAACTGATTGAAGAGCATGTAAGAGCTTATGATCAGCCAGAGTCTATTGAAACATATCTGAAGATGGGCTTTGATGCAGGATATACCTCAGCAAAAGTTTTGGCTCAACATACCTGGCATACTGCTCTGATGTTCCACTACTAAACCCTAGTAGATCAAAAATCAGTTTAAAAATTTTATCTACTTATTGTTAAAGGAGCCAAGTTAATGATCGAGAACATTTGTAATTATCTTAATCTGCAACAATTCGGATATGGTTGGGCTACCTTATTTTTAATGATACTTATTGGTGGTCTGACTTTTTGGTTTTTAGCTTACTCCAGTTTTGCAAAATCTTTTAAAGAGGGTGATGAGGTCGTTCCTCCTTTTCTTGCACTTCCTGCTATTTTATTTGCACTGTTTGTATCTGCTTTAGCTACTGACGTATGGCAGAAACATCAACAAGCAAAAGATATATTAATTAAAGAAACTGCCGCAGTGAGAAGTCTATTTTTACTAAGTCGCTCTATCGAAATAAAAGGGGCAATTTTGCAGCAAGCTACAGAAAATTATGTCAATTCTGTAATTCATCATGAGTGGGATGCAATGGTGAAAAATGATATCAGTCGAAAAGAGTCCGCCTTGAGTGATTTAGAGGCACTAGATGCTACGATTATTGAAATTTCCAAACATCCAAAAATACCTTTATATCTTTCCATGCGATTAAACGGTTCTTTGGAAACTATCCGCGTCAGTCGTTTACAAAGGCTAGCACTCGCATATGATCCGATTTCGAATGCAAAGTGGAGTTCTTCAATTACATTAGCTGTACTTACTCTTATTTCGATGGGGTTTGTTCATATTCGAAGACCCAAAGCAATGCTCATATCGATGATTCTTACCGTTATGTGTGTTGTAGCTACTATTAATTCATTATCAAGAAGTCGTTCTCCATATATTGGCCCAGCAGCAATTTCAAACCAATCACTCATTGAGACGTTTAATGTGCTCATTCCGCATCAATAATATTTATTATTAATGCGCATTAATAATGATCTATATGTTTTGATACATACAACTTTTTAAATGATAGGCGCGTCAATTTGTTTCACCAAAACCGTTAGTATATTTTTGTCCTTTACCATGATGCGTATGCAAGATTATTGGTGAGCCTTTCTATTTTTTCGTTTATTCTCAAGCCATAGGTTAATATATCGTTATATGTATTCAGGTATGGGCATGAATCAATCTGTTCAACAGTACTTTTCTTTTGAATTATCCGGGGCAATAAGCGAGCTGGATGAGCTTGCTTCATCTTTAAAACATATCTGCTCTATTCTGCAAATATCTGAGGTACAAGAAAATCAGCTGAATTTGATTCTTGAGGAGCTTTACAGCAATTCTGTGAACTATGCTTTTGCAAAAGTTGAACAGCCTAAGGTGATAATAGAAATAACTAAGTCAGATAATCAATTAGAAGTAATCTATCGAGATAATGGCCCTGAATTTAATCCTTTAGATAAGCAATTACCTAATTTAGATCTTAGCCTAGAAGATAGACCAATTGGGGGCTTAGGAATTTTCTTTGTGAAGTCAATGACCGACAATGTGTCCTATCGATATGAGCATGGCTTTAATCTCATTTCCATGACTAAACAAATTTTGCCTGTCTGACAGCTTAGCTTTGATTCTGTAATTTAAGAATTTGGCGAATTTGCCATAATATGCGCTCAAAAATTCTAGTACTAATAAATAGAGCTTTTCTGTCATTCACTTGAGCATCACTGTCAGTCATTAATTTATTACGAATGTTATCCATCAACTGGCTTCTATCTGATGTCAGCTCTTGTAGTAATTCTATATTTTCATTGGCATCAATATTTTCTTCCATAAGTTGCAATACCAAATGAAGTCCCTCCACGGTAGCTGCAGATAGGCCAGTATGGTAATTTTTTGTCTCTTTTATAGTTTGAGTAAAGCTATTTAAAGAATGCATTAAAGCGACAAGACCCTCATGTCGACTTTGCAATTCAATAAACAAGGTAATTTGATCTCCAAGATCTTGGTGTGATATTTCATCGATGAATTGCTTGATGCTTTGTGCAAGCTGTATATTTGCCTCATGGCGACTATTTAGACTGATTAAATCTTCTTGGTGGAAGCGTACCGTCTCAAGATAATTTGATAGGCCACTAATCAGTCTGTCCTGCTCTTTTTTTATAAGACTGAGTGCGATACTACTATCTTGCGCGGCTTCTGGATAAATGTACTTTGGTTTCGAGAGTGATTCCTCGAGGCTCTCTGGAAAAAGTTTCTGAATTTTTACAACAATTTGCTTTTGAGCAAGCGTGACGATTATTGCACCAGAAACCTGAAGAATAAGATAGATAACGGAAAGATAATAAGCAACATTATCAGTACGTTGGGGTTCGATATTCAGATGTGTAAATGGTAATAATAATAAAACTAGAAGGACAGATAATGTGCCACTCATCTTGGCTAGAAATTGAAAAAAAGCCAATTGTTTTTGGGTACCATTTAAATGGGAGGTAATCAATAACAAGCTAATTCCCGAGCCGATATTGGCGCCCAAAACAAGCACAATAGACGAGCTAAAAGAAATGATGCCAGTCATTACAAACGCAATCGCAATAATAGTAATAGTTGATGCTGACTGAGTAATCATTGTTAGCATCAGCCCAATCATGAAACAGATTACTGAGGTTTCTGCAGAGAATTCAATAAACTCCTTAACCCATGCACTTTGATTGAGTAAGTGGGCACTTTCTTTAATCATGCCTAGCCCAAGAAATAAAAGACCCAATGCAAACAAAATGGCAACTAAATTTTTAGTCCGCTCCAATTGGTCAACATTGAAAAGATGCGAAAGTCCGACAATGCCAACTAAAACTAGGCCAGCAAGTTGAATATTGATGGCAACAAGAAATACTAAAAGGGATCCGCCGACACTTGACCAAGCAAGCATCTGTAACGCGCTATTAAACGGAAGAACACCTGAATTTACTAGACCCATGCAAACAAAGGTTGAGCCACTAGTGCTATTGGTGATTGCGCCTAGAAGAGTCCCTGATAATGCAGCGCTGAAATAGCCACCAGTCAATTTATTTAGCAAGGCGCGAAGTTGCTTGCCAGCCAATGGTTTGATACTAGCTGAGAGTAAATGCAACCCGGAAAGAAAGAGTCCTAGTCCAGAGAATGCAACAGCGTATTGAATCATCATTAAATTTATTGACGTATATTTCTAAGAAGTCGGTAAAGACTAAGAATCGTGATTGCCATCACGATAGACATCACAATAAGGATAAATTTTCTAAGATTCTCATAGCGCGAATCCAGTGATTGTCTTATCTGACTGCTTTGTAAGGATTGAAGTTGAGAAAATTCCTCACTCAGCTTATCCATTTGATTATCTAATTGCCTATCGATACCACGCACATTTTGGTCAACTAAATGAATTTCATTATAGTCATTAAAGTTGCTGCGACTGAGTTGGTCATCATATTTCTGAGCAAGTGCACGGTGTTGTTGCAAAACATCTTTAATGTTCTCGCATTGCATAACTAATTGTAAATGATTACATTTTTCCGAAGCGCTATTCAAATTTTGTTCCACTTTTTCGATTTGTAGTTTGAATAATTGCTCATAGTGTTTTCTATCCTTTATATCCTTGCCACGAAGAAGAATATTTTTCCACTCTTGTACTTGGATTTTAAAATCAATACGGGCTGATAAAAGGATGTTATTCAATTCAGATAGTGCAATGGATTGCTGGCTTGCTGAATGATATGCGCGATTCATTGACCAAATTGAAAATAAGGAGATTATCCCTACAAATAGCAACAGACTTATCCAAGTCCATGTAAATCGAATAATGTTTTGCCTAAAATTTGCACTCATAGGTTGGATTTTATGAAGTTTAGTTTAATAGAGAAGGGCTAATTTAAAATTAGAAAAAATAAATTAGCATTAAGCTTTGATATTGAGCGTTAACCGATTGCTGTTATCACTTCTTTGGTAATCAAGATCTTCCGTCATATTTTTAATTAACATTAAACCAATATCATCAGGCTGGTCACTTTGCATAGGATTGAAGGCCTCTCCATCAGTTTCAATGGTTAGCTCAACAGTATTGTTTTTCTCGGAGTGTCCAACGGTAAGCTTTAGCTCGACTTTGCCCATCAATGGGCGATAAATCAGTAATAACTCTTCTATTACCAAAAGTAAGCGCTCTTTTTGTTTTTTTCCGATCAATTGTTTTTCACAGAACAATTCAATTTCGGCATTCAAAGCATACAAATCATACTCAGCACTATTGATCTTAAATGAGTAATTACGTATTTGATGGATAAATGCTTTAGTTCGATCTTTTTGAGGGTGATCAAAAATTTGTTCTGGACTTCCCTCTTCGTAAATGAGACCTTGATCCATAAAGAATACTCGGTTTGAAACATCACGCGCGAATGACATTTCGTGGGTAACAATTAACATTGTCATCCCTTCCTGTGCCAGTTTACGAATCACTGATAAAACTTCTTTAACCATCGTTGGGTCTAGCGCTGATGTTGGCTCGTCAAATAAGATTACCTCTGGTTCCATTGCCAAACAGCGAGCAATAGCAACCCGCTGCTTTTGTCCTCCAGAAAGTTCATCCGGATAGCTGTTTGCCTTTTCGCCAAGACCTACTAATTTAAGCAGACTCATTGCTTTACTCTCTGCATCTGCCTCAGATTTTCCGAGTAATTTTATTGGCGCAAGTGTGAGATTTTCTAGAACAGACAAATGTGAAAAAAGATTAAAAGATTGAAATACCATATTCATTTTTTGACGAACTTTAGCCACATCCGCCTTCTTATCCATAATATCTTGGCCATCAATCAATATCTTGCCGCCCGTAGGTTGGTCTAGCAGGTTCAGACAGCGTAAAAATGTACTTTTACCTGTCCCAGAAGGACCAATAATAGAAATAACCTCACCTTTTTTTATCTCGGTGTTGATATCTTTGAGAACGACTAAATCACCATAGTGCTTGGAAAGATGTTGGACTGTAATCATGATGATTTACCTGCCTTACGCTTATATTTTGGATCAGTTACTTTTTCAAGATAATTGAGTGATTGCATCAGCAGCCATGAAATCAGAAAGTACAGGATTGCAATCATAATCAATGGGAAGAAAGCATCAAAAGTTCTACTTCGAATAATATCGCTTGCCTTAGTCAAGTCTTGAACAGCAATATAGCCAACGATAGAGGTCATTTTGACTAGCGAAATAAACTCACCTTTATAGACGGGCAATATACGAATAATGGTCTGTGGCAAGATGATATAAACAAATGTTTTCATTTTATTGAAACCCAAAGATATACCTGCCTCTGTTTGACCTTTTTCTATGCTTTGAATACCGCTTCTAAATATTTCTGCTACATAAGCGCCAAAATTCATTCCAAAAGCGATGGTAGCGACAAAGATTGGATTGATGTTAATTGATCCAAATACAACATAGAAAATAAGCATTAAGATCACCAATACTGGAGTGCCTCGTAAAATACTGATGTATATTTTGGCTGGAATATTTAACATGGCGTGCTTGGACATACGCATAAAACAGACAAGTGCGCCAAGTAGCGTTCCAAAAATGGTAGATAAAATTGAGATTAAGATCGTTGTTTTAAATCCATCCCAAAGCAACAGATAACGTTTCTCTTGCATGATATTGCTATTGAAACTATTCACCACACCTTGCCAAAAATTAATCTCATCCGCTGCATTTTTCTCTTTGTGATTTTGCAATATATTTTTCTTAAGTGAGAAAGCACTCATGCCAATTTCATAATAGGATTCAGCAAAATTAATTTTTTGTTTTCGTTCTTCCGTAATCATTAATGTGACTGCAATGAAATCAATCTTTCCGGTGCTAACTGCCGGCATCAGACTACCAAACTCCATATCATCGAATCGAATATCTTTACCTTGAGACGCAGCAAATCTCTTAGCCAGCTCAATATTCATTCCAATATGCTGGTTATCTCGAATGGTGACAAAGGGAAGTCCGCCATCACTTACATGGCCTGCTACTAATAGGCCATTTTTATTAGGCGTCGGAATGTCAGGCATGACAGGATTTTCCTGTTTCGTCCAGCGGTCTACCATTTGCTGATAGACCCCATTCTCTTTGATGGTTTTAAAGAATATGTTGAACTCGTTTAAAAGCTTGTCATTTTGCTTACTGAAACCGAAAGCAACCGGCATCATCTCAAATGGTTCGCCTATGGTGCCAATATCCGGACTGGTTTTAAGAATTTCTTTTAATGAGACGCTGTTATATATGCCGACATCGACTTTTGCGGTTTTGACGGCCAGAAGTACATCAGAGGGAGACTTGTACTGCATTATTTCTGCTTCAGGGTAGTGCTTGTGAGCGAATGTGTCGTGGGTCGACCCCAGCATAACGGCAATTTTTTTATCTTTTAGATCATCCAAGCTGCTCATTAGTCCTGATGGGTTATCTTTTTTATCGATCGAAGTTGAAGAGTTTTTAGCAGTAAAGGTGCTAGATGTCATCGCATAATAAGCATCAGAAAAATCAATTTTCTTTTTTCGTTCGTCGGTAATAAATAGTGAAGCTGCCACCATATCAACTTTTCCACTGGCGAGAGCAGTGACAAGGCTGGAAAAGTCCATGCTGAGTAACTTGAGTTTTTTATGCTGAGTAGCCGCGAAGCGCTGCATCATCTCCATATCGAATCCGATATATTGTTGATTTTCTAACGCGACAAAAGGCAGGCCTGTATCATTAATTCCTATAGTGAGATAGCCTTTTTCTCCCGGATTGGCTATTTCAGGCATCGTCACTTGATGTTGATCCAGCCATCTCTTTTTCATATCCTGATATACGCCATCAGATTTGATTTGTTTTAAGAATTGATTGAATTCATTTCTGAGTTGAGTATCTTTTTTATTAAAGCCTATCCCCAAATCAAAACTTAGCATCTCCTGATCCAGTTTCTGTAAGGTACTATCCAGACTAAGAATATGGTCTAGAGGCTCAGTATCATAGATGGCAACATCAACCTTCTTTGACTTCACTGCTACGATAAGGTCTGCAATGGTGATGTATTTCAGGACTTTTGCGGATGGATAAGTTTTCTCGGCATACGATTCATGAGCTGAACCCAGCAGAACGCCAATTTTTTTATCTTGAAAATCGTTTTGAGCGATTGCGCTGCTAATGCTGACAAAACCCAATATTATCAAAACGATACAGCAGATAATTTTTTTCATAGAGCAACCTAATAGACATTTTTTGAAACTCTAGCATAGATTTGATTCACAAAAAGATAATTTATCTGCGATTGTTTTTCTTATAAACAATCATCTATTTTATTTTTTCAGGTAGTATTTAATCTGTAATTGCATTAATGTTAACCACAATTAGATAAGTATGCTGAGGGCTATTATGTTAGATGTAAAAAGTGAAAAGCAAAAAGACGTTTTAGTGGTAAGTTTAATCGGTCGGTTAGATGGGCTAACTTCTAAAACTTTTCTTGAAAAACATAGTGCGCCTGAGTATGCAAGTTGCGCACGTGTGGTATTAAATTGCCAAGAACTAAACTACATCAGTTCTGAGGGTTTGAGAGTAATTCTTATGGCGGCAAAGCAAGCCAAATCACTTGGAGGAAGTCTGACTCTATGTGAGGTGAATGCCTCAGTCAATGAAGTGATGGTAATCAGTGGTTTTGATCAATTACTCGGTGTGCATAGTAGTGTAGAGCAAGCCATTCAAGCGATTAGTTAACTCTTACCTTCATTCTAAATTAATGACATTTTTCATTAATCAGCTGACTAGTAAATTAGAGCAGCTTAAGTTAAACACCAAACTGGTATTGGGGTTTGGACTTATTCTGACCTTTATGTTTTTATCTGGCTTGCAAGGGATTTATTCGCAAAGTCGACTGAGTCAATCATCAAGAGAAATTTACAGTAATCACTTACTCGCTATATCCAATCTCAAGCAAGCTAATATTCAACTCATGTATCTTGATCGAGCTTTTCGGCAAATGGTTTTGAGTGACAATGTTGTGCAACAAAAAAAATATCTAGCACAAGTAGAGCAAGCAAAGCTTTCGATTGCTTCCTCAATCGCCACAGCAAAACCATTAATGGGCCAGGCTGATGAGGCAGCGATGTTGGGTAAGTTTGAGCTTTACTACTCCAAGTTTTACCGAAACATAGAACGCATTACCCAATCCTATTCGTCTCACCAAATCAATAACAAATTGGCGATTCAATGGTTAGAGAGTGAAGACTATCGCAATACACTCAAATCTACTGATGCGCTTCTATCAGAAATGGCTAATCAAAAAAAACTTGCAGCTGATGTTGCAACGGTTAGTGCCAACACTCTATACAAACAAAGTTTAATTATTACGATAACTTTTATTAGTGGCAGTATCTTGAGTGGATTGATTTTTGCTTTGATGATTGCTGGTTCCATTCGACGTCCTGCTTCACGCCTACAGGATGCCGTAAAAAAAATCGCCGCGGGAAACTTAGAAACACAAGTGCCACATACTGAATATCCAAATGAGATTGGAGAGCTTGCCAAGTCAGTCGAAGTTCTTCAAAACAGTGCCCAAAGAATGGAAGATCAGCGCTGGGTAAAATCTCATTTAGGTGAAATTTCTAATGCAGTACAACACGCGCCGGATTTCAATGCAATGGCAAGTACTTTACTGTCAGGATTAGCGCCACTGATCAATATAGGCCGTGGTGTTTTTTATATCATTGATAATGAGCAGGTGCTAAATCTTATTGGAAGTTATGGAGATCACGCTGCCAAGCCCCAGATATCTCTTGGTGAGGGATTGGTTGGGCAATCGGCTCTAGAGAAAACCTCCATCATTATGAATCAAGCACCCGAGGGATATTTCTCTATTCACTCCGCCTTGGGTGAGGCAAAGCCCACAGTGATTTATGTAATGCCAATTATGCTGGATGACCGAGTGCTTGGTGTTATAGAGGTCGCTGGATTCCAAAAATTATCCGTAAGAGAGCATTCTTTATTAGAAGAGCTATTCCCCTTTGTAGCGATGAGTATGCAGATTCTAGAAAGAAATATGCGTACCCAAACATTGTTAGAAGAGACTCAAAAACAAGAGATACTTATTCGCGAAAGTGAGAAAAGTTTCCGCTATATTCTTGAATCGAGTCCTGCCGCTATACGTATTAAATATCCCAATGAGAACCGTTGTTTATTCGCCAATCAATCCTATGCTGACATGTTTGGATTCTCTTTGGATGATATAAGCTCAATAGATCCCTCAAAAATCTACCAGAATAAAGAGGACTTTGATCTCATTGTAGAAAAGCTTGCCAAAGGCGAGAGCATTAGTAATTTCTCTGTCGGTATGCGCAAAATTAGCGGTGAAAATGTACAAGTAATCGCATCACATTTCCCCGTTAAATTTAATGGCCAAGATGGCTATCTAGGTTGGTTCTTTGACGTAACAAAAATGCAAGAAGCGATGGAAAAGGCCGAAGAGGCAACCAAGATGAAGTCTGACTTTTTATCGAATATGAGTCACGAGATTAGAACGCCTATGAATGCCGTTATTGGGATGTCGCATTTGGCATTAAAAACCGACTTAAATCCTCGTCAGCGTGACTATATTGAAAAGATCAATGGTTCAGCTCAACATCTATTAGGAATTATTAACGATATCCTAGATTTTTCCAAAATTGAAGCGGGTAAGCTCACGATAGAGTGTGCTGATTTCGAGCTCGACAAAGTATTTGATAATGTCGCGAACTTAATTTCTGAAAAAGCCACGCAAAAAGGGTTAGAGCTAATTTTTGATATTGATAAAGATTTACCGTCAAGATTAAATGGTGACGCATTACGTTTGGGTCAGATTCTCATCAATTATGCAAATAATGCCGTCAAATTTACCGAGCAAGGCGAAGTTATCATCAGTGCAAAATTACTCAAACAAGATGATCAGTCTTATTTATTGCATTTTGCGGTCAAAGATACCGGCATTGGGTTGAGTGAGGAGCAACAAGCTAGATTGTTCCAATCCTTCCAACAAGCAGATACCTCGACCAGCAGAAAATATGGGGGGACGGGATTAGGGTTGGCTATCGCCAAACAGTTGGCTAGTTTGATGCATGGTGAAGTGGGGGTAGATAGTGCGCCAGGCAAAGGCAGTACATTCTGGTTCACTGCAAATTTGGGTAAGGCTAAGAGCGAGGCCAAAAAACTAGTATTGAGCAAAGATTTACAAGGTAAGCGCGTACTTGTAGTGGACGATAATGAAATTGCTCGACGGGTTTTAGATGATTTGCTCTCCTCTATGACATTTACAGTGGAGCAAGTCGCAAGTGGAGCTGAAGCTATTGAGGAAATAAAAAATGCTGGGCAAAGAGATACCCCCTTCGATATCGTTTTTCTTGATTACCAAATGCCCTTGATGAATGGTGTAGAAACAGCACAAGCAATACAGAATCTAGATTTAAACACAATGCCGCATTTGGTGATGGTGACATCCTACGGTCGCGAAGAGGTCATTAAGCAAGCGGAACAGGCAGGTTTTGCTGAAATCTTAATTAAGCCTGTCAACGCCTCTATATTGTTCAACACTGTATTGAGAGTTCTTGGCGAACACGCCCCATCAGATGTGGGATCAATGCACAGTCAATCTATGAGGGAGATGCTGGCGCCGATTTATCAGTCCAAGATATTGGTAGTAGAAGACAACGCTTTAAATCAAGAGGTCGCGCTAGGGTTGTTGGAAGCGGAAGGTTTTATTGTAGAAATTGCAGAAAATGGCCAGCAAGCCATCGACAAAGTACAAAACAGTTCTTATGACATTGTGCTGATGGATATGCAAATGCCAGTAATGGATGGATTAACGGCGACCCAACATTTGAGAGCAATAAAGAAATATAAGAACTTGCCTATAGTAGCGATGACCGCTAATGCCATGGATCAGGACAAAGAGAAATGTATGGCAGCAGGCATGAATGATCATGTTGCAAAACCAATAGACCCACATCAATTGTTTAATGTGTTGTTGAAATGGATTAAGCCAAAAGTCAGTGTGCCTAAGTCACAACAAGCTAAAAGTATAGAACCATTATCCCATTCCAAAATTGATCAAGCGCCTGATTCTCAATCAAAAACAGTAGCAGGTTTAGATGTAGATCTTGGGCTATCTCGCGTCATGGGAAATCAAGCGCTGTATCTTAAAATACTGAATCAATACGTAAAAGATCAGCCTGGTTTGTTGAAACAGCTTCGCAGCTCAATCGAGACAAAAGATCTCGCTAGTGCAGAACGTCATGCGCATACCTGCAAAGGGGTAAATGGCAACATTGGAGCAAGCCAGTTACAAGTCCTTTCCACTCAATTGGAAAGGGATATTCAGCAGGGGGCAGAAACTAACACCTTACTCAAGCAATTAGATGCAATCGAATTACACCAATCAGCATTAATAGAGGCTATCGCCAAAAATTATGAGTTAAAAAGCACAGAAGCGGCGTCAATCCCTGCCAGTTCTGAAGCGAGTGATGCACTCTTAAAGCAATTATTGGCCTATATCCATGATAGTGATACTCAGGCGGGAGAGTTGTTGAATGAGCACGCGTCTTCATTAAAGACTATATTGGGCGAGCAAGTATTTAATCAATTAAGTTCGGCAATATTGGCGTTTGATTTTGATCAAGCGGCCAATATCTTAGAGGCCTAGGAGAAATGATGCTAAATCAACCAGCCTCTATATTAGTGGTAGATGATACGCCGGCAAATCTCACATTAATGACAGGATTATTGCAAGATACATATCATGTCAGAGCAGCAATCTCTGGAGAAAAAGCCTTAAAGATAGCCAGCTCTGATAATCCACCCGATCTTATTTTATTGGATATTATGATGCCGGAGATGGATGGTTATGAGGTCTGTCGTCGGCTAAAGGCTGATGAAAAAACACGCGATATTCCTGTCATATTTTTAACGGCCATGACTGAGGCCGCGGATGAACAAAAAGGACTCAGTTTAGGGGCGGTAGATTACATCACTAAGCCGATTAGCCCACCCATCACGCTCTCCAGAATTCATACGCATATCTCTTTATTTCAACAGCAAAAAGCGCTTGTTAATAGTCAGCGAGCATTAGCGGCAGAACTTCATGAGGCAGCTGAATATATCTATAGTGCACTACCTGCACCCATTCAAGGAGCAGTGACTACTTACTGGAAGCATATTCCATCCACTGCGTTAGGCGGAGATGCTTTTGGCTATCATTGGATTGATGAGGATCATCTTGCCATCTATCTATTAGATGTTTGTGGTCATGGTGTTGGCTCCGCATTGATGTCTGTTTCTGCAATCAATATTTTAAGGACGCAATCATTAACCTCGGCAGATTTTACTAGTCCCGCATCAGTGCTCAGTGCGATTAATAATGCTTTCTTAATGGAAGAGCATAACAACAAGTACTTCACCTTGTGGTATGGAGTTTACCAACGCAGTAGCCATCGTTTGCATTTTGCAAGTGCCGCTCATCCCCCCGCATTACTCATGACCCAAAATGATCAGGGTGAAAAAAAGTGGCATGAATTAAAAACCAAAAATCTTATGATAGGTTTTGATAAAGATTTAGTTTTTAACGAGAGTTATATTGATTTAGATAAGCTCAACAAGTTATATGTGTTTAGTGATGGAGTTTATGAGATAGAACAAGCCAATGGAGAGGTGGTAACGTTGGCAGACTTCAGTGCATTTCTCCAGCGCGTCAGTAAATTTGACTCAAGTCAGGTCGAAGATATTTTGCATCACATGCGACAACTAGCGATTACCTCGGATAGCTTTGAGGATGATTTTTCGCTATTGGAAATGATGATTAAGCGTCAATAAAAAAGGCTCCTTAGAGCCTTTATTTTTATGTCAGAAATTATTTCTTAACCATGGCGGCTATGCCACCCACATAGTACGGTTGGGAGAATAATACTTTCTTGGCGCGCTCATCGGTGATAGTAATACAAGCGCCTATCATATCCACTTTATTAGCCATCAATGCAGGAATCATGGCGCCGAAATCCATATTCACAATTTCTAGCTTTTTATTCAGACGTTTTGCTACTAATTTAGCAATTTCAATATCCAAGCCTACAATCTGTTGCGAGCCATCGACAAAGGAGAAGGGTTCAGTAATAGCGGCAGTTCCGAAACGTAATACCCCGTTAGACCCGCTACTTATATCCGGCATGACGCCGGGGTTACCTTGCTCTGGGAGCCAGCGTTTAAGCATTTGGTCATACTGCCCAGAGGACTTTAAATCATTTACTTCACTATCAATCGCGTTTTTGAGATCTTTATCATCAATTCGAACAGCAAATCCGTAGTTATCTTTAGTAATCATTTCCGGTAAGACGCGAAGGCCATCATTTTTTGCTGCAATATTTTTTAAAATTGGTTCATCGTAAGCTGCAACCTCGGCTTTGCCTTGTCTTACTGCGATTGCAGCATCAAGTACAGAGTTGAAGTATTGAAATTTGGCGTTCGGAAAAACAGAAGTCACCAACTTATCAGCCACACTACCAGTGGGGACCGCAAAAGTTTTTTCTTGTAAGTCATTTAGACTTGCAATCGCGTTATCTTGATTTTTTTGACATCCAGTGAGCGACAATGAAATCAAGCTGATAAATAAAATACTGATAGTTTTGAATTTATTCTTCATTGAATAAGCCTTATTAAATTGATAAAAAATTAACCATAATGAATGTATCACTATAGTATTCATTTTGTCGAGTCAGTATTAGTATAGGATTGATGCGGTTTATACTCACTCGTGTCCGAGAAGACCCAAACTTAGAATTAGATCTTGATGCGAGCAATCTGTAAAAGTAATTTTCACATCATAATGTCTTTTGTAAATTTCAAATTTATTGATAATATTCCGAATATGTTAAGACTAGTGCACAAAAAATTTGCTGCTTGGATGGCCATCTTTGGTCTCTTGCTATCTTTTTTTGCGCCTGCCATCACACAGGCGATGCCACAAGACGGCAGTGGCAATCTTATTTATCAAAAAGTTTGTTCTGAAAGTGGGAGTAAATTAGTCCCCGTTGAGATACCCACGCACCATCAAGACAGTTCGCTCAATCCATTGGGACATTGTTTATTCTGTTGTTCTAATCATCAGGCGCCTGCGGTTTTTGCCAACACTTTGGCGCTCCCCGTGCAAAAAAATCATCAACATGATGTTGTTTCAACTCTCTATCAAGCACCTTTACTGAAGTTTACTTTTCAACCTAGCCATCCCCCTCAAGCTCCACCCACCTTTGAATAAAACTTAGTTTTTTGTCTGGCGACGCTCGTCGTCGGTGAGTTTTATTAGAGAGGGAATCATGATTCAAATTAATTTGACAAGCTGGATTGCGGCTGCGCTGCAATCACCAATATTTAAGTTAAATATAG
>JACCDO010105365.1_pt1 | contig 16330 bp, 11 predicted proteins | sample 7446101 | NCBI WGS metagenome assembly JACCDO01 (sample SAMN15323440, study PRJNA562643) | freshwater metagenome | isolation source: river surface water | place: USA:Blue River Watershed | collected 2017-08-16 | reverse complement strand
TGAAACGCGTTCCTCAGAGTGGGACCTCGCGCTTGGGGCAGATGCCATGCGTGTTGTGAGCCGTCCTGGCACTGCTAAAGTAGGAAACTCCAGCAAAACCATCCAAGTTGCAAGTGGCGTGATTGCTGGAGGCAATAGCGTCGACATTGCGAGCGCACGTGCGGGGGTATCAACCTTCTTGACTAACCTCATTTCAGACGAAAATCCGGCCAAGCAAGATGATCTGCTTGAAGGCTGTTTGCTTGGCCTTTGTGTCCCTGCCGGACGAAAGCTGCTTCTGCGGCTTTTGCGAGAAGCCAAAAAAGAGCGCACACGTGTCAGTGGGGGCATGGGACCCGCCCGCAAGCTGACCGTCGTATCCAGTAGTAGCACAAATGGTGCAGAAAACTTGCATGCCATTTACCGCTTGCATTGCTTTGACATCGAGCGTCATGATACCACCGGCACAAATCTCATTGCAACCCTACGAGCCTTCCCACTGAACTACAGCGCATTCGAAGCATTGACTATCTGCTTTCTCGAGATACTTCAGCACTGCACACGTTCAGATGATTTTGGCACGGCATATGACCTTCTGGAAGTGGGTGGGTTATATTTCTTGTACACAGAAAATGGACAGCCTGACGCCGCTACAGCGTGGTCGTCTAGCGGCGGTGCACCCTTTCTGTCGTCTCAAATTTACCACCATCCGATATACCAATCTGTGCGATTATGGCTGTCCGAATTGCAGCGTCGAGTACAAGCGCTGCCTATCCCTGCTGGCGCCACCATGCAGCAGTTTGACTCCGAAGTGGTCTCTGAAACGCGCGGTGTGCTCAGTATCATGCGGGATATCGACGTCAACTTCGAGCGTACCACAGCATTCCTGCAGGCCGTAGCTGCGGAGTACGGTCTAAGCCTACCCATCTACCACGAACTCATGCATTTTGCCCGACAAATGTATGGCCGCGATGATGACGATGACACGGGCATGGTAGACAGCAGCGGTCATAGCGATGGCTTGGGTAGCAACACACGCGATAGCTCTTTGCACGCGAGTAGCCGTGGCGCGGCCTCTCCGCCGACTAGCTCGCATAGCTCAGGTGCAGGGAATATGGCTGCTGAAGATGAAGACGCGCTAACAATGGTGATGAGCTCGGACATTGTAGATAACATGCATCTACGCATGCGCCGCAACTCATTGGTCGGATATAATTTGAAAAAACAAGCCCTGTTGAGCGGAGGCAATGATTCTGCGATTGCCAAATAATCGCAAGTATTTTTAATGGTACGTATCAATATACATGTCGTTTGCTTTGCTATCTTTGTGTATGCGTGTGATATATTAATCTAGTTAACGCCCGGATATTAAGCCGGCACTCTCGATGATCGCCGTGTCTCATGGCACGGCGTACATATCGAGGCTGCAGGTCCTCTCTTTTGAGGACCTGCGGGAGAAGGGAGCTTCTTGTGTGACTTGCCCCGGGCCACATTACACCGTATGTCTTCAACTTCTGCTTTCGATACATGGAATCAGGCATGACAGACTACGCACATTCTATACTTCTATATTCGTTGTTCGTGTATGTCTCAGCTGCGTGAATGCGTGTACATGTTAACTAATAGCTTCCTATCTTTTCCTTTTGTAGTGAGCTCTACAGAGGTTGGATAATGTGTCAGGTTGAATGCCTCCGCTGTGTTCAGGTTGAACTCTACGTCCGAGGTGACGCATCCGATGGCAGGTCTGTGCCGCCCTCCCGGTGAAGAAATTCTATATACATATATATATGTCGTAATTGTAGTATAATATAAATTTGTATATATCTCAAGAAAGCCTAATTACTTGCACGTAAGGTAAATGTTTTATTCTAATTACAAGTTCGTTATTCAAATTACTCTGCTAAACGATGTAAGGCAGCAGCGCCATGCCGAGGCACATGAACGGGGTAAAGATCGCTGCACTACCGTTCCCCAGGCCCTTCGTCAGCGCGCCAACTGTGGACAGAATTGCTGGTCCAGGGCACATGCCTCCCAGGCCCCACGCCACCCCGAAGATTCCAGCCCCGACAACGAGCTTCCAGTCCATCTTGGTGTTCTTCTCATGATCATCGAACACAAATCCAGGGCATTCGGAAGCATGATTATTTCTACGCATATACTCAAATGTTAACAAGTTAACTAAAACTCCTCCACCCATCACGCCTGCTAGCGTTGGATCCCAACCCGCAGGGTTCGAGAAGTCGAGGAAGTCTTGAACGCGTGTGGGGTTGGTCATGCCAGAGATGCCAAGACCACAACCAAACAAAGCCCCTGCACCAAAACTTGATAAATGGAATTGAATGCTAGGCTCATCATAAATGATTTCAGGTGCTCTGCGCAGTTCAGGGGTATCCCAACGCTCAACACGGGATTTCGTTTTGAGCATTTTATGTGCCACAAAGGCGCCGCCTAGAACGTACATCACGGGGCGAAAGCCCGCACCGAAGCCGACGGCATCTAACATTCCTGGGACTATATTGCTTACGCCTTCTGCAGAAAATAAGGGCTCAAGTAAAGTGCGATATGCCCGAGTTGCATAGGCGGTGATAGCACCTGTAGTCATGAAAGACAGCACAGCAACCAGAGAGCGCATGCTACGGCGCGGCAAACCGCAAATTCCATGACCGCTAGTACATCCGCTGCCAAGGCGCGTTCCAAATCCTGTTAGCAAGCCAGCAATAGCAACACCAAGCGGTGACAAGGTAGCAGCTGGGCTTAATGTTGACCCGAACACCGACGGCTCTAATAAAACGAAGCACGCTCCGGATGACACTAGACCTGCTATATATGACCATGTCCAGAAGTTGTGTGCATTCAAACCCTTCTTATCTAATTTAATGGGCTGTAACGCACTCTCTACGATACCACTGATGCCAGATATCTTGTGATTCTGCTTTAGCATCCAAGAGCTAGAAAGCGCAATAATTACACCACCTGCAATTCCATTACTTATATTTGTGTTCTCTGATATATGCATGGCGTGCGGGAACTGTCTCGATATTATGTTAAGCTATTTGGCTAGTGTTATTTCACCCTTACTGCACCTCAGCTCTCCTGCACCCCTTGGGATTTCACTTACGACGGCTCACCCTCTGAAACAATTACTCTTATGACAATTGTTTACGTCTCTCTTCTTCGTGTTTTAGCTGAATTAGACTAACTACGAACTATTTTTAATTTTGTTGTTAAGCTAGGTGAAAAAACCTCAGTAATGTCATCAAATTGAAGTAGAAATGAATCAACCACTGCTTCTTCATGCCGATGACATCCTTAGTGAAGAAAGATCAGCAGGATTTATTAATTCTTATAAGCAGAAAATAGGTGATCCAGATGCATTTTATTCGTCTTTATACAGATTTTTTCTATGTCGAGGAGTTAAAGGTTTAATAGCTAGTCAGTTGACTTCCTTACTATCGTTAGGATTTACAGTGGTCTTGAGCTCACTTCTAGTTTGTTTTATGGATTGGAAAGCTCTGATTCAAGAATGTCGATCTTTTAGTACTGCAGAAACGTCTTCTGTCTTCGCTTGTAAACCTATCTTTAGTTATCTGATCTCTAAGTCAGCTAGCTCAGGCAAGCTCTTTGTAGGACTTCTTTATCCAACCCTCCTCTCATGTTACTTCATTTGGCGAGCTTTTCACGCGGCGGTAGTTGTGCAGCAAAGTTTGCGCATGCATAGATTTTATGAACAAGTCCTGGAAATATCTACTGAAAAGCTTAGTGTCATGACATGGTCACAAGTGCTGGTAAGTCTAAAGCGGGCGCAGGCACACGGACGGATACAGCTTCCAGGTAAAAGTGCCACTGCTATCGGGGAAGCCGGGTTGGAAATGGATGCCTCTTTACGCTTACTTAGAACTTCTAATTATCTTATTGCTTTATCTAATGCCGGTATGTTGGACTGCGGCATCCATGCCGCAGGGGTAGACTTGTTGTTGCGAGCGCCCAAAGCCGTCCCGGGACGCGTGTTTCTCACCAGTACACTCGAATGGGCCGTAAGCTTTGTTGTGCTAGAGCATATGCTGTCAGATGCTCCTAGTAAAGGCTCGGCGCTTTTGGATGCAGATGTGCCAGGCTCGACGGGCGCCGACGGTGACTACCTCGAACTTGCTGATGGGTACTGGGAACATACACATCGTGATGAAGACCGATTTCATTTGCCTACATCCAGACATGACACTGCACCAGGTGAGCCGCGAGTTTCTTCTGCGTTCTTGTCGGACTGGCAATCTTTACAATGGCGGTTTCGTGCAATAGGGACCGTGCTCCTCCTGCTCCTACCCTTTACTTTAGCTTACAGTTGCCTACATTTCTTTCTTCGAAATGCTTTACCTATGCGCAATGCAGGGGCATATTTGGGACCTAGAAGGTGGTCTCCTGCTGCACAGTGGATGTTTCGCGAATACAACGAGCTTCCGCACGACTTCACCATGCGACTTGGACGCGCCAGTGAGCCAGCGTCGAAGTACTTAAGTTCGTTTCCTCAGCCGGTGCTGGCTGCATTTGCAAGATGTGTAGCATATGTGTCGGGTGCATTAGCTGCATGTTTAGTTGTGCTTTCCGCAGCTGCAGAAGGCGTGTTAGTCAACGCGCACTGGGCCGATCATAATTGCTTCTGGTGGCTGGCCGTATTTTCCTCCGTGTATGCAGCAGCCATATCTTGTGCACCAGATGAAGATGTGCTTCGATTACTGCCTCCACGTGTTGAACTTCTTGCTAGCGTGGCTAAGGAAACACATTACTATTTCGACACAGGGTCCGACCAAGACAGCCACCCGACAGATTCTGAAGGATCCGCAGTGTTGCAGCTGCATGCACATGCAGAGATGGGTGCATTGTTTCCTCATCAGGCGCTGCTATTCCTAGCAGAGCTCATGTCGACCATTCTCACGCCTATCTCGCTCCTCACTTCGCTCTCCTCAGAATCGCGAGTCCGCCGTATGTTGGCTTTCCTCAGATTGCACACAAGACACGTTCCGGGAACCGGTGCTGTATGTGCGCTAGCATTATTCGACTTTGAAAGCTACCCTACTTGCAGCGTTGCTGCTAATGCACCTTCCATGCTGACTCCAATTCCGAATGGTTCTGCACGTGGAGCCCCAGCGAACAGCACACGCGGAGGTGCTGCCTCCGCAAGGAAGATGGAAGCGAGCTTCCTCAGCTTCTCGAGACGTAACCCGGAGTGGCGCCATGGCCCTCTTCAGGAAGGAGGACACATACTACTGGAGCGTTTGGAAGGCATGCGTGTCAAAGAACAGGAAGAACGGACACGGCATGCACGTCAGGCATTGTCCTCGCTGATTGGTGTGGAGGCCGTAAGGAATACTCAAAGTCCTCAGCAATTGCCTGCCGTGTTGCAGTCCGTGCTGGCTCAGCAAGGACTGGACTGGGAGAGTGATCATTACTGGCTTCAGCGCTTCCGGCGCGCCGAAGGTGATCGAGCGCAGGGTGTGGAGCGCGTGCCGTCTGTGCAACCATCTGCGCAGATTGATGCGAAGATCGCAGTGGAGCTTCCCTCTGAGATGGAGGCCAAGGCGTACGTCAGTGAAGGCAGCAGCTTTGGCCTGTCGGACGAGGATGACGATGATGCTGAAGATGCTGCGCCAGGGCCCGGCGAAATTCAGGCACGCAGCTTGGAGCTCACGGTCAGACGAGCATTCAAAGCGAAAACCTCTGTGTAGTGCGAAGGGAGGATTGTTGTCAGCCCTAATATATGTCAAGAGCTTGCGCTGGCAGCTATACAAATCTGATTTTACAAGGTTTCTATTTAGTTTAATAATATATAAATTGTGATGTATAGCACAGTCTTCACATTAACACTGCAGATTTCAATTGCGAATGATCAAAAATCCTAATGGATTGCCGTGTAGATAGCATCCGCAATCAATTCCATGCCAGCAACCGAAGGGTGGGCACCATCGCAGGTTAGATTCTGTCCTAAGGGCGAGTTCGCGTATGCTGAATGCACGTCGATGAGTTGCACGTCACTCACACTAGCTATATTTCGGAGTAATCGAGGATAAATATTGTTGATCACAGTGGCATTCATCTGAAAGGGATAAGGAGGAAAGAGGAGCGGAGGCACCACAATGTATATTTTTGGAGTTGGCTCAAATGCTTTGAGCGTGTTGATCATGTCTACATAATCCAATGCATAATAATCGCCTAAATCTTGTTGAATTCCTTCCCAATTAAAATACTTGGCATCATTTGTGCCTAAAAATATTGTCACGATATCGGGTTTACTCTCTTTAGCTTGCGTCCAGGAATCAGTATTCCAATAACTACATGAACCAATGTCTGCCGGGGGGTTGCCAGTTTTCGTGTTGCATTTGCCTAGTTTTAACATTGTTTGAGATGATTTCCCACAATTTTGCACGGTATACAACTCACCGAGCATGGACTCAAGAATGGTAACGTATGTACCCAAGCCACAGCCTCCTCCTTCTGTGATGGAGTCACCAATCATGGTCACCCGAACATTTTTCTGTGAAGAAACCTGGGCAGCAATAAAAACGAAGATAAATAGAATTAATAAATAAGTCGTCTGCATGTTGAAATGTAATTCCAATGGATTTAAGGTTATTTTTACTGAAATTGCTGTCTTTACTTCGTGTAAAGCTCAGCTTTCATTTTTCATGCGTTCAATTTGTAATCTTTGAGAGAGTGAATGATGACGATGATTTTTCCCCTGGCTTTCATCTTTATCGCGTAAGATGGAGGCCCTCCAATCATGGGTTGGCGAGTTTATGACTGAGCACCGTGGGCTGTTCGTGACAGTGTTTGTGCTACCGATCAGTCTCGCATTCGATGTGTTCTTCGCTACGCGAGCCTGGGTCGTGCTCAAGTTATACAGCGCGCCCAAACTGCACAAGCAGCGCACTTCCGCAATCCGCGAGCAAATATTAGCGTGGAAAGCGAGCGGTTCTAACACCAAGCTGTGCACTTCGCGAGGTGGGTGGCAAAGTATCAGCCTTAGCACGCGTCCTTACAAGAAGACGAGCACCTCCATCGACGTAAACCTGTACGATATCCTGGAGCTGAATACAAAGGAAGGTTGGGTGCATGTTGAACCGATGGTAAACATGGGCATGCTTTCACACTACCTGGTCCCGCATGGTCTTACAATCCCAGTGTTGCCTGAGATGGACGACCTCACTGTAGGCGGCCTGTATATGGGCGTGGGAATCGAAACAAGCTCTCACATCTTCGGTTTATTCAATGACACTGTTGTAGAAGCTGAGATCATCCTTGCAAGTGGCGAGGTGGTTGTGTGCAGCAAGACGCAGAACCGCGAGTTGTTCGACGCGTTGCCATGGAGCTACGGCACACTTGGCTTCCTGTTAAGCGTTAAAATCAGTGTGATCCCCTCTAAGCCCTGGATCCGCGTTGAGTACATCCCCTGTCGTACACAACAGGAAGGCTTTGAGCAGCTGCGCAAGCACGCATGCGCGGAGCAGCCTCCACAGTTCGTCGAATCTCTGGGCTTCTCTCGGGACAACGCCGTCGTCATGACTGCCAACTTTTGTAACGCCGAAGATGTAGAAAGTAGCAAAGTAAACCGCATTGGGCTCTGGTTCAAGCCCTGGTTCTACAAGCACGTCGCGACGTACCTCGACGTACCCAAACCGTCCTCGGGAAGTTTTGTCGAGTACATTCCTACGCGAGACTACTATCACCGCCACACAAAATCCATCTTCTGGGAGCTCGAGCAAATTATTCCATGGGGCAACCACCCACTCTTCCGTCTGCTGCTGGGCTGGGCCGTCCCACCCAAGGTGTCCTTCCTCAAGCTTACCCAAACTGAGGCCGTGCGCAAGCTGTATGAGACCCAACATGTTGTGCAGGATATGCTTGTGCCCTTGAACAAGTATGTTGAGGCGCACCAAGTGTTTCACGACAAATACAACCTCTATCCCATTTGGATCTGCCCTTATAAGGCTATGAGCTACCGCAGCAAAGAAGCGCCACATCGCTGCTTTCTCAAGGAGCCCCGTCAACTGGAGAAAGGTAAGAACTACGAAATGTATGTTGATCTCGGAGCATATGGTATCCCCGGAGATGTGCTAGCCAAGCGTCCTTTCGACATTGTCAAGGTCAGCCGCGAGGTCGAGGCCTACGTGGAGTCCGTGCAAGGCTACCAGATGTTGTATGCTGACAGCTATCAAACCCACGAAGAATTCCGCAACATGTTTGACCATCGTCACTACGACGTCATGAAAGCCAAGTATGATCCAACCAAAGCGTTTCCAGAGGTCTTCGGCAAGGTGGCCAGGCCAAGTGGCGCGCTCAAGCTGGCTGAAGAGATCGCTGCTGCCAAGAAGTCCAAGTAAAGGCAACCACGTGACAAGCAATATTATCGTCGTCTCCAAAACACTCCATCTAGATGCATCATAATGATTAGGGTATATAGTGAGGATGTAAATATTTCTAATAAGCGTCGGTTATGCATTTAATTAAAAGAAGTGAGTAATTGATATTTCGTAGAATATTTTTACATTACATTTGCATAGTTAACTAAATACACGGCGTTTGGCCTCTATTTCGACTTTTCAAAGAACATCTACAATTCGAGTAGCGCATTGGTGGTATGCGATGTGAGATATTAAAGCGGATTTCAATGCCCCATGGGCACACTCAGGGCACCTGGGAAAAGATGAGTCATAAGATATATATAGCTAAAAGTCAAAAGATATAAATAATATGTACCGTGTGAAAATTACAAACATTCTTGGAGGAAACACCCCCAGCTAATGAATGATAGAAACTATGCTATGCTAAAGATATATTTATTCTGCCTATTCTTGTTGTCCAAAGAACTTCTGGCTTCTTATAGCCAAATTAGATCGCAAAAAGGCATCGAAGTACCCTTAGTGCAACGCACCAGAGACGGGCCTCGCACATCTGTCCTAAATTTGGAGAAATTGTACCCGCAATCTGCTGATATTCCATTAATTGATATAAATTCATTAGATTGGGGCCATTTTGATGAAGTTCTAGGTATAGAGAGACGGAAATTGCTACAGACCGGTAAAGCTACTGCAAATCGTAAACTTGCAATCAACAATGGAGATTATATTCGACAAACTATGCATAGCCCTACTGACTCTAACATTTTTGAAACAATCTTTAATCGGCGTCGCGAAGATCGGAGACGCAGGTTGTTAGTGCTTTCCACAAGAAGAAGTGAATCAAACGATGTCATTGAAACAAATCAACAATTCTTGGCTTCGAAGACGCCATTCGCGAATTCAACGAGATTATCGTCTGCGATAGTCGATCTTAAAGATATATACAATCAGGAGTAAGTTTACAAGTGCGTGCTATCCCTGATTCTTTGAATGTCGATGTTCACTTTCATCATGATTTTCTAATCCTCCATGATTCCATTTGTTCTTGTACCTTTCTCAGATATATCGGTCTTTTAAGTGTTGGAACACCATCCCAGTATATACCCGTGGTATTCGACTCAGGCAGCAGCGACTTCTGGACACCTACGACCGCTTGTACAAATTGTGAAAACGATGTGCTGTACAATGTCAAGTTGTCCACCACATACAAGCCCATATACTCACCCGATCCTCATCCTGCAAATTCCTTAGAGGCGGGGCAAAAGCAAATAAATGTGACTCTTCTTTATGGAAGCGGAGGCGTGAAAGGGTATCTCGCATCAGAGACCCTCGGTGTGGGAACATTTAAAGTGCCGGAGTATAAAATTGTGCTCGTAACTCATGAAGACAGCACCATTGTGAATTTTGACATGACTGGCTTGCTTGGTTTGGCCTATCCTACTCTATCTGCGCTGCCTCATGCTTATAAAAACCCCAAGCCCTTCTGCACCGTGCTTGCCGAGAGCAACCCTCAGCTGATGAACGGATTCAGCGTGTATATGACCCGAAATGAAAAAGCAGCGGTGTCAAGCAAGATTATCTTTGGGGGCTATGATTTGGATTACGTGGGTCCCAATGCGCTGTTCTACTATGTGCCGTTAATCCCTGCTCGAGCGTTCTATCAAGTGGAGTTCAAAGGACTCGAGGTGGGTAGTTCAGCAGTGTTCAGAAGTGCAAAAGACTTCTATAGTCCCACTTCCTTTGCGCTTTCAGGTAAAGGTGGTGTGCAATATTCTGTCTGTACCGATTTGAATGCGTCGTGCGTGGCCATCGTAGACACCGGCACCACTGGGTTGGGCATTCCGAGCAAGATGTTCAAAGAAGTGTTTGCCGTGATCACTCGCGGCAAAGTGTGCGACTTTAATTTAATTCTATGTTTACGATCATCAGTTGACGAGTTTCCTGTTATTATGCTGACATTTTACCCTGATTTAAAGCTGCCATTATTACCCACAGATTATGTGATGTGCGATGACGACGACACGTGTTACTTCCGCTTACAGCCTGGTAACTCTGCCCATTTCGTCTTAGGAGATTCGTTTAATGGAGCTTATTACACATATTTTGATTTAGAAAATAATCGCATCGGTTTTGCTTGTCCTGCTCCTAATTCATGCAGAGGCGGCGATTGGAACGGGGCGGGAGGCATTCTGTATCCGAGCTCCCTTTCTCTGTGGAAGCGGCTGTTGTTTGCATCGATGCTCCTTTTGTGTTTTATTTCGAGTGGATATGTGCTTGTTACTGTGATTTACAACTCAGCGATTGATAAACTTGAAGAGCACATCGGATGGGGGTCAGCACTTCGTCCCAGCAGCGGGAAGCTGCGCACCGACGACGACGAGTCCTATGACGAGGAGCAGTTCGATCTTCCGCCCGAGAAACGCAGCTTGTTACGCAGTCCTCCATTAGATCAAGCAGTGCGATCTCGGCAAAATCCCAATGCTCGAGCGTATGGTGGTAGTGCAGTGTAAAGTATGTGAGAAGTATTTGTGAAGTATTTTTGGTATGTTATAAGTGTGTTATAATAGTATATGCTATATGTAAAATTGTATTAAATGCAAAGTAAACATTAATGACTAGGTCTGTTTCTGTGCAAGAAACATGATACATGAAGCGCGACGTGGGGCTTTGGTCAGAGGTGCCGCCACTTTGGTCTGCACGTCCAGAGTTGCGGTGATCGCCACACGCTGATACTTGATTCTTTCTTGAATTCCCCTTTCAGCGGCTTGATGAGACTCCAAGCACTTGGTAGAAAGAGATCTACTGTCTTGCAGCTTGCCTACCTTTTCAGCATATTGTGGGGTTAATGCAGCATTCTTCAGTTCCTCAAAATACTGATGCTTCTTCAAGTGTATGAGATGGTTTTGGATCAGTGATTCATCGTCTTCATGAAATGCAATGGTGTATTGAATTAGTAGCTGAGGTCGCAAAATTCTCTCGCGGAAGTATTCTAATATTTCCTTTCTGTTAATGAACACGATCTCAGTGCGGGACTTCGCAGCCGCACCGTAGCTGTAAGGACGCGGAATCTTCGCTGCCGCCTCATCGCCGAAGATATGACCCGCATTTACATCAGCAATATGTACTAATGTGGTATGCGCTTCAAGTGTGTTGGAACTGAGAATGTGCTCCTGAGAGGGGTCGTCTTTGTTCGCGTTTTGCGAGGGAGGGGCATGGTTCGATGCGTAGATGGACCCACTGCAGGCATCACCGTTAACAACATGTAATCGTCCTCTGAAATCATGAATTACCTCTTTTTGAATGAGTTTTGTAATGGCAACTTTGCCGCTCATGACAACACATATGCATCCAGCTTCCTCACCTTGAGACTGGATCTTTTCACCAGGCTGGAAAGTGCGTCGGATCATCAATTTGACCATGTAGTACAGACGTGCATGCGAAACCTTGCAGAAGAATGGACATCTGCTATGCAGGAACTCAACTACTTCCGAATTCATCTTTGCTTGGGCGGAAGCGATGAGATTTTTGTATTCAAATGCTCGGAGCACCATTAATCGACATGGACGAACAGTGGTCACGGTCGCCGCACGAGGTGCGTTGTTTTCTAGTGCCTTTTCTCCGAATGACATTCCTGAAGTCATACTTCCGACGCAAGTGCCATCTATGCTTACATTAAGGACGCCATCTATGAGTATGTAAAATGCATCTCCCGTGTCACCCTGTTCCACAATATGGATGCCTGCGCTAGGGCATTCCATAAACTGCATGCTTTGACACACATCTAGTAAGCGACTGTCGCGAACATGGACTAGGCATTTATGCAACTTGATCCATTTATAAATTACTTGAAGATCTCCCGCTTTTCTCTTGTTCGGGCCCAATCGTAGCGCAGACTCCAATAGTGCAGTGTTAGGTGCACCATCCTCCGCTGCCCACTCGCTGAAGTAGTTCTGAAAGTCGCCTCTTGTCACTAACCATTCGGGAAATAATGGATGGTCTTTAAGCAAGCTGTTAATGTTAGTAAGGCCGGATTGTTTACTCAGAAATTTAGCAATATCTTCAGCGCCCACACATTGTCTGCGCCTGACATCGAAAGTTTTTGCTAGTGCAAGAGCATCGCGGAGGTTGATGTGACAATATATTGACATGTTTTCGGCGAATTCTTGCACTGGCAATGTGTCTGTGCCGCGCGGATTAAGAGCTGTAAAGATACTTGCAACACTATATCCTGATGTCACTCTACATCTTTCAAAATCTCTTAAAGCTTTCTCCCATCTCTTTTCTGATGTTTTTATAAAAGGCAATTGCATAATTTATTTTGCCAATTAGCCCTATACTGTGCTAATGGCATTCAAAGGACAATCTAACAAAGGATACGATTCTTTTATATGGAAGGAACGTTTTTGGTAGGTTTTTCAAACGACCAATTTAATAGGGCAGAAAGTTCCTCCTCTTTTTTTGTTAAATATAATATCGCGTTAACTCTTCTTCATTACAAATGTGAATGATAAAACATTATGATTCATTGAACAAAGTACAAATTGTTATTTTTTTACAGGACATTCTTGTTATCATAGATCGATTGCAGCAGTGGCAGGACACACTTCAGCAAAGTAAAAGTACATTGTACAAGACTAATGGCTTCTCGTCAGGGCCGTATAAGCATCTTCGGCTGCACTATTTGTTGCAATTTTCTTGTTTTTCCCCGTACCTGTGCCTATGCATTTGCTGCCCAAGAACACTTGAGCTATGAACCCAGCTTGACCATTCGATGACGGGTCCTCGCTAGTGACCTCGTACACTGGGAAAGGTAATGTCGGGTCTCGAGAAGCTATCAAAGTTTGCAACAAGCCTTTGAAGTTTCCAGAACCTTTTAACTTATATTGCTCCGACACACTAGCAACCATCGGTGCAAAGAGACCGCTCACAAAATTTTTACAAACTTGGAAACCTTGTGAAATGTAGATGGCGCCGATCAGGGCCTCTACACTGTCCGATGCCACATTAGGATTTTCGCGAAGTGTTGTTGAATTAACTTCATTTGAAGAGTCAATATTAATGTACGCGACCAAGTCTAGATGTTTGGAAACCTCATGCAGGGCATACTTGTTTACGACCATTGATCGAAACGTGGTCAGGTCTCCTTCTTTGCATTCCGGATATCTCCTAAATAAATCCTCAGACACAATCATATCAATTACAGCATCTCCCAGAAACTCTAGACGTTCATTATTTCGAGCGCTATAAGAACTATGTGTAAGAGCGAGGTCTAGAAGACCGTCATCTACATCAACTCCAAGTTTCATGCGAAGCTTAGAAAGTTGAGCTCGTCTTTCAGGTCTTAATTTTATATCTGTTGCTGAATATTTTGTAGAAAATTGACGGGCAATGACATATTTTCGAGATTTATTGGTCTTGTCCCGTGTAATATGATGCTCACCAGAGAAAGGTTTAGGAGCTAGATTATCAGAAGGAAAGGGGAACGTCTCCGACAACAGCAGCGCAGGCGGTGGTGGTGGCGGATCATATGAAGGAGGTTGCGGTGGTGTATGTGGAGGAGCTTGCGATGGAATTTCTCCAGCCTCTAATTCCTCTAATGCCTCATTCTTCCAAATTTGTTTTACTGCTTTTAGCGTGAATAGATTATTGTGAATAGGCTTCGAATACTTTGTCATATCATACCTTCGCGCAGATAGATTTATGATTTCGAAAATATATCTTCGCATCCCACCCGTTCGGGGAGGTTTGTTCATAATATTTGTACTGCTAAAGAAATCCCTTCCCCCCATTTCCAATGTCTTCTTAGGACACGAAAGAGTTCCGGAGTGAATAAATGGAAGGCGCTCCTGACATTGATCCGAAAGCGTTAGAAGACTATCTAAAAAAAGAAGGCTTTTCTACAGGTAATATTGGGATTGGAGAAGTTTACTATTTGTTAATGGATACTATTAAGAAGTCTTCTATAGCGGCAGTCGCGAAAGATGTATATGCTCAGCTCTATAATACCTTAAAAGTCCTACTGGACGTCTTTAATGTGAACTCTAACAATATTAAAGAAGGGCGATTTGTAGAGGTAATCACTAAGGAACTTCACGCCATTTTATATGAATCAAAGACTGTTGGAGACGCATTTAAGCTCGTGAAAAAAGGGTCATTACCGATGATTTCGATGATTTTTATATTGACACTTATTGTAATGCTAGTTTCCACCCATTTTTTATCAAAATTTGTCGATGTATATGAAACACATAATGAAAAGGAAGGTTATAGCACGAGTAAATCGTCGCATGCTCACGGTGCCCATGGTCAAGGAGCGAGCAAAGACGAGAAAGAAGAGGAAGAAGTACAACTTAGAGACTTCACTGTGAGTCAATTGCGCCAATTTGATGGTCGTCCAGCAGGCCCGGGAGGCATGCCCGGTGGCGTCCCTGCAGGCCCCAAAGGTCCCTCCAAAGAAGCAACAAATGTCGGTCCGATTTACGTTTCAGTAAAAGGCAATGTTTACGATGTATCAGGTGCTGCCGATCTCTATGGTCCTGGCCAGTCTTACCACTGCATGGCTGGCAGAGAAGCCTCCCGCGCGTTGGCCAAACTTTCCTTTGACGAGGCAGACCTCAGCAACACCGACATCACCGATCTCGGCCCGTTTCAGCGAGAAACACTTGCAGGCTGGGAAGAGAAGTTCAGACATTACAAGAGCTACCCTATTGTAGGAAAGTGTGTATTTGCAACGCATCTCGTGCCTGCTGCAGGAACACCCCTTGAGAGCCTGCCTTTGTATACCGCAGAACAAATGGCTAAACATAATGGCAACCAAGCTGTGCCAACAGGCAGAACGCACGCGCCTATTTGGATAGGCCTCAATGGCAAGGTAAGTAGTGCTTGCTCAGAATGCGATGTGTCCGTGGCATCAACCTTTGTCTTGCTGTCGTGTTTGACGTGTGCAATTTGTAGTCCTGCCTGCCCTAATATGAGCGTTCTAGATAATGCTGGATATTCTGCATAGTCAGAGTGTTGTTGAAATTTCCTGAACATATGGCACGCTATAATCTGCTTGAGAATCCACTCCTTTACTTGACCGGTCTATACTCTAACACTAACACGCTCTGTCTCTGTGACCACTATTATTTTTTTCCCTTCAGGTCTTCGATGTGAGCTTTGGGGGGATTGAGATGTATGGCTCTGGTGGGCCTTACAACCGCTTCGCTGGTAGAGATGCCAGCCGGGCTCTTGCCAAAATGAGCTTCGAGGCCGCGGATGTCAACTCCACCGATCTCAGCGACCTCACGCCTGCAGAGCGAAAAGTGCTGCAAGATTGGGACAAACGCTTTACAGATGGCAAAAAGTATCCCGTGGTCGGCAGATGCTGAACCAACACTTGCTCTTCAGTAGGAGAACATTCAAAATCGCTGAGGGGGTCCAACCTGTTCACGAGGACGCTCTGCCTGAATGGACCTCTCCAGCTACTGTCTTTGTGCAATGTTGTCCTTGTTTTGTCCGGCTGCTTGGTTTAAACGAGACAAATTGTTTAACTTCTTAATTTAGGATGATTATTTTGTAACCAAACCCTTAAAAAAAAACTGAAGTCAGATAAAAAGTCTGAACACTTTTCTCGCCAGTGCCTCGCGTTACGTGTGTACTTCGTGCTTTTAGCAGACGCCGTTACAAGTCAGGGAGATAATTGCCGTTCATTTTGTGGAATTAGTAGACCACTTAAGATACATGATGATAGTACGGGTGTAAATAATGCAAGACGACCCACAGTGTGTCGATACGCACTGTGGGTCGTCTTGCAGAGGTTTAATGAGCACGCGTGATTGTGTGAAGAAGCATTCCAAGAAATTTAATAAGCTTTTCAAGAAATCCATGTCATCGTGTCATTTTCTTCTGTTTATCATCATTTCATACAAAAAACTGCTTCTTATTTAACCTTTTCTTCCCCAGGAAAAGCTACTAAACAC
>JACCDO010186430.1_pt1 | contig 16331 bp, 12 predicted proteins | sample 7446101 | NCBI WGS metagenome assembly JACCDO01 (sample SAMN15323440, study PRJNA562643) | freshwater metagenome | isolation source: river surface water | place: USA:Blue River Watershed | collected 2017-08-16 | reverse complement strand
TGAAACTGCATATTTGCGTAAATACTGTAAGAGTGCTGTGCGCTTCCCTACACCATGCCCTCCAACAAAACATAGATTGACTACCATTACTTGGAACTAGATTATGGTGCTTAAATTGGAAGCGCACCTACAACCAGAATGGACTTTGCCATACCATCACAACTTTTAGAGGTTAATAATATTCATATGAATACATTCCAAAAAAAGGCCAACTATCCTGCTATGGCCTCTCTTCATTATAAAACAGGTACATTGGCACTCAAACACTGCACTATTTTAACACCACCATTAACAATTGATGAATGGAATCCTGTTAAAGGACGCCTACGCCTTAATTGTAATGAATTTACTGGTTTCAAAACAAAGATTACAACTATTCAGGATTTCTTGGTAAACACAATATATGTTCACCAACAACTCTTAATGAATAAATCAAATCTAACATATGATGAAATCAATCTTGCCTTCAAACGCCTATTTGAACGTGACCTCCTTAACTGTTACATATCAACTCATCACCTTTTCCCATTATATGAAAATTCAGAACGTGTTTTGATGGAAAATTTTAATACTGCGCTACAACCTGGCAAAAAGATTTATTTGATTTTACAGCTAAGTGGTGTATCACATTTAGCTGCTAATATGAATACATTTAGGATACAACATCAGATTCTAGGTGCTTATATTGTTAATTAGAGCTTCTTTTCAATCAGTGTAATACATAAACTCAATGATGCTATACCAATAGCAAACATGGCTGCCGTAATTGCAGTAAATACTACATACTGAGGGAACCGACTGAAATAAACAGACATACCCCAGCCAATCAAAATCAAAGATACAAGAATTGGTATTACAGAGTAGCCAACATATTTTCGTATCTCTGCGTTTGTATCTGGACTTCCAGCATTCATTCCAAGTAAAACTACAGTTATAAATTGGACAAGGAATCCAATAATGATAAAGACATACGGGTAATATTTGCTTACTGCAGCGCCGGCCTTTGAACCCATACTCTCAGATGATGCAGCGTCAGCCATTTCTATATGGATGCCTCTATATTATTTCATTCATGTTAAACGGATTTGCCAGTTAGTTGTCCAGGTGCACGTGGATCCTTCAAACCAAACATACCGACCGAGCCAACCTGTTTCTGTACCTGACGTAATCCCTGTATTGTTACACCTTTACTAACTGCATCTATTGCGCCCTCAGTTGGTGTTATAAAAATAATAACAATAACATATAATAATGCTGCGCCTATCATAATTGGATAAAGTACATTGTATAAACGATTTGCGGAAAGTAAAGGGCGCTGGTCTTTTATGCTATCTGTATTCTGATTCATCCCTCTATCAGTATAGTAGAATGGGTAGAACACGCCGTCGGCGCAATAATACACTATATAAAATTGGCGGCGCAAGAGGAGGGCGATCTCTAACATATAAGAAACCTGATAGTATTCCTTATGAAACAGTGCTTGGTAAAAAGGGCTGTAAACCAGTCATACCAGGCACAGAGCAGGGTTCAGAAGGTAGTTGTATACCTTCACATGAGTTTCAGAAACTAGCATCTGGGTCAGCAACACTTAGGGATGCTTGTGGCAATCTGAAATGCAACCGTGTATCAGATGGCGGATTTTTAGAGAGAGTTGGTAATGCTGAGAAAGAACGGTTATTAAAGACATATTTCCGTCCTAAGGCACCGGAAGAATGGAAAAATGACCCCGACGCTTGGTTAGATAATTTCACTATTGAGGCAGCATTAAAACAGTATGAAGAGATTGACCCCTCGTTTATGACACTTGGTGCAGTCCCAATAGATTTTGCTGCCCCTAGTCCTAACGACAAATCTAAATGTCTCTTACCACAGTTTTGCAAACTCAATCTAAATGACCTACGGGCAAAAGGTAAACGCTCAGTCGGCATGGTTTTCAATTTAGATCCACATTTCAAAGATGGTAGTCACTGGGTAGCACTATTTTTAGATATTAATAAACCAGGATGTTACTACTTTGACTCTTACGGTATGCGTCCGCCCAAACAGATAAAACTATTAATGGAGACACTATGGTCACAAGATAAACGCATGGAATTAGGCTTTAATGGACGCAGATTCCAATATAGTCAAAGCGAATGTGGAATGTTCTCCGTATTTTTCATTATTTGCATGCATTATGGTATTCCATTCAAAAAATTCGTAAAACACAGGGTAAAAGATGAGGTTATGTTATTCCTCCGTTCATGGCTATTTTTTGACACCTCAGCCTAGAATGCGCCCATATAAGCGCTGGACTAAGTAACTATTAAAGTAGAATGGACCCACGAAACCAGTTTTTTTCTGGCAATAATAAGACACTCTTGTATAACCATCTTATAAAAGACTGTCAGACAAAAACTCGTAAGGAATTAAACGATAAACAGAAGGGGCGTCTTGAAAAAACACTCTCTCATTATATGCGTGAGGTAGCAAGTAAACAACCAGGGCCAGTACCCATCATGAATCGTGAAGTTATACGTATTACTAGTCAGGATTTCACGACATATGTCAATGCTACCCCTCCGGCTGTCGTAAAGAGAACTGGAAATGGTGCCGGCGGAACAAATCTTGATGCCGTTGTAATGCCTCCTCGTGCACAAACAGTAGTCTTTGAAGACACTGGTAAGGCTCTTGAACAGCTTCAAAAAGAACGCTCAATCAGTCAAGGTACACCACCAGCCCCTGTTGATTTCCGTATTACAACTGAGTCAGAAGATGGGCCAAGTCCGATGGAACTATATGAAATGGCTAAGAAGGCACGAGAGCGTGAGGCATTGATACAGTCACAGATGACGCCGCCGACAAAAAACGATATTTTAGGCCCGCTTGAAGCGGGTAACCTGCCTCGAGCAGGCCCGCCCGAGCCATTAGATGCAAAGCGACGTATTGAAGAGCCCCCTATAAGTATACCACCCAGAGTTTCACCAGCGGTAGATGCACCTCCTCAGCCCTCATCCATGCAACACACACTTGTTAAACAGGATGAGAAGATTCAGTACAAGGAACTAGAGCAGAATCTCTTTGTTAACTCATTAGACCGTGATTGGACAAAGGATTCACTCTTATCAATGAATCGCTACAATTTTACTGTAAACTTCGACCCTTCTGCCGCAAGCCAAAGTCAAAACCTCACTCCGTTTGCACAGAAGCGTTTCCGTAATATTGTCCGCATACAGCTAATTAAAACAATTATCAGTCGTGAAACCTTGGATGTACTTTTAACAAAGACCGATGGCTCAACATATGTAACAACTAGTCAAACAAATGTTCTATCCTTCCCCTCTGTAAATGTTCGCATTGCAGAGCTTGATGGAAACAATTATGGTACTAATCCCCGAATTGATGATAGTTTTGGACTTGTTCATTATGATGCACAATGGGTATCTGACCCTGCAGGAACTGCGTCTATTTCAAATTCCACTGGAATTGCAACTAGTAATGGATATGCAAGTTTAGTTCCTAAATTCCTTAATTGTGAGCGCATCTATGAGCCAACACCACTAGCCACATTACAAAAACTCTCTATTCGTCTTGAGAGACCAACATCGACAACATTATTAAGTGATATTTCCGATGTTGTGAAGGTTGCGGGTGTGGTTCTTTCTAGTGGAACTGGCACATCAATCTATAACGGTACACTTAGCAGCTATTCTCCGTATATTTTTATACGCACTGATAAATATTTCAGTAAATTTATGTGGGAAACCGGCGATCGTGTTATTTTCAAGGGTGTGAATGCTACACTTACAGGTGTGACTGCAGCTACAGAGGCCTCTATTAATGCAGTTGAGGAGTGGATTAATCGTGAAGAGGGACATTTAATTGTTGCTATTGGCTACACCACAGACACATCACTACCAATTTCAGTAACAGATGGGGCTAATACAGTTGGCTATGCAAATTACCTAATTATTCAAAATAGATTTACAGATCCAGCAATAAGTGGGTCAACAGTACCATATAACTTTGGTACTGAATCTGATATTAATAGTGGCTTTAATAGTGCAACTGCATTTGCAGGTGCAGGTATTAATGCTTCGCATCAAGTACAATTAGTGTTCAAAGTTGTAACACGTGAGTATGACGCAACTACAAAATTGCGTCCCGGTAATCTGTAATTGTTGATAGTGCCATATAATTAGGCAAATAAATATATCAATGCATTAGAGATGTCACGATTTAATGTGGTAAACTGGACTGGTCCCGCTTTTACTGGTAGAGCAAATCCAGTTTTTAATATTATGGACCCCCTTAATGTACCTTACATGGAGGAACCTGAAAAGGTAAGAAACGATATACAGCGGGCAACTCAAGAACAACACATTCGTGGTTCAACACGTAATGGTTCATATACTATTGAGAACAAGCCTAACATGAATGGGGTTCCAACATATGAGTCTCGTTTATACAAAGCAGTCAAAATTTGCGAAAACGTAAAAACAGTGGATTGTAATAAATTTAATGATCCTGAATTTGCTCGTGATTGTGTTATGACTCATGAACTTGGTGAAGATAGCCAGGGAAAGCCACATGTAGGGGGTTTAGTTCACTTTGCTGAGGACCGTGATATGCAATTAGCCTATGCACGCAAGAATGGTATGGCTCCGGCTTGGAAACCCACGCTTGGTGAGGGTGCTTCAGGTAAGATGAGTCGTGATTACCAGCAGTGTGTTAATTTGCAGGAGAAAATCAATTGTGAAAAAGGCCAAAGTTATGATCTCAAGAATTGTGCGCAATGTATGAATGGTCAAGGTATCTGGACACGTGTTGCCCCTGATACAGTAAAAGCACAAGGTAAACTTGTATTAGTTGGTAAAGGTAAGGTTAATGTAACACTTGGTAATGGTGCAAGCAAACAGGGTGAGCTATCGCCAACGGATCCATTTGAGGTTGAACTTGATGGTGAAGCCGAAGGAACTAATATCTATGTAAGTGTTGGTTCCTTAGGGGCCACTACCAGAGGACCTGTATCCCCTAGTGATAAGATGATTGGAGGTTATCTAGAGGGTCCTAACTCTCAGGGTACTACCAAACTTGACCTTGTTTTCATTGTTGAGAATGACCTTGAGTCAGGAGCACGTCCACGTTTTATTGGGTCTACTGAGGTCAAAGGATATGCTGTGAATGTGATGCGCCCTGCTGTTGGGAAAGATGCTATGAATCTCCGTCTATATATCCCATTCACCTATATTGCATCTGATGAAGAGGCTAGCATAATGTGTCCCGGCGGCCCTTACCAGACTAAGGCGGCTAGTGCTAATAAAATCTGGAAGGACCCGTGTGCCGATGGACCTGGTAAATATTCACTTGAGTGTCTGCAGGGTCGTTTTATCAGTGCTGGATGCCAAGACATTGATGGGAATGTTGGTGAGGCTTTCCCTAACACTGAATCCAAGGCGAATGCATTACGGTTTGATGAAAATAATAAACCTCGTACTGCTGCTGCAATCTCTGAAATGATTTACCAAATGTCAATTGATGCAAAGACCGGTATGAGAAATGGCAAGAAGCTGACTGTACCCGAATGGGATGATTTATCTCGCAAATGTTACGGCAAACCTATTGCAAATCCATGTGCTATGGATGACCAGACAAATGGACCATTAAGTGCTGAGTGTATCCAATATCTATTTAATAATCGTAATGGCCCAGGCAATCCCGATGATATAACACCCACGTATAAGTTGGGTGAGAATTACGAGAGTCGTTATGATCAGGGTCAATACTGTACTAAGGAGGGTACTGCAAGTCCTTTCAAGGCAGATGTTTTAGAAAAACTACAGAAGTCTGGTATGGGTGTTGCACAGGTACAGAACTATTTTGACCAGATTCAAAAGCGGGCGCTTAACAATACTCTTACTGATGAGGAGCGGCAAGAAGCAATGCAACAATGCTACGGTATTAACTTTGCAAAAGAGCCTGTTATTGCCACTGACCCAATTGCCGTTACTCAAGGTATAGGACAGAAAGTCAGTTTGAAATCAGCCGTTGGTAATAACATGTATGCACGTCATGCTGGATTTGTTGGTTGGACTCACCCTTACGAAAATGTCCCTCTCTACAGACAAGATTCAACATGGGCACAGCGTGCACCCCTTAATGGTAAACCAGGATATATCAGCTTTGAATCTGTTAACTACCCTAGTTATTTCCTCGTAAATGATAATGGTCGTATGGCAATTAGACAGAGAGATAACTCAATTAAATATGTTCGTGCTGCTTCATGGAAACTTGGCGCAGGTGGTGCTGGGGCTGTTGGCTGTGGTCTTCCAGGCTTTGAGTCTTACGAAAATGATCTATCTCCTGGAACATTCTTAGTTGGTAACCCCAACGGCACTGAGCTGTTTGTTAAGACTGCCAATACGGCTGCAGAGAAACAGCGGGCATGCTGGAACCGAGTTGAACCGACTTGGCCATTTTAAAGCGGGTCACCTGCTCTAGACAGACCATTTTAAATTATTAGGTATAATTCATAAACTTTTTAAACATTTTAACTATTAGAATGTTTGCTAAGTTAAATGAGGCCTTTCAGGGCACGGATAATATGAACTTCCGGCCAGACCTGACCAATCTACTTGGGAATGCATACCCAAATATTGTACCGACATCAGATGCTTTGGCCAGCTATGCTAAGAACAATCGTGGAGCAATTAATGAAGTAACAAGAAATGTTGTAAACGGACAATTTGCAACTGAGGAGACTGATATTGCATCACGTTTTCGTCCTCTTGTACCTCGTGCCGTGAGAGACCGTCAAGCTGTTTGCCAAGGTGCTACTATTGACCAAGCAATTGAAATGGCTCAGCCTGGAGAGACACTTCGTTGTGGCTGGATATATGAAAATGACCCACGTTCACTACCTCCCCGTGTCAGCACTGGGTTTTTGGGTGATAGATATGCACCTTTAGATATATTGGGTCCCGTCCCTCAAGGTAAATACTATTATGAGCCAAGAGATGCTAAGAAGAAGATGTTGGTTGATTTATGTAGCAAAATGCGCTCTTGCGCAGATGTGAGTATACCGTTTTTTGCTGGACAATGTGCCTGGTCGCCTGAAAATGGTCGTGGTGTTCCAATTGAGAAGGGGCATCAGCGTGGTAATCCACTTTATAATGATGACCCTCTGATTCGTGTTAATCAAAATACGATTGTAAGATATGCTAATGAATGTCCTACTATTCAGCCTACACCTGTAGCCCCACCTATTTTGAAAGAAGTGAAAAACGCAGATGGGACAACTTCACTAGTTCCAGAATCAAATCCTATTGGCGATCCTCCTAAACAAGGCCCTACCTGTCTTAAAGAAGGTCCTCTCAATCAACGCTGTTTAATTGATGAATTGCGTAATGCTGGATGTACACCACAAGGTACATTATGGAGAGCACTTGAGACTGCAACAAATTCAAAAGACTTTTTGGCAGATATCTCTATGAAAAATGAGTACAAATTATACCAAGAGCGTGCAATTGCACCCTTGAATGAGAAACAGTTACGTGAAGGGAAGGTTACCCAGCAGGATGCGCTTGCAAATTTCCAAGGAATACGTCAAACCTCAATTTCACCCGAAAATCAGGATAATGCCCTTGGATTTGCAGCTCGTGAGCTTTGTGACAACACTAAGAAGCTTGCTGCATTTGATTTCTGTACTGAAATGACTGATTCTCAGCTAATTAATTCATTTAACGGTTGGGGTAGCACTGATGCACTTGATTGTATGCAGAAGGAGTTCAAGCGTGTTGGTGGTATTGCCCAGGGAGCTAAATATCCAACAAAGGCTAATGAAGTGCTCATTAAGGCAGAAACACCTACTTGGGGTGCTTATAAGGCTAAGGTTGCTAAACTCGCTGCCGATGCTCGCTCTACTGATATCAGAACACAAGAGGCTGCTCTACGTGACCTTTTGGGTGTAAGCCGTGAATCTCTCAAGCCTAAATCTATTGTCCCTATTGTTGACGGTTATGAGGTATATGTGAGTCGCTGGCGCAGTAACGATGACACTATCTTTATGGGTCGTATGTTTATGGACCCCGCTGCTGGTCTTCCAATTATCTCTAATTCTGCTCAGATTCCTGCACTTATGGGCGATACTGATAGCTCAATGGTAATTGTAACAAATCTCAAGCCACCCTCCAATCAGAATGTTCAGGTTGTAGCTGAAGGCGGACCTCCTAACATGACTCAGGCTAAGATTAATGGTGCTTGGGCTAACCAATGGGAATGCAACTATTTGACCAAGGAAGGTGATAACTTTATGTATGTATATTATGGTCAGACTGCTGGTACAAACGCTGCTCTCCGTGTCAACTATTACACATGTAAGATGCCTACTAATAAGCAGTTAATACCTGCAAATTGGTTGAAATTAACTCAGGAGTTGAAAGCACCTATGTTATCTTTTGAGGTGACGGATGCTCTACAGGTTGGTATGCAGGAGTATCGTATGCCCTTCTATTTCCGTAGTATGGGTGGATACTACACAGAATATAATAAGAATCAGTTAGGAAATGTCCCTAATGGTATGAAATATATTACATTACATGATACATCACAAATGTGGCAGGTAAATAAGTTGGTGAACATTCGTGCTTGGAATTCGCTCACCTTCTGTTTCAAGATTAATGAGAATCGTAAGGCTGCAGTTGAAGGTGTATTTGGTTACAGATTTACACAGCTTTCTATGGGATTAACTGATAATAACAGCATTACTGCCTTCCTGCCCGATAATACTCAGGCAACATTTGCAAATGACACTGGTAAATGGTATATCTGCTGTATCAATAAGTTCAACTCAGATGGTTTCTCAGACAATAAGTATCAGATTGCAATCTACCCAGCAGAGCAGGCAATGCGTGGCGTCTCATTCAATGAGCCTAGCAATGTATTTACAAAAACCTATTTCCGAAATGTTCCTATTGCACAGTCTGTTGAGAGTGTTGGTCTCTTCCAGTTTGGCTATGACACAGCATCTCTGGTTGCCGCTCGTATGTCGTTGGCCTGGTTCCGTGTCTTTGATTACAATCTTACCCCTGAAGATTTCATGAAAGATGCTAACAACGGCTGGAAGCGTAACTGGTATGTCAAGTAAATACTATTAAATAATTTAGTATAAAATACTAATATATTTAATTAAATCATTTAAAGCAGGTGAACCCGCTTAAGGCGGGCCACCAGCGCCGCCACCAGGTCCGAAGATTGTTTGAGTGAATTTACCAGTAATTGGATTACGTACTAGTCTTGCAACTGGATTTCTCTTCATTTTATCTGTTGGAAGATAGGCCAAGAAGATATTTGGGTCTTTAGTCTCAGGGTCCTCATTCAAGAAAACCTCACGGCCATCCTTGAGTCTACCTGTACGCCGCTGCTGCATACTTTTAGTGGTAGCTGGGTCTGCAGCAGTAGTTGTGGTACGCTTATACATAATTTTTTCCTCAATATCACCTGCAGCCACATCCTGGCCTACCTCTGGCAAATGCGACTCTTTGTTCGGCTCACCCTTAATACCCTCGTAACAAACTAAATCCTCATCGCCAGTACTATTAAGCGTACAGTCAACTGCTACCTCTTTTAGAATTCTAATAAATGATTCACTTAACTGTTTCTTACGCTCTGAAATCTCTAAAACACGTTGGTCCGATGTAATACCTTTATCAAATGTCATAAGGGTTGGCACAATACGATTTTCATCTTCATCCTGTTTATCAAATGCCGCCACATATGTGTATACAGAGACAGTACGCTCTTCAGGAGGGAGCTCTGCATGGGAACAGATACGGATAGCACGACCTTTGACCTGCTCTAAGCGCACATCATTCCAGAACGGCTCCATAATATGCACACCACGAACAAACTTTAGTGAAATACCTTCAGCACCCGCACCAGTAATACCAATCACTTTGCAGATTTCACCATTCTTATTTCCCATATTCTCAAATCCAGACTCTACCATTACACGCTTAATTTTAGGGGGGAGCTCTGCTAAGTTACCATTAAAGATGTTAAGAATAATTTTACGCTGGGCGGGTGTACCGTCGCCTGTGAAAAAGGCGAAACGCTGACCAACCATTTTCCCATCTGGTGCACGATGAGCTGGACCAAGGCGCAATGATGCCTCTGATTCTGCTGTAAGCTCAGTCTCACCCTTCAAGTCTATTCTAGTATATCCATTTGCCTCAAGGGCATATCCAAAAATACCTAGACCTTCTGCCTTATAGAACTGACTGTAAACAAGCGAGGTGCCAGGAATAACCTCAGGATCATTAATATTACGAAGCATAGCCGCATACTTAGGACTATATTTCTCAAGATTGTTGTCAGGTGGACCATCAAGACGTAAATAGGTTGAACGCTGCTCCCGCAACTTATTAAGCTGTCTATCAAGTCGTTCGAGATATGTTTGAACACGACGTAAAGACGAAGGTTCTTCTGGTGCCTCCTCATCTTTAATATCAAATCCACGTGCCTTTGCCTCAGCTGCAACCTTTGTCAAGAAACGATCCATAATAGCCTTCATCTCAGGTCCCATCTCCTTCTTGTCTTTTCTACGACGTTTAATGACTGTAGTTCCATCAATCTCTACTGGTTTTGGGGTTTCAGATGGTGCACGAGAACGTTCTCGAGTACGCTTTACAGGTGGCGCAGGCTCGGCTTCTTGCTCTGGCTTTGAAGCTTTTCTAGATACTGAACGTTCTCGAGCAGGTTCTCGAGTATGTTCTCGAGTACGCTTTACAGGTTCTGGTTCGGCTTCTTGCTCTGGCTTTGAAGCTTTTCTAGATACTGAACGTTCTCGAGCAGGCTCTCTACCTCTTCTAATAGTTTTTGGCTCCTCTTCTACAGGTACCTCCTTAGCTCTTTTTACCCTTAATGTTGTAGGTGCCTCCTCAGCAGCAGGACTAGCTAAACCCATCTCTGCTAAAAGTCTCTTAGCCATTTCACTAGCCTTTTTCTTCTCCTCCTCTTTCTTGCCACCGCCAGAGGCGTTTGGTAGCTTCGCTACTGTACCCCCAACAAATTCATCATCTTCAAACGAGAATCCATCATCTTCATCACCACCGCCTGACATAGGCACGGGCGCAGAGCAAGCAGCACCCGTACAACTAATAGTAGTACATGTTGGACACGATCCCCCTCCTGCCATGCCAGGTCCGCCTGTTATTACACCTTCCGTTTCACCCTCAACTAAATCCTCTTCATCAGCACCCTTAACAGCCTCATCCTCCGCAGCGGCCTGTGCCACTTCAGCGGCATCAGCGTCTACATCATATGCCTCGTCACTAATAGTTGCACCAGCACGCTCATCAGTTTCAGGCGTATCCTCATTGGCTTTTGACCTATAGGGACGAGGAATCGCTGAAGGGAATGCAAAGTTACAGGCAGCACGACTGTTAAAACGGTAGTTAGCAGGATTGGCAGACTTAGCTTGTGATTCCATATCACCAAAAGGGTCAACCTCCTCCTCTTGAGCAAGCTCCTCTGGACTATCAGCAATCTCCTTAACACGTTTTTTAGTATAATACTGCAACGCATAGTCCGAAAAACGTACACGAACAACACGGTCCTCTACCATTTTTGGCATTAAATCTGGCGATGCACCCTTATAGTATGATACCAGACCATACAAACGCTTCTTCAATACATTTGTATTTGTTGGGGTAAGTGTCTCAGTATTAACAAAATATTTATTGAACTCCTTGGGATTAACTGGTAAGACAGGATATGATTCCAAAGTAGGCTCACCCTTAATTGTCAATCCAGCACGTTTTGCTGCATCTATTAATTGTAGTGCAACCTCCTTAGTATTTTTAGTTGGTGTCTCATTTTCCCTAAGACCTATGAATTTACCAGCCCCATCAACAACCTTTACATATCCATCTAAAAATGTTGTAAACAGAATGGCTGTGTCTGTCTGCCCCGCCGTGAACTGAACAAAATCAACACGGGGATGCTCCTCAGCCAACCTTCTAAATGCCTCTTTCGCCGCATCCGTTCTATCAGCCATTGTGATTCTGGCAGCATGCGTATAGCCACCAATCATATTGAAAAGTGGCCCAAGCTCATCAGGAAAGTTAATAAGTGGTGTACCAGACAGGCCAATAATCTTACTGTTTTTGGCCTCTGCAATCAATCTGTAAAGAAGAAGTGCTCGAGTATAACTTTTACTAGTCCCACATGCAGCCGGCTTCCAACGTTCAGCTGTAACAGGCTCAGGTGGGATAGCACGCTTTCTGCCCGCTTTCATACTTATCTCCTCCATATAAGGATGCAATTTACCCTGCATAAGACGAGACAAGTTATGTATTTCGTCAATTACAATTACAGAGTTGTCAAAGGGACCTGGTTTACCCGGATTTTCGGCCGCCTCACACACCAGTTGCATCAACTTCTTAACTGTTGCGCCGTTGTAGTTAATAAACATAATACGATTTTCAATAATGTCCAGAATCTGTGCACGGATGTCGGTTTGTGAGTCGCTATCGAGCTCATCGTAGTTGGGCTCCTTGTCAAAATCGGGAATCCAGATTCCACGGCGTTCCTTCGGTCTTGCGAGAATACCTTTATAGTATTTGGGGCTGATATTGAGATTAGTTAGTGCAAAATTCCTAACAGTTGCATTTTCGGAGTCAGTCTTAATAAAAACCCAATGATTTGTACGTAATCTGAAATGACGGAAACCACATTTGCTGATTTCACCTTGGAAGTTTGCTCGGAGTGAGCCTGGTGTCATTACAATAATCTTTCTTGTAGGCTCATGCTTCTCAGTACCATCTGTATTAGTGGCAACAGATCCATCGGGATTAAGAACAGGTACGAATGAGCTACCAAAGATAGCTTCAGCTGCAGCAATCGCTGAACAGGTCTTACCTGAGCCGAGACCATGGTAGACTAATAGTCCACGGTAAGGGGTCTCTCTTCTTAAATATTCTGCAATAAACTGCTGATAGGTAAAAGACTGAATATCAGTTGAGGCCTTGAGTTTTAAACATGCATCAGGGTCGCTTTCACCGATTTTCTTTAGAGGAAGTGCAAACTGATGAGCATGCTCACCCTCTTCGGCGAAAGTACTATCAAAGAAGGTGGTGAAACCACGGCGGGTTGGGGGAACAAAGGCCGGAGGGGGTGATTCAATCTGATAATGTTCTTTCTCCTGCTCCTCTTGCTCCTGTTGCTTATATTTACGTATACGCTTGGCGCCTCGTTCTTTTTTTGTCGGTTCCTCCTCCTCAACCGGTGCTTTGGAGCTGTGTCTGCGTCTAACAATTACGGGGCCTGGAGAAGGAATACGTGGTAATGCAATAGGCTCGGGCGGTCTAAGAGATGCTGCAACATCTTTGACTAATTTAGTACGACCTCGAACAATCGTTTGAGGTGGTGGTAATGCCTCTTCAGGCTCAGGCTCAGGCTCAGGCGCCCTCAAAGTCTTCCCAGTTTTGAAGTCGGCAGGGGTGGCCTTTAGTTGATCCACCTTTTCATCAAGAGGTGCTTGTGGTATTAGTGCTGGTGGAGCCTTTGACCCGGTTGTGCCTTTCATGGCCGCAAAAACCGGTTTTCTTCTACCATCAGGCTTCTTCGTCGGATCCATCTGATATTATGACCAGAAGATGTTAATACATTTTAACATGTCGTGTTCATTATTAAGACCGGAAGTTTTTATGCATTAGATGATGGACAGCAATCAACACCAAATACCATTGCACCAGGTGGTGGTTGAACAAAATGCGGTGTCTGATTGTAACCAGGTACGGTACAAGGTGCATTATATGAGGAGGAGGGTAGACGCTCAGTGTAACAACAGGTACTGTAAAAGATACCGAGTGGGAGTGCAGGAGGGGGAGTAGGCCCACAGCAGATAGCAAGACCAGCAGCACGGTCAGCTAAAGAACCATAGGAAATCTCATTTCCACCAGCTGACCCACCATATAGCCTATTTGTCGGATAGGTGTTTACTCCCGGACTTGCAGGAGCTGGGCAACAACTGGTTGCTGCCGTGGGGATATAGTTAGGGTTAATCTGCGTTTGTCCTAAGGTTGCTGCGCTAAACTGCTGGGCTGCAGCCTTTGCTTTTAGTTCGTATGTGTGCATGCTGGCATCACGAACTACAGGAGTGCGGCTTTGATAAACGTTTGCTGCCTGTCTGCGGAGTTCAATTAACTTGCTGGAATCCATACTATTAGGGGTGTGAGAATATTGTAGACATATAATAGATAATGGCTAAATCCCGGCGTAATAGACGTAATACACGACGTAATACACGTAGACAGAATGGTGGTGGGTGGTTTGGTAATATCCTTGGTGCGCTTGGAATTAGAGAACGGCAAACAACTGCCTCTGCGGTAACTAAGCCCGTAACAGTTCCACCTACTGTTGCGCCCACACCAGCCCCTACAGTTGCACCTACAGTTGCACCTACAGTTGCACCTACAGTTGCACCTGCACCCACGAATGTGAAGCCTACGACAAACCTAGTACCTCAATCTGCCCGTAATATGATGAATATGAATCGTGGCCGTGGCGCTAATGCTCGTAATGCATTAAGAAATGAAATGGGTATTAATGTTCCAGGAGAAAATGCTGAAGGCTACCTTGAAGAGATGATGGGCAAACCTAAATATGGTGGTAAGAGACGTCGCAACTCTAGAAAGAATCGTAATCGCAAGTAATTATATTACAACATTTATATATAATATTAATATGTCTACATATTAATAGAATATGACAAAAACCAGACGTAGAGGAGGGGATGTGGAGATGATATCAAGAGCTAACCGTATTTTGAGAACACATCAGCGTGCTCTAAACAATACAATTAAGAGGAGTTTAGTAAATGACCCGGCTAATAAACGAGGACGGGGTACTTTTCGTAGATCATCTGGCGAGCGTATTAATTTATACCCCTCATTACAATCCGATTTACAAAATAAAATAAAAAAAGGGCGTAATACCTGGACATGGAAGAACCTTCGTCCTCCCGTATACCAGGCACAACGCCCATTAAATATTAGTAGAAATTTCAATCAAAATGCCTATAGAAACGAACTTTTATGGCATGGGTATAATTATGAAGATGCAAGTAAGGCAGCAGCCAATAAGGCATTTGCAATTATGTCTGGTCCAAGTGGAGTTACAATGAAATCTCAAAATAATTGGTTGCAGTCATTAATTGGTAACGAAAAGTCAAAGCCAAGACCAGGTGAATGGAATCCAACTGGTACCAAGAATAAAAAAGGGCGTAATATTATTCAATTAAATTATCGTTAAGCATCCAGTTTCATGAGTGCAAGACGGCTTGCCTCCTGCTCTGCCTCCTTAATATTACGACTGGTAGCAGTTGCCAAAATCTTCCCTGTGGGGTCCTGTACCCCCATAGTAAAGATTCGGTCGTGTGGTGGACCCTCAACAGCTACCTCAACATACTTAGGTGGAATATGATAAGTTGCCTGGAAAAGACGAAGCAATTGGTCCTTATAATTGGTGTCATCATGAATCAACTGTGCAAAGTCGATGTGGCTTTCAAGTAGATTTGTAATCCACTCGTAACAGACCTGAAAGCCTTTGCCAGGCTCCTCATCCTGCGAATAGAGCGCACCAATCCAGGCCTCCAACATTGAACCAAGCATTCTAAGATTTTTACGACCATCGCACACCTCCTCTACATGTCGACTCATAATCATCCAATGGCCTAGACCTGCATCACGAGCAAGACCACCCAGCTTTTTATTATTAACGATACGAGTGCGCATACGAGTATGGAAGCCCTCCCCCATACCTGGATAACGGCGAACAAGGTAGGCAGCCACAATACAGCCAAGAATACTATCACCAAGGTATTCTAGCTCCTCATTATCGGCAGAGCGCAAAGGTAAGCAGTTTTCAGGACGCTCTGCCATTGGCATAGGCTTTCCGGTCTCTGATTGCTCTGCCCATAGTTCTGGACGGTCAACATATGATTTGTGAACACAACATTGCTGAAAGAGCGCAAGAGACCGCACTCGACCACGCCAACCATAGCGTCGTAGAATGCGATGAACATCGTTGAGTTGAATCTCCTTGTTATTGAGGTTCCAAGGGTTAAAAACCTTTTGTTGGGTTGACATGATATCTACTATTAGGATGCGGCTTTTGTTTAAATATTATCACATGGTACAATTAGATGAGTGAGCCAGTGACTGGAAGAACTATTAGATTTAGAAACGAGGTCAGTGATGACCCGTTAGAAAATACAGTTGAATATAACCCAAATGACCCTACTATTATGATAGGTGCAACCGGTGCTACTGGTGCTACTGGTGCTACTGGTG
>JACCDO010701204.1_pt1 | contig 16333 bp, 12 predicted proteins | sample 7446101 | NCBI WGS metagenome assembly JACCDO01 (sample SAMN15323440, study PRJNA562643) | freshwater metagenome | isolation source: river surface water | place: USA:Blue River Watershed | collected 2017-08-16 | reverse complement strand
TTGGCCTCTTCAACCTCTGCTTTGGCCTCTTCAACCTCTGCTTTGGCCTCTTCAACCTCTGCTTTGGCTTCCTCTAAATTATAACTAATGTTTTCATTATTTTCTATTAAACAATCGTCGATTTGTTCGACTTCTTCAAGTGATTCGTCCACATCGGACGAGTTAATTTTAATTTGTATATGTAGTCGACGTGGTTGAGAATTTGCTACGCAGGAAACAACATAAGTAGTTAAAGGTGATGGCTCAACACAAGTTCCTGCAATTTTACCAGTTATTCTGCTAAAGGATAATCCGCAAGGTAAAGCGGGTTTGATTGCAAAATCCTTTCCACCATGAATGCGTTTGAATGGAAAGAATGATACTTTATCGCCCACTTTAAACGTAAATGTTTTTTGTGATTGGTTAGGAAGAAAAACCATTATATAATATAGAATTATATTATTTGTCACTATAAAATTATATTTAATAATCAACTAAATATAATGGATGTAATTCTTACGCACTTATTTTTTAACAATTGTTTTGTAATGATATTTGTTAAAATAACTCAACAAGTCTTGACTATTGTCTGTTTTTTGAATCACACTCTGTTGCACAAGCGTATAAAATTCATTTAGATTTGGAGATACTAATTCAGACGGCGGAATTACTAATTGATAATCACCCATTTTCACTGGCGAACGCACAAAATAAAACGCATCTTTTTGTATATTTCCAGATAATATGACCCATTCAATTTGTTTCGTAGGGTCCATCAACGATTTCACACTGGTTGACGAAAACAAAACAATTGGCAGTTTTAATTTGGTCGCGAGAACCCATATGTCTAAATCAGTCAACATATAAGCTTCGCTAAATATAGATGCTTCTAAATCTTGTATTTTTTTGCCCTGCGTTTTTAAAATCGTCAATATTTTATCACCATATGCAGGTGTATACTCTTTATATGCAGTCCATAAAATCGTCTTGATATTTAGAATGGTCAAGTTCACACTTACCTTGCCTCCACGTATACGATTCACATTTTCGATAATATAAATCATCATGGCAAAACTACATTGCGGAGTCGCATAAAAGACGACTTCTTTCGCCGGTTTGGGAAAAATGCGTTTCCATATCATACGTTCATTGCCCTGGACTTCATCGCGAATACGTTGCACGCAATCCATATTGAGTTCTCCCGGTTTTTTCTCAATGGATTCGATTTTGCGCTGTTCTTCTAGTGTAATAGGTTGTGATGTGTATTTTTGCGAAATGGCTGGGACCGCATTATGGTAATCGATGTTTTTCAAATATGTATTGTCATTGAAAACAAACAAATCGCGGAAATATTCGGGAGTTAATAATGACTGCAACATCAGCATTTCATTGTCATAGAGTTGATAATCTGATGCGCTAATATTTAAATAGGCGTTTGGATTCAACATAAACAATTGTATTCTTCGATAGCGTAACAATTCGTCAGCCACGCGCGCATAATAGACAGTTTCGTTGTTTGTTTGACTCAACAAATGTTTGTCGGGAATAAACAGCACCGATGCATTTGTAAAGACCGCGCATTCTTCATTGGAACAATTGGCTATTTCACTGAGAACATTGTCGTCGATTTGCGCAAAAACCACGTAATTCTCGGCGAGTTTGTGTAATAGAATGACCATGTTGTTTAATTTTTCGCGATGGGTGAAGTCGCGGCTTTCTAACAGCGCGACGATTTGTTGCCGTAAATCTCGGTTCTCATAATTTTGTAGGCATTTGCGGACAATGTTGCGGAAAAGATTGTAATAGGTGGTTTCGAGATGGATTTTTTCGATGGTTTTCGTGCGCAGGGTGTCGGGGGTTTGCGATGTGGTGATTACCTTGTCGGCAATGGTATAGTTGTGGCTGTCGAATTCAATGAGGTCGTCGTCGAATTCAATGTTCTCTGATAGGGGTGAAATCTGGACGAATTGGTTTGTTTCGGTCAATATGCCGACAATCATACCATCTTCGAGAACTTTGAACATGGGTTTGCACAATACTTTGCCGTTGGTGTTTTTATGCACGGCATGTAGGCGGTCGCGCGTGCTTTCGTAGCTGGTCCATAAATCGTCATCTTCCATCCACCATTTGTCTAGTAACGGTAATTCCGAAGACGGGCGGCATGGAATATAAATACCATTGTTGGCGATTTCGGTGCTTTGGGGAAGGGTGGCATATAATCCGACAACTTTTCCTTGGTAGTTGAGAACTTGCACATTGACTTCGTAATTGACCGCTTTTAGTTCGTATAATATTTCGGCGGCGTTTTTGTTTTTCGAGAAAAAGTATTGTTTTGGCATACTGGGTAAAGCCGCGCAATATTTGTTGGTGGTTTTTTGTATAATAGATAATACTTGTTTGATATTGGCGGGTGCAGTTTGTTCGGTAAATGAAAATACAATGTCTTCGAATTCTTCGGCATATATTGTGACTGGCTCGAAATAAGTGCCTTGTTTGTTCGATTGCATAATCAAGATGACTGTTTCTTTCGTGGGGTCATAGAGAACCGAAGATTGCGAATGAGTGGGGCAGGTGATTTGGATATTGTCGCGCAAATCGTCTTTGGGGATTTCGAGAATCACTAAATTATAACCGTTTCGCATCAATTTCGGATGGGCCTGGGTGGCTAAATCCCACAAATAATTATGGTCAATCACCACGTTGTCGTTTTGGAGGAATTTCAGAAAGTTCTCAAACGAAGCAATTGTATCTTCTAAAAATTCGACTTGGACCGTGTCGTTCATGTTGATGGTAGTGATGAATTCAGTCGTTGCATATTTGTCTAAATCAATGTCGGCAATATGGATGCGTTTCGGTTTAAACGTGGCCACTAGCGATGCATTGTGATAGGCAATAAACATATCGAGTGTAATAGTATTGATGAGTATTTGTTTGAATTCGCGAATCGTAGGTATGGTGTCGAGATTTTGTTTGTTGGCATACATGGCGGCTAAACACGCTAGAAAGGATTGGGTATCGGATTTTTCAACACCATATCGCAAGAGGCATGGAGACGACGAAGTCGCAACGACTTGATTGGTTTTCGAAATACATTTGGTATTGTCCGTGTGCAAGAAGGATTGGACGGAAAAGGGTAAGAGTCCCCAGCGCCCTTGTCCGATGGGGAATTTGTCGATACCCATGACATAGTTCTCTTGTTTTTTGGTTTGCGCTTTGCGTTTGCGTTTGCCTTTTTCATCGAGCGGTTGTTGTGAATCTTCGTCGTCGGTGATGGGCGCCGGGCATTTTTCCTTGTTTTTTTGCCATAGACCGGATTTCCATTCACCGTAGCAGCAAGGAATGCAGTATCCGTCGTCGGTTTTGTGTGATAGAACGCCTGGATTGTAATGTTTGTAGCTGCCGTCTTTATTGACGTGTTTTTTACTTTTGAATTCAATCACGTAGGCGCCTTCGGGCACCACATCCGCGCCATCGGGTATAATATTATGAGGGTAGGGTTTTGTGCCGCATTTGCCCGCCTTGACTTCTTCTTCGGTCATACTCATGTTGGTTTGCAGACACCAGTAACGAGGACAAATATACCAGTTTTGTTTTTCAGGGTTTGTGCCATACTTGATGGCGTGCTGGTAGGATTTGGAACCGATGGATTGGTCTTTGGCGTCGATTTTGTCTTTTTCTTCTTGCGACAAAATGACGGGTTGTTTTTTCGCCGCCGATTGACAGAGTGTGGAATAATTCGTGAATTTGCCGGATTTCGTCACAAACAAATAAGGTTCTCGTTTTTTCATGCGTTCTTCAAACAAGTTGGGATTGTGTAGCGATGTGCCTGCGAGTTCCATCTTGTATGTTTCATTATTCTCTTCGGGAGAAGATGCACCACCGTCAAAGAGGGAATCTCCTTCGTCGTCCTCATAAAAGAGAGCGTCGTCTTCATTCACAGCCGATTCATCTACATCTGCAACGTCTTCCTCTACTAGATTTATGTCCTCAGGTTCATCCTCTTCCATGGGGGAAGCAATCGACAATGCTGGCTGTATTTCGACGGCATTTTGAATATGTGTTTTGTCTACGTCTTTTCCGATTTTCGCCGCGGTTTTGCATATGATGTCAATGATTGATTTAGGAACGGTGGTGCTGGCCGGATTTTGTGTAATACGTAGAAAACTGTCGATATACATGTGTAATAGGCTTATGTATTGAATGTGGGCAATGTTCTCAACCATTATGACTATTTTGTTTTCGAGAGGTTCGTTTTTCATGGTGGTTTTAAATCCGGGGTTTTCCACATCGGTCACACTCATATTTTGCAAATAGTTGGCAAAGGCTTTTTTCGCGCGTTCATTGTCATATTGAAAGGTGTCCATAATGGCGCGAATCATGACGGCGACGTCTTCGGTGCTTTTGTAGATTTTCTTGATAAAGACGGTTTCGGCGTCCATGGTGTGGAAATTCTGCACACGTCGATAGGTCATTTGTGCGGTTTTAGCAATGTTTGATTCTTCAATGATGAAAAGCCCGGCTAAACATTTGATGTATTTTTGCAGCGAGACTTCATTGTCTATGACCATTTTAGCGACATAGGTGGCATCCAGCATTTCGACATCTTCGTCGTAGATATCTACAAACTCGGAAATATGGTAGCCCGATTGCTGTAAGAATGTATTGATGATTTGTATCATAGGATTGATTGCTGACGCAATGAGAACGCCGAGTTCAGACGGTTGTTTAGGCGGATTGCATTCTCCATAGATTCGTATGTCACCGGTGGGTTCAAAATCCATATACACATCATGCTCGGCCACATAGATGGAAATCTGATGGCGTTTGCCGATTTTTTTCGACAGTTGCAAAATCGTATTTTCGGACAAGTAGGGGATTTTTTTCCCATTTCGTGAGATTTTTTCCACATATAAGCGGTAAATGTTCTCGCGCATGGGGCCGGGATTGTATTTGATAAAGGGGGCCGATTTCGTCGCGTGAATGTTTTTGAATATGATTTCGAGGGGTAATTTGGCACGCAAATGGTTGCGCATCATGATTTCGTAGGATTGTATGCCGTTTTCGGAATATTTCAAGTCCGACGTGCGTTTGCGAAAAATGTCATAAAACAAATCCACACTATGATACAAAAGTAGCGCGTCTTTGTCGAATCGGTTCTTGTCGGATTTGACCAGTTGTGATTGCTTTTGCAAGAGGTCGTTTTTCGAAGTGATTTCGTTGTCTTGGTATAATAGAGGATAATAGATGGGCAATAAATCTTCGCGGGTTTCGAGAACATCTTGTGCAAAACATACATAAATGATGTTATTTAGGGGTGTTCCGTAATTAAAAAGGAGCAAGTTCTCAAAAGCAACTAAATTATTTTTCTTAGATAGCTGGTAGACGGACATGTGTATATCCGTGTCATAGGGGTTTGCTGGGAACATTGGGTCATGCTGTTTCGAGAACTTTTGACCCAGGGGTATTTTTAGGGTGGTTTCGGCATTTTCGACGAATTTCGCCACCGTTTCATATTGTATATGATTCGCCGCGGGGATTTCGTCGGCGGGTATATGGATATCTAGATTATTGAGCAATTGCAACAAATGTTCGGGCGTAAAATCGGCGCGCCCATGTTGCGTATATTGTTGATAAATATCCATCAAGTGAATACGTTTTTTTACAGCAATAAAGGCATAAATTTCATTGTATGACACTGGTTCTCCCATCACTTGTAACAATTTGTTTTTAATGGTGCGTATCGAATCATCGGGATGGAGTTGGTAGGTTACATGATGCCCATGTTCATCGCTAAATCTTTCAGACACACCGGAGAATATATATTTTGTCTTCACTTGACCATGTTCATCTAAACAATGGATTTGGTAAGGAATATCATCCAGGTTCATATTTACTATAGTGTGTTATATTTTTGTGTGGTTTTTATCATAATATGACTATTATGATAAACATGTGCCTCTGCATTACATATCGTAATAAGGATTGTCGTTAATCGTCATGCCGCAATATTCTTTAGGCGATTGTTTGTAGTCGGCGGGATTGTGAATTCCCGATTCTTTTGCACATTCCAATAAAAATTTGAAATTGTCCCAGAATTCATTCTTGTGGCCGATGGACTTCGTGGCAACGTGTGATAGTTCATGTATGGCGACGAATGTCAGAGTATGTTCGTCAATCAAATTCTCATTGTTCTCTTTTTTGCGATTCAAACAAAAGGCGATTTTTTCTCCCTTGTTCTCACTATATGCCGTGTAGGTGCTGGTCGGAAGGGTTTCCATGATTTTTTTCGGATTAAAGCCGGCCACCAGGCGTTGCACATTTGCCTTGTCGGGATATTTATCCCCAACATAACGCACTAAATTTTTGCATTTTTCGGTAACTTTTGCTAATAAATCCGCGGCGGCATCGACCTTTTCGCGTTCTCGCACGCAATATTCATTTCCATCCACGGACGAAATAATGCATTTTAAATCGAAACCTTCCGATTTATAAAGATAAATATAAATGCAAATGCCTAAAAATATGCCAATGACCACATAGGTTAAAATATCTAGCTTGTTCATACTAGTATAAAGAGAGATATTCTGAGAACCTAAAATATTTATGGTAGATGATGACAAATGTTCGAAATTGTTTTTCGGGGGAATACATAATCGCCTAAAATACAAATCGCCGCGTTTGATTTTTTGAAATATTTTTGAATCATATTATTCACCTGGCTTCGGGTTATTTTTGCATAATAGGTGCTATAGAAATCTTTTGCCGGAACAATGGAACTTTCGTCTGCATTTATAAAGGCGACGCGAAATGCATTATAACTACATATATGACTCATGTTCTCTAAATATCGCGCATAGGAACCTTGCAACTGGGTTTTTGCGTCGTTGAGTTCTTTTTGTGTAATACCGTGTTTGCATAAATCGCGAATCATATTCACGAGGAGTGGGAGAACCCCTAGTTTATCGTCGTGTTCGAGCATTTTTCGGGGGTCGGTTTCGGCATAAAAGACGAAAGAACCCATGGAACCATATTGATTCGAAGCTGCGCCGGACCTATACGTCAATCCATTTTGTTCTCGCAACAACACAAACATACGAGAACTCATACCTTTGCCTAAAATCGTTTCCAATATATCTAACGCATAAATATCGGGCGAATAATAGGAGCATGTTCGGAAGCCGATTTGCACATAGGCCGTGGAAATTCCGGGTTTTCGTGTAATAGAATATTGTATTTCGCTTTGTGGTTCAACAAACGAATCAATCCTATATTTCCAAGCGTGGTCGGATGTGCAAAATGGTTTCGCTGGTTTCATGAAGTAGGACGTTTTTATCATACGAACAATGGTCTGAAATGACAAATTCGAAACAATACTAATGACGATATTGCCTGGACGATAAAAGGATTTATACATGGCGAGGGCGTCTTCGTGTAATAGTGGATTTGATGGAGAAGTGTGATAGGCTAATGTGTCGACGGGTTGCGCATAAGACGTGCCCTTGTAGATGATGGACTCCATAGTATCATCGATGATGGATTCGCCATTGTCGGCCAGACGTATAGATTCTTCTTTCACGACTTTGCGCTCTTTTTCATATTCGGATTTTTTGAAGAGTGAATTGAGAATCATGTCGGAGAGAACATGTAGGGAATTTTCCACGTAATCGTCGAAGCATTTGACGTAATAGGACGTGTGTTCTTTGAATGTGCTGGCGTTGAAATAGGCGCCGATTTTGTCGTAATTTTCGGTGATGGTTTTCGCCTGCGGGATTTTTTTCGTCCCTTTGAAACACATGTGTTCGATAAAATGGGATGCGCCATATATGCCGTTTCCTTCATTGACGGAACCGACTTTGCATAGAATTTCAATGGTCGTGTTGCGAAAACTGGTATGCGGATTTTCATACACCAGCCGACATCCATTTGGAAATGTAATTGTTTTCACCATATTATATGTATTATATAATATGCTGTTATTTGTTATTGCATATTTTATGTATATTTATTGTGGGCCAGCACCGAGTTCAAGTGGGACTCTGCCTAAATCAGGTTCAATGGTGGATTGCATCCATGGTCCGACGTCGGATTTTGGAATGATTGGGTCAGAACGTAATTGCATGTTTGCATTACGTAAAGTTTGGCCGATGGTATCTAAACCGATATGATAACCGGCTTGCAATAAGTCTGGCATGCCACCTTGGTTCATGGATACTGGGTTCAATGCTGCCCATTGACTGTTTTGGTCTTGTGGAAGTAAATCGGCTGGTTGAGCAACTGGCTGAGCAGTGTATCCTGCAGCAGGAACTGCTGGTGCTGGTGGAGGGACTATATTTTGAGCAGATGTTTCTTTGACGGATGGTTGGGTGCTACCATTTTCCATGCCATCTAAAGAGAATGATTTGGAACCAGCATAGGAGAACAACACGTATGCAATCAATAAAGCGATTACTGCAATGACTATTTTATCAAAGGTGAAAAATTTTAGCATACCACTTGTAATTTTACCGAACTTGGACATTACTTATATAAATAGCGTGGATAAAATTATTTGTCGTCTTTGAGTAATTTTGCTAAATTGAAGATTCGTATTGCATGGATTCTTCAAAGTCGGTTTCCTCTTCTTCTAAATCACTATCGCTATCGTCGATTTCATCCAGCATGTATGTATTTTTAATCCGTTTTGCTTCTAAATATGATGAAAGTGCTAAATCTCTGGCAATCTTGGCCTTTCGTTTGGCATCGCGATACATTTTGTAATAGACATCATTTCGGGTTTTTAATTGAATACTGTCCGATTCTGGAAGTTCATCCAGCGGAAAATCGACTTCTATCGGATAATTGATTTCGCTAAATCTTTCTTCGACAGGGGGTTCTTTTTCCTCTACTGCTGTTTCTTTTTCTTCGAAAGAGGGTTCGGTTAAATATTCTGGTGCAACGGTTTCGCTAAATCCTTCTGCTGATTCTATCGATGGATTGGTTAGGGTGGGGGTAGATTCCTCATCCATTGTTTTTCCTAAATCAATAATACCCGGTCCAGGAATTGGTTGAGAACCTGGCGTTTTCACTAAAATACATTTATCGAATAAATTCGTGGGTTTCAATACTAACATCTGTTTGATTTCAATTTCGATTTGAAAACTGCGCGCAGAACATTTTATACCCAGTATTTCTAAAATAGTAATCACATTCATATTTTCTGCAAGTTGCTCATGGTCAATCTCGTTTTCTTTTTCGTCATAAATTTTCAGGCTGCATTTTCCCATTAATGAGGGTATACTTGCGCGCGCTAAATAATATTTCCCCGATTTGTAGAGTTTTAGCGAAGGTGTGAATGAGTTCTCAATATCATGCATGTCTAAATCCGTTTCAAACCATTGCGCGCGCTGTTCATAAATATATTTTTGACTAAAGTTCTCTAGGCGTTCTATCCATTGGGTGAATTGTTCATGTTCATTCGAAAACATCAAATCACTATAAAACCGTTTGCCGGCTTTCGAAATCCCCTGTTTCAGCTGACATTTAGGCGATTGGATATACAGGGGGGAATCGTGTATTCTAAATTTCATGAAATAATTACCACCCGCAATCGCAGTCGGTTTCACAATCGTCAATTTATCAAACGGGAAATCCGCAGTGGCTTCATAGATGTTCTCCATAATTATATTTGTGGGCATATTTTCTTGTGTTGTTTTTTACGCAATCGAAGCATGGCAATGTGTTTATAATACCTTATTTTTGTATGAGGCATGTATAGATTCTATGAAAAATATTCGCGAAACCTGTATTGAATTTTTTAAAAGCGAAGATATGAAGCGCGACGTGAAAGAGGCAATCAAACCGATAGTCAGCACTATATACAATGAAATATACGTATATTTGTGGTTACTGTGTATTTACCACGTGTTCTTTATTTTTGTCGTTTTAGCAAATTTATATTTGTTATTAAAACTATTACACAACCAATCAAAAACTGCTTTTGTGGTTACCTAATTATTTTATACACCTAATATATAATGGCCAGGTCTAGAAATTCTAAAAAAGGTGGTGCCGGAACCGCCGACCACGCAATCGCCGTCTACGGTGATGCGATGCAACAACACGCTGTTTCCGAAACAGACAATACCATTGCGATGAATAACGGTGGAACACCTGTCCAATCCGGTGCAGGTTTAGCCGAGGATATTCTTAAATTATCCGAATCATTTGCCGGTAAAAAAGAGGAGGAGTCAAAAGTTGAACCCGTGCTTATGGGAGGTAAAAAAGGAGGTAAAAAAGAAGCTTTAGCGGAAATGCAATACCGTATCACCCAGGAATTAGCAAAGCTAAACGAGCAATCTGAAGGTGGAAACATGGAGAAACTTCAAGAATTACAAAACACTCTAGCCTTAAAAGGTGGTAAATTAACCAAGAAAAACCTAAAGCACATCAAGCGTAAGATGACTGGTGGAAGTGGAGTATTAGAGAACATTGCTGTTCCTGCCATCTTATTATACATCAATCAACGCGTCGGAACCAAGAAAAACAGTGGTTCAAAGAAACTTCGCAAAAGTGCTCGTATTTCTCGTAAGCTAAATCACAAATAAGATATCTTCACTCATTATAGTATTATGAGTGAAGTCGCCCTACATCCGAAAAAAGTTTTTGTCGAAAATGTGCAAAAGTGGTCCTTGTATGACCGTCAATTGAAACTCATTGCCGAAAAAACGAAACTCATTCGCGATGCAAAACAAAACGCATCGAAACAAATTATTGAATACATGGAGACCAACAAATTGAGTCATAGTAAAATCGAATTGTCGGACGGAGAACTGAAAATCGTCGAAAAAAAGGACTATTCACCATTGACGTTCTCCTACATTGAGGAATCTTTAGCAAAAATCATTCCAGAGAAGGCACATGTCGATTACATTATTGACTATTTGAAAACCAATCGCGAAATCAAAGTGACACAGGAAATAAAGAGAACCTCTGCGCAAAAAGTGTAATAGTATTGTATATGGAAGCTTCGAGTATTGTATCAAAATATGTGTATGAAAAAGATGGCGCCGGTCTCAAAGGTGGGTATCCATTGATTGCTGCTCACGGGGACGGTGCTGGGCCTACAACCTCACAGGTTGGCGGTGCAACCCAGCATTTAGCTATTCCAATAGGAATCGTCGTCATGCGCGAATATTCAGTTCCTATTGCACAATATGATGAACCTGTTTCCGATGGATGCGTCGACGATGAATTATTCGAAAAAATGTTGCGACGGGTTGGACATCGAGAACATGTTCCGAACAATGTGACAAAAAAGAATGACAAAGAGGGGACAAAAAAATCCACAAAAAAGCATCACAAAGCGAAGAAAAATTGATTATTATGAATATATCATGTATGTATATATTCATGTCCAGCCCTACAAAGCGCGAAAAAGCCATTGCTATATCATGGATATTACACGCCATGAAAGAAGTTTTCGGAATCGAAAAAATCCGGAAAGACATCATCAAAACCTTTTATCATGCAGTGAAAAACCCTAAATATATACGCACCTTTGATGCCTTTCAGCAATACGAAAAAAAACCATACACTGACAAAAAAAACGAAATAATTGACTATTGCACATCCATCCTCGGGTTATCGAATTATGTGGTATTCACTGCGTCGAATATTCAACAGAATGCAGACGATAACGAAACCCATTATCAAACCTTTCTGGTGGATAATCGCGCAAAAACACTCTATGTGATTAATCCATCTCGCGATTTGAAAACGGAAAATGGCTATGGAATTTATGAGCCGGAAGTTGCGGAGAAAGTATTGCGACCCTTTTTCGAAGCACATGGTTATAAAGTGCAATACATTGATTTGACACATCCTGCTCAAGTAATTACCGACGATGTATTTTGTCAAACGTGGTCGCTTTATATTTTATTGGAAATATTGAAACATGGTGTGCATGTGGTCGATATTCCGAAAACGCAAAAAGGAAAATACGAATTGTTGTTGGGATTCTACAAAACATGCTTGTCGGAAGTTCCGTCGGTGGCAAAAGAATTGCAACATGAATATGCGGCGGCCATCAAGGAAAACAAAACCATGATTGAAGAAGAAAGTGGAATGGATATCAAAAATATCAAGTCCATTGATGTAGTGGATGTAGTCATGAATATGACCGCGAAAGATATGAAGGCTTAGTGAAGCAAGTCGGAGTCTAATACTCGGACAAATCGGAATACTTTAGTACTCGGACTTAGTGAAACAAGTCGGAGTCTAATACTCGGACAAGTCCGAATACCGTAGTAGTCGGACAAATCGGAATACCTTAGTATTCGGACTTAGTGAAACAAGTCGGAGTCTAATACTCGGACCATTTATCCCGGTTGAATGAATTGACATTTAACAGTTTGTCGGCATTTTCTTTCCAGAACTCGACTTTTTTATCTAGCTCTTGTTCTTCGGGTGTTTTTGGAACCACGACATTTTTATTCGCATCCATTTCTTGTAAATCGCGGTCAGTGGGTTTGGGTTTCTTGCCATAACAATTGACTCCGAATTTAATGTATGGATTTGCCATGAAACCGCCATTCACTCCTGGACGACCGCAATCATTTTTATGTTTTGGATTTTTTTGTAATTCGTCCCACGTGGATTGCTGGGTAGGGAAATAGGCCATTTGTCCATCCGACCATCCGTAATTACACCATTCGCCTCCACGGTTATAGGCATCTTCGATTTCTTTATAATTAGCTAATCTTGCACCATAGGCCGAACAAACTGCCTTTGCGTCATCATAGGTATACAAGTTATTCGAAATATTAAAGACTTCTTCTCGTTCCGCTTTGTCATCTTGTTTATCAGTATCGAGTGGTTTGTTTTCACTGATTTTGTCCCACCATGACCCATCAAACAGCGAAATATTGAAAAATTTATCAAAGACCCACACAATCAAAGATATGACAAATACTATCCATCCACATCCTAAGAAAAATCCCACGAAATATGGTTTGTCAGAACCGGTGGTTGGTATCCGAAACAAATACAATATAATATGTAAAATGACTAAGAATATAAAAGCGTTAATAAAGGCATATGGATTCGTGACATAGTCTTTGATGTCTTTAAAGGTATCCGAAAACGCATTGTCCTTCTCTTCGGGTGATTTATTGTAATAGGAAAAGAGCAAAAACAATAGTATGGTTCCGAAAATGAGTATATCGAGCAATGTATACACCGATGAAAAGCTGGATGGTTGACCTTTGAACAATAATCCGAGGATGAAATAGGCCACGAAATAAATGACGATAAACCACACCACCATCATTAGCACGGATGGAGTCAGTGCGTTGTTTTGAATATAGGTAAATACGTCATCTTGCGACGAATTGTCTTGTGGTGGCGGTGGCGGATTCGATGAATTGTCTGGTGGTGGCGGTGGTTGATTCGATGAATTTTCTGGTGGTTGATTCGACGATGACTTATTAATAGTAACTGTAGAACTATTTGATGGATTATCCGACTGTTTTGTTATAGTAATGGTGGAATTATCCGATGGTGGTGGCGGATTATTCGATGGTGAAGACATATATATTATACTGATTTATTTTTTTTGCGATAGAATAAACAATAGGCCATGGGAGTTATCACATTTTGAATTGGCCCGACATTGGTATCGTTAAAGTGATACCATTCGTTGCTAGAATTTTTCACAAACGCCGTATAGTGCCCTCCCATCACGCCGCCCATATGGTTACATATGCCGAATAAATCATACACATATTGTTTTGGATTGTATCCTTGCACATATTTAGACAAGTCTAAATTTTCCAAGGGAAAGTCAATCAAGTTCATGAGTTTTCGACGACCATCCGGCGAAAAACGTTTCAATGTAATCACGAGTATTTTCGGAAAATTCCAGAAACCCATTGTTTTTTGTATATCTTCTTTGCTGCGCGTTTTTTCATTATACCAGGCATTTTCTCCGCTCATGGTTTCTGACATTGTGAAATAGTCTAAACAATCGTAAATCGAAACGGTGGGTTTGGTTAACGGAACCGGCAAATCTAAAATGAAAAAACTTTCTGGTTTGATATTGTGCACGACGGTGCCATCCATGGATATGATTTGCGAAACATAGATACCATAAAACAAATCCATAATTTCCGAATATTCTTTTTCATAGACCTCTTTCAACATACCGAAACATTTGACGGCTAAATGGTCGGTATCGTTTTCAGTATTGCCGCGTATTTTCATTACCATATGTCGCGACGCACTATTGTGCATGCACTCAATCAAAAAAAGCAAAAATTCGGGCATATCATTTTGTGCCCAGCCGGTGAATAATTCGCGATTCTTTTTTGCAGCTACTTGTTGCACATTCGCAACGAATCGATTCGGTGATACAACCCCATTTTGATTCCACATAATCGCGCGTAAAGCATTCCATTCATGGATGATGGCCGAATCGGGCAATTCAGTTTTCATATTTTTTTGATATTGGGGCGATAATAACAAGACGTCGAGTTCGTAAATATGATTGAGAACTTGAACGCACGAATTTAAAAAGCAGGTATTGCCTAAATTGGCTAATCCGCATAAGCCTTTCCCGTGATATTTAGATAAATCCATAATTGATTTAGAAAGTTTTTATTGTATGTATATATTACATAATCTCTATATCTATATGAACAATGAACAATTAAATAGAGAAATTGAGACTTTGTTGACATCATACATTAATGATTTATTGCAGCCTAGAGCAGAACCGGCGAGTATACCAACGAGCATACCTGCGAGTATACCAGCGACTCGGCCAGCGAGTGGCGCAGATGAAAGACTCACAAATCGACGGTATTATACGATGATGACTGAACTTATTCACGACTATAATGCAAACATTCAACTCTATCAGCAAAACATACGAGATTTGATACAATGTATCAATAATATTCCACCCTTACAAACGGCTGCTCCAGCTCCTGCACAAACACCGTTTACAACCACCACGACACTGTTTTCGTATTTCTTGCAACCAACACAACCAGCTTCTGCAAATACGCAAGGATTATTAACGGAACAAATAGAGCAACATACAACGATGGTTACCTATAACGAAGATATGAATGAAACCCGATGCCCAATATGTCTGGAAGATTTTGAAATCGGAGAACAAGTATGTAAAATCAATGCATGTGGTCATTTTTTTAAACGGACCGGATTGATGCGTTGGTTTGAGCGAAACACTCATTGTCCAGTATGTAGATGTGATGTGTTGAATCCTCCTGTTCCGCCTGCCGCAAATATTCCTGTGTCGAATGTTCCTGAACAACGCGTCAGAAGAACATTTGGTCCACAACTACCGTCGACTTCTACATTTGCAGAAAATCGGCTTATGAGAAGAGTGTTATCGAATATTCAAACCCCTCAAACCCCGAACGAAGTGGATAGTTTTTTGAGAACTTTAGGAAACAATATGGATGCGTCATTCAACGAAATGGACTAGAAAAAAGGATATATACATTGGAAATGATATGTGTAGAATTCCCGACTATTTTCGTGCAAACATCGATGTAATGGTTTGCAGCCCAGCCTTCTTGTGTGCAATTTGTGTCAAGAATTTGTCAAACAAAATCGCCTTGATTTTCGCCGAGCAATATTTTTCCTTCTTTTTCATGAATATTTCTATGTCACCCCCGACCTCTTGATGTAGAGCGGTCATGTCTTTTTTGAAGGTTTTGATGGAACTGTGTTTGTTTTGATTTAGCCATATTTGTTCCAGGGCTAAACCAAAGAGTTGTTGCAGCGGTTTCATCAGTTGATTTGTAATATAGAACTCGTAATCAATGGCGAGTTTTTGCGATAATATGAATTCGGGTGTCTCGATTTTGTCGCCTTGTAGGGCCTTTTTGAGGCCCGTGACAATATGCACGAATTTCATGCGATCACCCGGTTTCGGTTTGTTTCCCGGGTCACGTTGTCCGATGCGGTCCGCTAATACGCGATGGGCGATTTGCTGTGGATTTTTGTAATCACTTCGGAGAGCCTTGGTAATTGTCAGTTTATCCATGGATACGGTGCCGTCAATCAATTCTTTGAGCGCCTTGTCTAAAAACTCGATGGCTTTCTGGACACTGTTTTCTTTCATCAAAATGTTGAGGATTCCACCATAGACGTCTTTTAAGTAATCACACGAATCGCGGCGCTTTAGCGAAAGGCCCATGTATTTGAGTTTGCCCTTGTTTGCATCATTTTCATATAGCATACCCACGTATCGCTTTTTCGACAGCAGAATAAAGGGCATCAACGTCTTTTCATAGGTCAGTTCCATTGGCGGTTTCAAGAATTGCGTGCATAAATCGGCGGCATCTTG
>JACCDO012202494.1_pt1 | contig 16335 bp, 23 predicted proteins | sample 7446101 | NCBI WGS metagenome assembly JACCDO01 (sample SAMN15323440, study PRJNA562643) | freshwater metagenome | isolation source: river surface water | place: USA:Blue River Watershed | collected 2017-08-16 | reverse complement strand
CTTTGAATTTTACATTTTCTAATTTAGAATTAGCAATACCGGATAATGCTACTTGACCTGTAGTTCTAGAAATTGTTAAATTTGAAATATCAATATTTTGTGGTCTATTTGTGCTGTTGAAATCTGCGATTTCTAATCCGGTACTGGTAATAAATCGAATGTTGTTTGCACCTATATTAAGTATAGATCCATTTACTGTTTCACCTTTGATAATTACATCAGAAGGCACGGTCAAGTCGCTAGTGAATAGGTATTCGCCGTTAGGTACTATTAAAACTTTTTTGTAATTAGAATCAACGTTTCTAAATAATTGTGTAAATGCAGTTTCAAATGCATCGACACAATCAGTTGAACCGTCGCCTATAGCACCAAAGTCCGTTACGCTAACATATTCGTCTAGTTTGCTTTGAAGAGATCTTGCAACACTTAATGTAATAGAAGTATCGTCATTAGCATATTGATAGCTTGATGCAAGTTCTAGAATGTTATCATGTTCAGTTAAAATCTTAGTGTTGCCTACATATGGCGCACCTTCTAGAACACTACCGTTACCAATGAATAATTCTTGACTATCAACTGCCCATGCAAACTCTGCTGAACTTAGCTGTGGAATGCCACTGTTTGAATTTTTTTGTCCTCTGCGGACTTGTATTTTAGAGATCTGTACGACAGCCATAATGATAAATTCCCGTTATAGAGTATTTATCTTAGGATGTTATAGTATTCCTCTACCTTGTTAAGCCACATATCTTGGTACTTATTAAAGTTCTGTGGCAATAGATCAAACTGCTGATATTCAAATGCCCTAGAACACATAAAAACGTGCCCTTCACGGATATCTGTGCCATATACTTCATTATGTGCTAATATATAGGCAACTAGCTGTAAGAAGTAATCTTCAACCCACTCTGCTTTTTTAGGCTTGTTAGTTTGCTTATAATCACATACGCTAGGGTTGCCTTTATAAACTGCTACTAAATCTGTTGTTCCTGAATACAGCCCCGGAAAGTACAAACTTTGTTCCATGGCCCAAACTTCATTAACATCATTTAATCCGTTAATAATAATTTGATCAGCCATTGCATGTGCCTGTACCTGTACAGGATGTTGTCCCGGAAGCCTATCAATACCAGCAATAAACCTTTCTAAGTTGGCATGCATGGCAGTTCCAACACCTGCTGCTTCTGTAGTAATTTCTTTGGCTTTGGCTTCACCAACTCGCTTCTTCCATTCGTTCAGTGCTGTCATATCTTTTGTAGCACTGAGGATTGTAGTAACTGACGGAAGATTTTCTCCGTCGGGAGTTAGATAAACTCTTTTTTTGGTTACTGGGTCATTAATTTGTTTGCAATTTTTATATTGAAACTTTTCGACAAATGGAGGTGGGGTAAATTGTGTATTCATATTCTGTATATATTAACAGAATAGTTTTATTAAGTCAAACTTGGTGTTAGATTTTGAGCAGCCGCACCTGCTGCAATTTTATCTACAACATCTTGGCTTGTTTCGCCCTGTTTAACAGGAGTTTCTGTGTCTTTGTCTGTTCCGGGAACATTTAACTCAATTCCGTCAGCATTAAAGTTTTTTACAAGACCTTGTATAGCAGGACTAGAATCGTACATAGATTTGAATGTTTCGTAGTCAGCGCCAATTTCAAATCCACTGTCTGTGGCAATCTTCTGTAATGATGCCCAATTTAATTTGGCAGGTTCTCCTTTTGAAGAAGCACGGCCAATGAAGTTTTTAAGTATCATTACAAACTTATCTAATCCTACGTCAGTGTCAGCGAATTCAAAAAATCTCATTTTAGTGTAGCCAATTCTTTTTGCAACTGTTGAATTTCTTGTTGCTTTGTTTTAATGTCGTCTTGGATCTGTTTTTTGCGTTGTTGCATTTGTACCATTTGCTGTGCCTGTAGTTTTGCGGCAGCAGCAGGATCTTGTGCAGGAGCCTGTCCAGGAACAGCCGGAGCTGCACCCGGCACTGCTGGAGCAGGTGCGCCAAGCATAGGTGCTTCCGCCTCTAGCCTAGCGAACTCTGCTTCGGAGATAAAAGTAGAAAGTCTCATTAACCTGCTAATACTCTTAATAAGCTGTTGCTACGATCAATACTTTCGCGTTGCTCACGACCTGCATCACCTAGCCCACCTGCTGCTGGTTCAGCTGCGGCAAATTCATCTTCACCGCCTAGATTATCTAATTCATCACCGCCTGCGTTCATCATGTCTGGCTCTGCTTCGCCGCCCATTTCGTCACCCATACCTGCGTCGGCACCTGGCTCACCACCAAGCATTTCAGCACCTTGTTCTTCGCCTGTTAGCATACGAACACCAGTTGATAGTGTTTCGCGAGTTGTTTTTAAATTTTCTAGAGCTTGTTGAATAGCTGGAGCACAAGCACTGATAAAAGTCTTAGCTTGTTCTGCACTCATTTCGTCGCGGATGGAATCGCCTAGCTGTAGAAGTGTGTCGTTCTCCATACCAGATAGCTCTTCAATCCAACGGCTAACTCTATCGACCATAGTTTTTGCTGTAACGATAGCACTGGCCTGTTGTACTTCGCCTTCTGTTAGTCTAGTCATATTATCTCCTGTATTGACTGATTCGTTCTTTTCTTTATTGTGTTGCTTCCATGCTGTTGCATAAGCAATTGATTTTTCCTTGTCTGTTAGCTTACCGTCATCTGCATATCCTTTCTTGATATGCTTGACCATACGCTCACCCTTAGCTGTTGGAGGTGCGCTCTCTGGAAAGCTGCCGTAGTCTTCGTCTGAACCAAAGCCTGCTGATGCCATTGCATAGTTATCATCGGTTTCGCCGCCATCGTCTTGATCGCCACCATCTACTAATTCTTCAAATTCTGCTTGTAGGTCATCAACATATGGTTCCATATTTCTAATTTCGCCACCATCTTGATCTGAATAAGCATACCACACTACTTCAGCAGCAGACTCAGCATCACCATTCTTTAGATGCTGGATAATTTCTTGCATATCTGGATCGCCGTAGCCTCCAATCTCGTTCATATCGGAATCAAATTTTTTCAACAATTCCTGAACTCGTTCTTCCATTGAACCAAAGCCTTCTTCAACTTCTGCAACACCTGGATCTGAAATAAATTCTTGACGCTCAATAATTTCAGCATTGATAGCATCTAGCATCCATTGTGCTTGAGTTAGTGCTTCGTTTTCAATATTTTCATTGAACCCGCTTTGACTACGTGCATCATGAATTTGAGTACGCAGTTTGTTACGTGCATCTTCTAATTTTTGTAGATCAAAAGATTCTAAATTTAAACGCTTGCCGAATGTTTTTTCAATGCTTTCATTGATTCGCTGTGCCGATCTATTAAATTTAAAAAGGTCTGTGGTTTTCATAGTTTTATGGATCCAGATTTTATAGTATATTTATTCAGAATTTAGTTAAACTCTCTGCTTGGTTTTTGGATATAATTGTTCGATCTCTGCTTTCTTGATATCTTGCCCATAGCATGTCCGCTCTTTCATAGTCTTGATTACTTATGGCTTTTTGATATTGACTTCGCAGCATCTGACTATCTACAAACCATCGCCCGTATTCTTGATCGGCTTTGTATAACGCATCTGTAGTAATGCTGGTTTTTCTAAAAGCCAGAAGGTTTGCTATTTTAATAGCTACTAGATTAAGATGTATTTCTTTGTATATTAATTCGTTGTCTTTATAGATATTTTTTATATGCTCTTGGCTAGTTATCAAAACATCACCTACTAGGATTCCTTGTTCCGTTTTTACAGGAATAATATTTTGTGATAATTCTTTACGAACTATCTGTTCTAAACGGTTCGATAATCGAGACATAAAAAAAGGACCTATGGTCCTTATTTAACTGCGTAGTTAATGGGCTAAAATATTTTAGCCCATTTTCATTAGGATCGTAACAACAATACCTAATACACCTGCAATGATTGTTCCTGCGGTGCCAATAATCACTTTAGTCATAGATTTCTGTCCTTCAATAATATCGTTGTGAACAGTTTCTACTTTTTCTTCTAAGGCAGTAAGACGAGAGTCCAGTTGCCCATATCTTAATGCACACAGATCAACGTGTGCTTCTAAACTTGTTTTTTCTAAATCAGTTGTTGGCGACGTAGCCATAAAATAACTCTCCAAAAGTTAAAACCTGGATGCCTATAACTACGCCTTTAAATGCCTTATAAGTTTATTTATCTTCTTTTAGTACTTCTAATACAATGCTTCTGATCTCTTTTACATCGTTAAGAACATCACTGACTTTTTCTTTAGTGTCATCCCAATGATTAACAAGATTACGCATCACATACATTGCCCACCACCACCATATTACAGCGATGGCAAACATCACAGTTTCTCCTGTGATCATTACATAGCCTAATACGGTGCCGTCAAAAAATTTCCATACGAAAAATGTGCCTGCTAATGCCACGATAGGTAAAACTGCCGCGGTCCATGCCCATAGCCTAATTTGATTGATTGTTTTAGTTTTAAAGTTCATTTTGATTTGCCTCTATGAACAAATATTTAATAGAGGAAGTGAGAAAATTTAAAGATTATATAATGGATAACCAGGTATTCTGATTACCATTTTTAGTTTGGAAGGCTGCAGGATCTAGGTCAGCAGAATTTTCTAATAAACCTACTACAGGAACACCATGTAGATCATCTATTAATAATCCTACAGGATCGTTGTCCTTTAAGAATACCTCTTCTCGTTCGCAGTCAAATTCCCAAACCCAGTGTGTGGCCTTACCTCCAATTCTGTCAGGCAATGCCCCTGTGCGTTTCATTGGATCTTTATTCCACGCTACGTTTGAACGCAATCCAATTGCCTGCAAAAGACTATTGAAGTTAGCCTGTTGCCCAATTTTGGTCTTGTCGGTTTCTTCTCGCACAGGATTGCTGCGAGTAATATCAACTAAGGTAATAATTTTGTATCTTGGCATAATGTGCTACTATTTATGGCCAAAGAAAAAGGGCGGAAAAAATCCGCCCTCACTTCCCATCCCTAGGAAATTAATTAAGCAATAGAAGCACCAGATGCTGTCAATGCTGTAACTGTTACAGATGCGCCTAATGAAGCTGTAGCTGCATCAGCTAATGTAGCATCATTAGATGTGTTACCAACACCTGCACCGTTGTTTGTGTCTGTTTCAACAGCAAAAACGAAGTTGTCAGAAGCTGGAGTACCAACAAATGCCAATTGTGAAACACGTTGTAAACCGTAAATGATCTTAACAAAGTTGCTGTTAGAAGCTGTGTAACCTGTTTCAACACCAGAATATGTAGCTTTGTAGAAGCTCAATGTACGTGTGCTGAAGTTAGATGCTGCTGCACCTTTGTGGTTGTTTGCACCAACACGTGATGCTGTGATTTCTGAACCTGAATTGTCGTAGGTTTGTGCTACTGTATAAATGTCTGCCATGATAGTTTCTCCTTAATCAATGACCTCGCTCAGAGGCCGGCAATAATAAAGAATCACCTTGATTCTTGTTTAGTATTTAGTCTTTTTGGAAAAAACCGTGCTTAATCAGCTCTAAACGGAGTCCAACGATCACGTGGAACTAGCTTCACTCCGTGCCCTGTGTGCATATATCCTTCGCCGCCAGGTTTGCCACCTGTATGAGAAGTAATGTCGCCTTCTGCACGATCTAGTTCTGCAATAAGCTCGTCTTTGGCTTTCATAATTTCACGAACTAGAGCAAACATTGTGTCCATAACACCTGCGTTGGCTTTGTTTAGTTCTGCAATTTTAGCCTGTTTTGGAGCACTAACTTTACTGCCTTGAAGCCATTGGAAGAAAGAATTTGTATTAATTTGATCTAGAGCTTTTGCTTTGCTTTGACTATTAACAAAGGTGTAGATAACATTCTGCAAATCACTAAGACCTGCAACTGGTGCTAGTAGTTTATCTATTTGAGGACCACCTGATTTAGCAAGACGCTCAATAGTACCTAAATTGTCTGCGCCTACAGCAGGTTGATGAGCAACATAAGTTTGCCCAAATACAACTAACGCAGGACTAGCATTCAAGGCTTTAACATCACGCAGATCATCACCTCCCTTGTCGCCAAAGTAATCTAAATGTTTATGAGCTGCTACAGCAATTTTAGATTTACCTAACCGAACACCTATTGGACTTGTTGCTCGAACTTCGTAAGTAGTTTGATTAGGAGTAAATGTTATTTTACCATTGCCACTTTCATAAGGCTTACCTGGGTGGAATAGGATATCACCATAGATGTAGCCACGGAAGTCTTTGGGGGTGCCTGCTTCGAAGATAGGCCATAGGCTAGCCATGTCGTTGGCAAACTTTTCACGCCAGTCTTCGCCCTTACCACGGCTTAGAATAAACTGCTTAAGGTCTTCTGGGCTAGAACTGCGTCCTTCTTCACGACCCCAGTTATTCTTACCTACCATGCGGAAGGTACCATCTTCGTCTCTACCCCAATATACAGTAGGATTGCCGTCCCATTTGATGCTAACGTCTTTAGCATCAGATGCTAGATTTTTTAATATTTCTACAGCACGAGCAGCACCATTAGGTTCTGTGAATACTAGATCTTCTAGGTGGTTGAATTCTCTGCCTACTTTCTTAGGAGCAGGAGAGTCTTCGTTGGTTTTCTTACGGCCAGCACAATGCGCTTTTTGACTAAACCCTTTAGGATTAGAACAATTAATAGAGCGTTTATATTTGTTGCTCCATTTCTCGCTAATAATTTCAAATGCTCTCATTTTACTAAATTTATCATCCTACGCATCCAAGCATTACTTCCTGGTACGTAACTTTCAAAGGCTTCTTTGACAGGTAGCTCTATTCCTAGCTTACCTAGTGTTTCTCTAGCACCTGCAACTAACTCATCATAGTTAGGTAGTTTTATAATATAAGCAATGATACCATCAACACTCTTAACGTCTTTGACAGTTGCTGTTTGTCCTAGTAGTTGTTTGGCAATAACATTCCAGTCATCGCCGTTTTCTACAGGCTCATTTGTATCTCCGTGAAGCAGGCCAAACTTAGGACTGTATTTAAATCCTCTAGCACGGGCAATACTTGATAATACAATATGTCTATGCTCTCCACGGTAAGCACCACGACCGCCAATCATAGATCCTTGTTGAAACTTAGGATTTACTGTCAGCATAAAGTCTGTTTGACCAAAGCCGTTGGTCTGATCTCCTAATATAGGAGTTCTAAAATGTACGTTATCCCCTGCGTCTTTGATCCAGCCGTCTTTTTTCTTTGTGCCTTTGTTGAAGATATCCGCTTCTTCAACACCGTTAGCTCTGCACCATTCTACTAGTTTAGCAATTAATTCTTCTTTGGTTATTTCCCTGGCATCAACGCTAAGGTCTAGATCGCCTGAGCTGTTTAATTCAAATGTGCCATCCGGATCTTCTTTGCGACCTGTGGTGCCTAACCATTTCACTGGCTTTTTGTCATCTGGGTCTAGTTCTTCAGTAAAGTCTAAACCAGTAATCTTTTCAATAAAATCAACGGTCCCTGGCACGTCTTTAGTAGCGATGCGCTGAGTCAAAGGCTGCTCGTTTGCGTCCTTGAATACATTTCCGCCTTCAAATAAATCAGTCATTGTCTATGCTCTTTTTCTGCTTACGAGATTCTGTTATTTTACGGATACCTCTAGTGAATTTAGCAGCGTCTTGTCCGCGAATAGCGTTGATAAATCTACGCTCTAACTCATCGGCCTGCTCTGGAGTATAATTCTTATGTAGGCTTTCCAATAAATTAATAGCTGAATTAATAATATTGGTGGCTCGACTTTCAAATACTGTGTCCTTGTTGCGGACTTCAGCAATTTCGTTTAACTCTTGTAAGATTGATCTAGTTCTTAGTTTCATCAGAATTCCGTTTGATACTGTATTTAACTCAATTTAATCATATTGTATATTAAATTTTTAGCAAAGTCAATTTGACTTTAATCTAATTGTAATGTATAGTGAGGTAAATACTCAGTAGAAACCATGAGTAACTACACACATACAGGGGACACAAAATGTTTAAATTTATTAAAGAATTCTTTCAGTCAATTCAAAAAGCCGCAGTTGCCGCACACTTTGCTAGAATGGGCGATTACAAAGCTGCCCAATCAATGTACAGAGATTAATATGTCTTACACAATCTATAAACTCCCTAAGCACGAGTTCGATAGATACAGAACTCATTTACTATCTCTTGATGAAGAAAGCCGCTACATGCGTTTTGGCTTTCACATTAAAAATGATGTAATCAACCAACTTTGTGAAAAGTGGAAACTGAATTCTAACAAGCATAAGATCTTTGCTATTGAAGACGACAATCTAGAAATTGTAGGTGTTGCCCATGTTAGCTTAGAAGACGAAATTCCAGAGCTGGCTTTTAGTGTTTTCAAAGAACACCAGGGCAAGGGCATGGGCGATGCTCTTATGAAACGTGCTGTTGAGTATTGTCAAAACAAGGGCATCAAAGCAGGCTGTATGGTTTGCTTGGGTATTAACGATAAGATCAAACGTCTAGCACGTAAAAACGGTGTGCTTGTTAAAACAGACGACGGTGACAGCCTAGGAGAAGTTAGCATTCCTAGTCCTACACCAGTTAGTCTATGGCATGAATATTTTGAAGATAACATGGGCAAATTAGACCACTTAGGTAAGGCACAAAGGAAATTTGCTCAAATGTTCAGATTTCCGTTGAGTTTTTAAGAAAAGGCATATATAATAGTACATCAACTGCAAATGCAGTAGATCGTAAAACATACACACACAAGGAGAAAAATTATGTTTACACCAGACGCAATCATCGATTCTATTCAGAACGGTAAAAAGCAAATTGTCAATACATTCGTTACTGACACAAAATTCAAAGCAGAATTAATCAAACTAGTAGATGCACAAACAGAATTCGCTAAGGGTTCTTACAAAAGCTCACTAGCTATTGCTGAAGCATTCTATAAGAACGCTACAGATGCTATCTACAAGAAAGCTGCTTAATTTTTCATATACACACACAGGAGAATATTATGAACTTACCAGAAATGAAAACACCAGAAGTAAAATTTAACAAGAACGGATATGAAATCCGCACAGATATCCTAGAAATGGCTAAAGATTTAGTTAGTCAAGACTTCCACGTCAAATTCCAAGGTTGGGAAATGACTGCTAGTCGAGATGAAAAGACTGGTCAAATTGTCAGCAAGGTTGATATGCCTGAGTTTCCAGGTTTAGATAAAGTATTAGAGACCGCCGAAAAGATGTACGCATTTGTTAATAGCGGCGTGAAGAAATAATATATTAGCTCATAGAGCATATTATAGAAAAAAGAAAAGTTACCTTCGGGTAGCTTTTTCTTTATCTAACTGTTGCTAACTTTAGCTTTTGTAGTATTCTAATGTACAACCAACCTATGTCAAACTCCCAAGGCTTCTGACTGAACTTGGCATTAGCGCCATCTGCATGATGATTGTTGTGCAATTCTTCCCCGCCAATCCATACAGCAATAGGTAGTAGGTTGCGACTAGTATCTTTAGTATCTGTGTTACGATAACCCCACCAGTGTGCTAATCCGTTGATAACACCTGCAGCCCAGAACGGGATCCATATCATTTGAATACCCCACACTAACAGTCCCCACGGCCCAAAGAACAATAGATCTATGATCAGTAATATAAGAATGCCCAGGCGGCTGTGTGCGGAGTAAATGTTTTGCTCTAACCAATCGTTAGGAGTACCAACACCTAACTTATCAATCATAGCTGTGTCTTTGCTGGCTTTGTGATACAAGAATGCTCCTCCGAACAGTACTCGCTTAATTCCGTAGATTTGAGGACTGTGTGGATCTGCTACTGTATCACTAGCTTGGTGATGTTTGCGATGTATAGCTACCCATTGTTTGGTAACCATTCCGGTTGTTAGCCATAACCAAAAACGCATAAAATGATTAACAGCAGGATGAAATTGGACAGCTTTGTGTGTTTGGCTTCTGTGTAGATACAAGGTTACACAGGCAATGGTGATTTGTACCATCACTAGGGTATAGATTAAAATAGTCATCTAGTATTTAGGTATTTGACAAACCCATTAACTGAGTATATAATAAGGGTATGAAAAACAAAATTATCCTTACAGACGCAGACGGTGTATTATTAGATTGGGAATATGCATTTGATGTATATCTACGCACTCATGGTTTTAACAAAGTAGAGGGCGGTGAGTTCAAATACAATATTGGCAAACGCTACGGGATTGAACCTGAGCAGGGCAAGAAGCTGGTAAAGATCTTTAATGAATCAGCAGGTATTGGTTTCCTTCCGCCTTTACGCGATGCTATGTATTATGTAAAACGCTTACATGAAGAACACGGGTACGTGTTTCATTGTATTACAAGTCTAAGCAAAGACGAATCAGCACAGGCCTTGCGTACAATGAACTTGAAGAAACTGTTTGGTGAAACTGCATTTGAAAAGTTTATCTACCTTGACACAGGTGCTGACAAAGATGCCGCACTCGAACCATATAGAAACAGTGGCTACTACTGGATTGAAGATAAAATTACTAATGCAGAAGTCGGACACAATCTCGGACTAAAAAGCCTATTAATGGAACACGGACATAATATGGATGCTTATCTACCGTTTCCTAAAGTTAAGAACTGGAAAGAGATCTACGATATTATTGTAGGCTAAATATTTCGGGGAGTAACTAGCCTGCAAGGGCTTTATACATCGTCAGCACGGCCTGGTAAGCCCGGTGTATAGACAAAGAGGTGAGACCATTTTAACCATAAAGGAGACTTAAAATGGAATTACTATCCCTTCAGGCCATCTGGGCCGTTCTTGCTATCATTTTGATAGACATTGTATTAGCCGGAGATAACGCACTTGTTATCGGAATGGCGGCAAACAAACTTCCACCCAACCTACGCAAACAAGCAATCTTCTGGGGCACCTTTGGTGCTATTGCTATTCGCTTTGCTTCAGTGGCCGTTATCACGTATCTGTTAATGATACCCGGACTAAGACTTATTGGTGCTGCGGCTCTAATATGGATTGGTTGGAAATTAGCCTTTGAACAACACGACGAAAGTGTTGAAGCAAAGACAACATTCTGGGGTGCTATTAGTACTATTATCATTGCCGATGCTGTTATGGGCATAGACAATGCTTTAGGCATTGCGGCCGCTGCTCAAGGCAATTGGACTTTAATCATTGCAGGATTATTGATCAGTGTTCCTATTATTGTATTTGGTTCTAGTATCGTTAGCAAGATCCTACACAAATATCCAGACGCTGTGTTCTTAGGATCGTTTGTACTATTCATTGTTGCCTTTCAAATGGCAATCAAAGAACCATTGTTAGCTGACTGGTGGGCAGGATTAGATCACTGGGTGTTGGCAACATTGCCTTGGACTGCGGGATTAGTAATCAGTGCTCTGCAATTTAACAAGGCTAAACTGCACATAACTAAAAAATGGTTGTTTAAAAAGAATTAACAAAATCTAATAATAGATTGTAATGAATACCTTGATGCCAATGCGGCTCAAGGTATTTTTTATTGTACCAATACTGATGACTCTCTGGATGGCATCCTATTAAGCCTACGTTGTTTTGAATAATAGCCATAGGATCCTTATTAGGATAGGTTGCTATAATTTTAAAGTTATTTCCTTCAAATGCACACCCATCATAGAAATACATTCGGTGCTGTTCGTTGTTCCATAACACAGGCATTGCTTTAGAATGAGGGCGATGTGTGTCTGTATTGGGGCGTCTTATGTACTGTTCTACTTTAACATTATCTAATAGATCAAGATAGTCTTCGCCTGCCCAATATGCTCCCATGCAGATGCCTAGATATTTTCCTCCATTCTTTACAAAAGATCTAACAGGATCCGCATTGTACTTTAACAAAGAATCAAATCTATCTGCATCTCCAATGCCGCCAGGAAAGCAAACGCAATCTACATCGTCAAAGAATGTAGTTTCTACTTCGTCTTTGGAGAATAGTTTAAATGAATGTTGGGAGGATAATGCTTTGATAATACCATTAGCTGAATCTGTTGAACAAACCGGCTGATGAATGAATAAAGCTATTTGCATTATCTAAATTGTAAAAGCTCACTTAGGATGGCATTCCGGGGCACGACTCCCATTCCATCCCGCCCAGCAGCCGGGCACACACGTAGTAACGATAACGTCCTAAGGTAGTGTGTTCTTATGCGCCTTCGCGTTCTCTTTCTACAGTAAAGTCGTCACGTGATAGATTTGGATGTCTTGTGATAACTTTATTGATTACATCTTCTTCGTTTTCGCCTTCAATACGAGCAGTTCTTCCGTTGCTTGTTAGAGTAACTAAAAACATACCCGGACCTTCATCAGCTGCTGGTTCTTCTTCTGGCTTGTCTTTCTTAGCTTCTGACGCATAAGAGTAAGGTAGTTTTCTTTTTATATCTTCAATAGCTTTTGGAATGTCATAACCGCCGCTGGTGATCTCTGTAGAATTTGATTTGATCTCTTCGCCTTTTGATTGTATTGCCGCGATGATCTCTTTCATTAGTCCCGGGAATAGTTCTGCAAACTTTTCATCACCTCGACTATAACTTAGACTTTGATTGCCGTTGTTCATTTGTCCAGTAGGACCATGCATTTGCCACTTACCATTAACATCGTCATGATTCTGCTTATCAACGATACTGATAATAGGACCGTCTGGAGCATAGTTATTAAACCAACGTAAGCCGCTAGAGCTACCTGTACAGAAGCTAGCTTGATAACCTTCACTGTTGTTGAACGTATAGCAAGCACCATAGTTTAAAGGTAGTGTAACTAAAAAACGATCGTTGTCAATTAATGTTATTTCTTTCTTTTCACGCTTGTGTTTTTCAATAGTCTCAGCATCTTTAATACGTCTTAGCTCGTCTCGATAATCTCTATTTTGAATGATGTTTTGTAGTTGGCGTAGATTCTTAAACTTGTTAAAGTCTTGGTGTGGCTCTTTTAACTTACCGCGGATGCTTAGAGCTTTCCAAGCACCTAGTGCGTCCCCACCTTCGCCGTTGATATCTTCATAATCAACAACACCGTTGATGTATAAGCGTGTTAGCCAATCATCAAACTTTCCGTCTGCGGATAAGTCTCCGTAGTCTGTTGTTCTCAATGAGCTATCGAGCATTTCACTCCATAGCTGTAGTAAAGCCTGATCGTCTGGCTTTGTTCCTAACTTAGCTACTTTGTCTCTTGGTAAAGAACCGTCGTGACGCATAGCAATCCCAAGCATCTTAACAGTCTTAGGATCTTTTAACTTAGCCGCTATGTTGGCTTCTAATACAATTTGATCTAGTTTCATCCTGTTATCAATGCCCTTTTAAAGAATCCAAGAACTGACCCTAGTTTCTTCTGATCGCCTGCGGCAATGTCCTTCAATAACTGTTGTGGGCCTTCACTGAATTGCGAAGAATATCTGCCACCGTAGCTTTTTGTAATAGACCCTGTGGTTTCTGGATAGAAATGACTAGATGCCATTAACACAGCACTGCTAACGGCAGTTCCAATAAATTCTGGAGTATCTTCATTACCGGCTTCTAGACCTTCTAGTCCATTCTGCAATTTTTCTAGATGATTAAGTTTACGCTGTGCTTTACCAAATGCATCATTCTTAATCATATTAGCAATGTGGCCTTTAACGTCGGCAACTGCGGCTGTGATAGCTCTAATCCACAATGGGCGGAACTTCTTGATTAAAGTTTCTTGTGTTACTTCACCAGTAGCTCCAGCACCCTTTTTTTGATCTGCACGTTTGCTTTTCTTGTCTCTAACTGTACGAGTATTCTTACCTACATAGAATTTGTTTAGCTTACCAATCTCACCTTTAAGGAAGTCTAGGATGTTGCCACCGCGGCCGTCATTAATAGATCGTGTCTCGCCGCCTGATGAAGCAACTGCTTCGTAGCCGTTCTGTGTTGCTTTAATGGCTCCTGTACCTTTGGCTCCTTGGATAATAACCCAAGCACCTTGGTACATACCTTTTAAATCACTCCACGATATCTTGCCTACAGATTGATATCCAATATCGTGTGCTAGTGCCATATCTTTGTGAAGCTTTTGAATAACTTCTTTACCGCCAGGGTTACCGGCAATAAGGTTCATTGATGTGCTAGCTTCGTCAATATGTGCTTCTAAAAGCTGAGCAAATAGTTGGTAGGATTCTGGTCTCATAGTGTATTTATTTTATTCAGCTCGGCCGCACTTGGCACGTTTAGCATTTGTAAGGGCGCCAAAATCTACTTTCCATTCTTGCCCAGGTTGTAGTTCAACTGCACCTCGAGGGAAAGCATATTGCACACCTGCTTCTTGTTGTATTTGTGCTACTGGCACACGGAACTTAGTTAGGTCATTGCCTAGATTAACATAGGGTTTAGTGTGCGGAAATCTCCAAGCAGCGATTTGCTTAGTGTTGTTATTGATTACAATCTTGTAATAGCCGTGTGGAACGATAACTCCGTTACCAATTGTAGGATCACCAGCGCCATATAACGCTCCCACGAATATCGTATAGCTCTGGTTGGTTTGAACTGCCCAACCGCGCACGGACGTTTCCAGTAACTTCCAAATGCCACGGTTCAATGAACCATGCTGAGGGTACATGTTTGTCATCAGGAAAGATTCGTATTCTACGATCTCGCTCCACGAAAGGTCCCCGTCGGGTGCAGCGTGGCCTTTATCATAGCCTGTGCCTGCATAGTCCGATGGGGTTGCGCCTCCTGGTACTGATTTATCTGCAACAAACGCATTTGTTCTAGGCCAGCAGCCTAGTGCGTTTTGTGGTAATAGTGTATATGCTACATAAGCAGGAATCTTAACAGGAGCATCGTAGGCTACAAGATAAGCTTCTCTGCAAATAGGTTGTGCTGTGCGAGCAGTTTGTGCCCAGCCATACGGGCTATGCACTTTGCAAGCATCAACAGGTAAAGGTGCTCTTTGTTCCCATGCGTAACCGTTTAGGGAAACTGAGGCTAATAATAAAAGTAGTAGTTTTTTCATATGTGTATTTATTTCCAAAGCACTTGTCCAAAGTTTTCGGGTACAAATCCAAAATAATCACACTTGTATTTGCTTTGTGGAAACCATGACAAGTGATGCCATTCGGACTTGCGTTTTAACATTTGTTGGGCACCGTCTTCCCAGTCAATGGACAATATCTTTGGTTCGTATAATTGTCTAAGTTCTTCTATAGGTTCCCACTGATCGCTATCATATTCCCAATGTAATATTTCAAACATAGTCCCATCTGGTAATATGTATTCTAAGCTGATATCTAAACCCCATCGTGGTCGCTGTTGTAGCACTCTATGAATCCTAGGATCAGCAGCAGACATACGCCATAATTGCTCGCTAGCTTCACCTTCATAGGCTCTGCGATAGAGCATAAAACTGTGATTCATAACTATGCCTTGTTTAGCATCGGGTGTTTGTACGAACCAGTCAGTTTTTTGTGCTAGGTCATCTTCGCTGTAGAAACTGCCTCCAGCAGCACGAATTAGCTCAATTTCTAATTCAGTAAGGCTAAAACCGTTTGGTGCCATTAGATTAGTAGGATCATCGCTGAGTTTAGATTCGTCACAAGGCTTGTCGTAATAGCCTAGTTGTTCCAGTGTAGAATTTTGAATTTTTAACATATTTTTACTTATCAGTTATAACCACGTTGCTCATAATCTTGCCTACACTCATAACAATTACATTCTGTACAATCGCAGTCATCAGTCATACAACTGTGTCCGCAGTGTTTGCCACAACCACAGGTGCAGCCTAGATTCTTATAGGGTTTATATGCTCCTGTGTTTTCTAATTGTTCGCTCATTGTTTACTCCTTTTCTGCTAACTTAGCTTCCAATTGCTCGATACGATCTAGCAAGTGCTTGATAACTTCGTGATGGTAAGGAACTGCTTCACAGTAGTTCATCGTCAATTGCATCTTGTCTGGGTGTACAAATCCATCTGGATCTGTGCGTCCTTTGACCTTGTCGTTGGCAATAGCACCAACCATATGTTTAAAACCTGCTTTGACTACAGATTGAGCTCCAAACCCTGATTTTAATCCATCGTCGCCATGTCCTGGTTTCCAGGTATAAAGAATACCATCTACAGCCCTAACGAACTGTAGAGCTTTATCTAGTGGAATACTACCCTGTATATCTTTTAGTCGCTCATCTGATGTTGCGTCAAACTCCACAGCCTGAATACGACCTGCTGAGTAGATACTGAAACTTGCACTACCAGAGCTGCCATCGGTATTACCGTAACTATTTTGTGCTAAAAATCCGTAGTCAGTAACAG
>JACCDO010630667.1_pt1 | contig 16335 bp, 13 predicted proteins | sample 7446101 | NCBI WGS metagenome assembly JACCDO01 (sample SAMN15323440, study PRJNA562643) | freshwater metagenome | isolation source: river surface water | place: USA:Blue River Watershed | collected 2017-08-16 | reverse complement strand
ATACTTCAGCAGAATAAGCAACTTCATAAGTTATATCTCCTGTAAAACGACTACCTAATAATTGACCAGCACTTCTTTTTAATAATTTAATACTTTCAGGACGAATATATCCTTCATCCATACATTTTCCTTCAATTTTATTTTGTAAATAATTCAACAAAAATTTATCTAAATATTCATTTAAATATTTAGGTTCAACTTTAATCTTTTTCTTTAAAATACATTTATAATATATATTTTCCATTTCTACTACTATTTTTTATATATAATTTTTTTAAATTGATTTTTTATTCTAATTCTTTTTTTATTTCATTTTTTTTTTCATTTACCTAAGATCTTTTTTCTTTTTTTATTAAAAATTATATTTAATTATTATTTAAAGAAAAATAATATTTTAATTATTTTCTTTAAATAGAATTTTTTTAATTTATTATATTTTTTTTTTGTAAAACACCTTTTTAATTTAAAAAATAATTCAAAAAATGGGCTTAAAGAATTTTGAAAATAAATGATTAATAAATAGAAAGATGTCAATTTCAGTCCAGACCTCAATTGTTCTTCCAAAAAACAATACTAATTGTTTTTTAAAAATGTCATATAATGATTATCGTAATGATATTCAAAATTTTGATATGGAAAATTATTTAAAAGATAAATATGAAAGTGAAAAAATAAAAAGTGTATCAGATTTTCTTGAAATGTATAAAGTAATTGAAGATGAAGATTCAAAGAAGCCTATTTTTAGTCAAACGACTAAATTTAAAAAATTCCCGAATCATCTTAAATATTATAAATATGTAAAGTTTTATAGAGATGAAGAATCAAAGAAAAAATGGAGTGTATTAAAACCAGAAAATGAAACAGAAAAAATTATTATTTTTATTAATACATGTTTGAATAAAATAACAGAACAAAATATATTGAATGTTCAAAAAGAGTGGATGGAAGAATTTATTAAATTTGATCATCCTGATTTATTCGAATTAGTATTTAATGCAATATATGATAAATGTATAAATGATTCTAAATATTTACCTTTATATATTACTTTAGCACAATCTTTATGGGATAATTTTGAAATTCATCAACAACGTTATGAGATTATAAATTTAGATGATGATTATTATGTAAGATTTAAGTATGGTGATAAAGAATTTGGTGCAGAAAAATTAAATGAAGAAAAATCACTAGGACCTTATACAAATGAGAGTGAATGTCATAATGAAGCATATTTATTTATGAATTTTAAAAGATATTTTATAGATAAATTAGAGAAAAAATTTAAAACAAGAGATATAACATTTGCAAAAGAAGATGTAGATGATAATGAATTTTTTGATAAAAAGAGACAGTTAATGGGTTTAATTGATATTTTACTTCATCTTTTTAAAGAAAAGATAATTCATATGGATATAATACATATAATGATTTTACAATTATTTCATATTAATCATAATGAATTTGAACCAATTGAGGAAATTGAAGTTGAATGTATACATAAGATGATTAAATTCTTATGTATAAATAATTTTATAAATAAACAAAAGTATTATATATTTGAAGAATATATTAGTTTATTTAATAATTATTTAAATTCAGATAAAGAAAAAGTTAATCAATCAATAATATCAACTGATAAAATTACAAATAAAACAAAAAGAGCAGAATTCTTTTTAAATGAAATGAATAATATGTTAGATAATCCTGTAAAATACAATTTTGATAATAATATTAATATATGGAATGAAAAAGATTCAAAATTAATTATTTCAAAAATAATACAACAAAATAATTATAAAAATCTTAGAGAATATATTGACTATAATTTAATCACAGATGAATCAAAAAATAAAGTATTTGAATATATTTTAAATACTTTAATAGATAAAAAAGAATTTAGAAAAGATTGGAATATTATATTTGATAATTCACAAAATATAGATATATGGTATGAAAAAATGACTAATATTATTAATAATATTCAAGATATTTCTATTGATATACCTGATATAAGTAAACGTCTTGAAAAAATGATAAAAGAATTAAGATTATTTAATAATAAACAAGAAGAATGGATGACTATAATAAATAAATTTAAAGAAGATAATGAATCAAATGAAGATGAATGGGAAAAAATGGATGAAGATACAGTATTTTCATTTGCTAAACGATTTTAAATAAAAAAATAAATAAAAAAATAAGATAAATATAAAAAATGTTTTTTTAATTTTTAAATATTATAAATTAATATTTTTGATTTCTTCTAAAAATTCTTCTTTAGTCCAGTTACATCTTTCAGGATAAAGAGGTTTATATTTTTTACAATTTTCGATAAACCAATTTTTTTCATTTTCCCATTCATCTTCAATTTGATGAACTGGTTCTATTTTAATAATTTTTTTTTTAAAATCAACACCTATATAAATTATATTAATATTAAGTTCTTTACCTATAAAAAAATAACCTTTTCTTAATTCTTTTACACATTTTCTAGTTCCTTCTGGTGCTAATGCTAATATATAATTATCTTTATCTTTTAAATAATCAATAATTTGTTGAGTTGTTCCTTTTTTGGAAGAATCAACTTGAATAATTTTAATTTTATTGTCTATTAATTTAATAATTGGAGTAGTTAATTCTTCAAAACTTTTTTTCATTACAATATTCATATTATACTTATTTCTAAAATATAAATAATTGACAAAATAACAAATAAAAAAATCATGTATTGAAGTATGACTAGATACCATAATTAATTTTGATGGTAAATTTTCTACATGTTCGTTTGTTATTTGTATATCAAATTTTAAAAAATTTAAAATATTTTTAATAATTAATGATATAAAATGTTCATAATCTTTTGATAAATATAAGTATCCAAAAAATAATATTATAAAATAAATAAAATTATCAAAACTTAACATATTTTATTATTTGTTCTTTCATAATTTTAGATTAATTTTTTAATAAAATTACGATAACTTTTATTAAAATAAAATAAAAATATTTATTAATATTAATATTAATAATAATTTGATAAATTTACTTGTTGTAAAGATTGATTTTTCCAATTATTTTTATGTTTATTTTCTATTTTATTTATATTTAATTGAGCATAATTAACAAATTTACCATTTATATTTTCACCTTTAAATGTTGATATATCATATATTACATTTCCAATTAAATATAAATTTTCTGCATCTACTGCAACAATAAAATCTTCAGGAAGAGTTAATTGTAAAATTACTTTTGCATTTTCTTTTTCAAAAATATTTTCATTTTTATTATTTTTTCCTCTATAAAAATATTGATTTTCAATTGTTTTAAAATTCATATCTAAAATAGGTTCATAAAATTCAGGATTATATGGTGAACCATAATAATATTCTTCATTTCCTGATTTAATATTTTTCATAATTTGATTAATTTCTTCAGGTCTTAAATATTTTCCTTTATATTGAGATCTATTTATGTTTTTATTTTCACCTCCTTTCATTTTATTAATTTTATTTAAATTTTTAATTAATTCATTTTTATTCATTTTTGAACGACCTTCAATTTTATTTTTTGATGCAAGTTTTTTTAATTCTATTAAATTTAATTCTTTTAAATTTTTCATTATTCTATTATTTAATATTATATTTTTTATTTATTAATTATTAATTTTTTATTTATTTTTCTATATTGTTCTTCCCACATTTTATCACTTTCTTGTTGTTTTCTTAATTTTTCTTCATCTCTTTGTTGTCTAGCTCTTTCAAATTGTTGATATCTTAAACTATCTTCTGGTGTTGCTTCATATGATATTCTTTCTCTATCTGATTTTAATTGATCTAAATTTTTATACTCCCTATATTTTACTTTTGACGCATCTATTAATAATGTTTCATCAACATGAGCTTTTTTATAATCTGTATATGCGATTGAACTATTACCACTATAATCTCCACCTCCAAAATCACCATATGTTTTAAAACCAACATTAGCTGATACTAAGGCTTGAGGTTCTTGATATTCAATTAATTGGTCATTTCTTCTATTTTTTTTTATATTATCAAAAGTAGCATTAAAGATCTCTTTATTAAATTTATTACCAAATATTTTTGAATCATCCTTAAGTTCTGAATCATCTTCTTTATATAAATGACCATATCCAGTATTTTCTTCATCAATATGATATTTTTGAAAAATATCATTAAAAGTATTTATATCAAATTTATCTTTATTTAAATAAATATTGTGAACACCACTCTCATTTATATCATCTTCATATTTTTGTTGTCTAACTTCCTGTGTAAATTTTTTTTCATATTTATTTTCTTCTTCACATTTATTTAATAAATATATATAAGCTTGAGTTATTAATTGGAATTGATTAGCATACTCTGGACCTGCTTTGTCAGGATGGTATTTAAGTGCCATTTTTTTATATGCTTTTTTGACTTCTTTTTCATTTAAATTAAATTTAGATAATCCTAAAATCTCATAAGGATTATAATTATCTTCAAATTCTTTTATCTTCTTTTTCAAAAAGTTATTTTTTTTATTCATATGTTCTTCAAACTCATCTCTTCTCTTTCTTTCTTCTCTTTCAAATTCTATTCTTTCCTCTTCTTGAGTTTTATTATATTCTTCTATATCTTGTTGAAAACTATATGGAGATAAATTAAAATTCTCATAATCTCTTCTCAACATTAATTGATTATTTTGATTGTGTTGATAATTTTGATTATTTTTATTATTATTATTTTCATTATTTTGATTTATACCTGGTCTTGATGGTTCTGGTCTTGGACTATATAATAAATCTTGATTTGAACGATTTATATTTTGAGCATATAAATTTTCAGTTTGTTGAGCTTGAAAATGATTTCTTTCTTGCATCATATCCTCCATTCTTCTTGATGTCATAAATTTTTGTGATTGATTATCAAAATTTGATTGATATTGATTCGAATACATTGAATTTACAGTATTACCACCTCTTGTTTCTATTGGATTCATTTGAGGATATCTTTGATTATATCGTTGTTGTTCAAATTTTTCATTTTGTTGATATTGGTGATTTTGTTGATTCTGATAATAATTTGCTATCTTCGGATCAATATTAACTCCATAATTTGTAGGATTTTGATTTTTTACAGATTCAATATTTTGATATTCATATTTATTTTTATTATTGTAAAATGGTTGATTTTGTTGATTTAAATAATTTTGTTGATATTGTTTTTGAAAATAATCCATATTTTCATTTACTCTATTATGGTTGTTTGAATTATTTTGATAATTATTATTTATTTTAACCTCTTTCGGATAATATGAATATTGAGTATTTTCTTGTTGAATTCTCCTCTGTGAATTTTGATTATAAATATCATTATTATTTTTGACTACTTTACGAACTATTCTAGTTGGTTGATTTTGAGGTATTGATTCTTGATTCCCCATTTTTATTATTAAAAATATTTATCTTTAATAATCAAAGAAAAAAAAAATAATTTTTTAACTAAAATATTTTCAAAATTATTATTATAAAATATCAATTTTTAATTTGCGCATAAAATTATCTTCTTTTGTAAAAATCCAAATTTTTATGTCTTTTTCTTCATATAAATTATATTCTTTATTATCTATTTTAATTTTATTAATTTTTGTATTTTCTGTTTCATCATATTCATATTCTATTTTTTTTAAACTTGAATATCCAACTCTATCTTTTATAAAATATTTTTCTTCCATCTCATATTCTGGTATATAAACTTTTATATAATTTTCTGTCATTTCCATTAAATATCCTTTTACCTCTGTTTTTACTTCATTTTTCTTCATTTTAAAAATATAATTCATTCTTTTTAAATCTCTATCTAATCTTCTAGTTCTTTTTATAAATAAATTTACTTTTCTTAAATCATATTTTTCTACACTTTTATTTAATAATAATAAATGAATATAAAAATCTACACTTCTTCTAATTGGTGATGTAAAATGTGTATATAACTCTAAATTCATCATTGAATGTCCCATATATTCATTATTTGTTTCATAATATTTATATTCAGCACTTTTCATTTCTTTTCTTTCCATATATTTTTTTAATCTTTGATCTTCAAATAATTCATTTTCTTTTGTATTTTTTTTATATGGTTTGCAAACTCTTAATATTGTTCTTGATGGATCCTCTAAATTATTTACTAAATATTTAGCTATCATTTCATTTGTTTTAATCATCCATAATTCTACATACTTATGTGAATCTAATTCTTTCATATTAAATATTTCTTTTGTTTTATTATACATTTTTTTCAATTCTTTATCACCTTTTTTAAATTCTTTTTCTATCATTTCATCAACATCTTCATATCTATAATTCTTTCTATTTAAAACAATACTCTCTTTAAAATACCAATTTTTTAATTCTATTCCTTCATATTCAAATATTACGGTTATTGCAAATCTCTTTTTATTTTCTAATAATGAACATAAATCATCTGATAATTCATTCGGTAAAACATTATATTTTTTATTTATTAAATATATTGTACTTATTCTTTCTGTTAAAATTTTTATCCAATCCTCAACTCTATCAAAATATTTAGTTGGTGATGCTATATGTATACCAATTTCATATTTATTATCTTCTAAATCTTTATAATGAAAAGCATCATCTATATCTATTGAACCAATCGGATCAATACTAAAGACTTCATAATCAATTTCAGAATCTTTTGTTATTAAATTATTTTTTTCATTTAATTCCTCTTTTTCTAATCTCCATCTATTAAAATTTAATTCATGATAATATCTTAACATTTCATATTCTATTTCTTCTTCTCCTACTTTTCCTAAATATTCTACAATTTGTCCATGAGGTAAACGCTGTGTTTCATTCCACTCTTTAAATTCAATTACTACATATATTCTTATTTTTTCTTTTTTTCCTGATGCTACATAAAAATGTTCATACTTATTATTTAAAGGTTTACATAAATATAATGGATTTCCAGAACTATTACTACCATATTGTGTTATTGAATCCATATATAAAATACCTACTATTTTTTTATTTGTACGTGATTTAATATTAATTACTTCATTATCCAAAATATAAACCTCATCACCATAAATAGCTCTATTATTTTTTATATTCTCTTGTTTTTCATATATTTCAACTTTTAAATCATTTTCTAATATATTATCTAAATTTTTATAAGTTTTATGATAATTCATATTTTTTAAGTTCCTTAAATATATAATATCTTACTTTTTTTAAATTAAATTTAAAAATAGTTTATTTCAAAATAAATTATTTTTTCATAAACTTTAATCATGAAAATCTTTATAAATACGATGATTTTGTAAAAAAGAATTATTTGTTTTATTATTTAAAGGTTGTATTGGTTCAAAACGAGCACCATTTGGAGGTAAATTTGTTTTTATTTCATTTTTATTTTCAAATAAATTTTTATTAATCGGATTTATAAATAACGAATCTTTTGGTCCTATTTCATTTGTTGATTTATTATTTAAATTTTGAAAATCCTGTAAAGTACCACTTGAAAATTGAGGTATTTTGTCTTTATTATTATCATTAAATTGAAAACTCATTATTTTCTATTAATTATAATAATATTTTTTATATTAAAATATTTTATTTAATATAAAATTAAAAAAAAAATATAAATATTTATTTTATTTATTTAGCAGCTTTTTTAGCTTTTTTCTCTTCAATTTCATTTTCCTTTAAAGATACAAGTTTTTCAAGAGAATCAGCAATTCTTCCCATATCTTTACGAATTAAACGAACATTTTTCATTTGTTCATTAAGACCTTGAAGTTCATTATGGAGAAGACTAATATAATTTAAAATGTTATTACCTTCTTCATCTTCGAATAATGAATAAATTCCTTTATAAATTTCATTATCAGATAAATCAATTTCGTATTCACCTTCTTCTTCATCAGAATCAGAATCAGAACCTGAACCTGATTCATTATTAGAACTTGATTCAGAACTGTTGTTTTCAGATTCAGAGTCAGAGTGAGATTCGTTATCACTTACTTCATCTTCAGGGCGGGCTTTAATAATTTCTTCGGCAGATGACATTTGTCTTTTAGTAAATAATAATAAATTTTTTCTTAAAATAAAACGAATAATTTTTTTAAATATTTTCTTTTGTTAAAAAATAAAATTTAAAAAGAATAAAACAAAAAATAATAATTATAAAGAATTTTATAAAATTTTTTAAATAATCAATAATATCAGAATTTTCAAAAAAATTATTTATTAATAATTTTAAATAACTAAAATTAGATAAATAAAAATCATTAAAATTTATGTTATTATCAAAAAAATCATAATTTAATATTTTTTTATTAAAATTATTAAATGGTTTAATAATTTCAATATTAATATTTTTTTTTATATATATATTATTCATTTATGTTTATTAAAATATAAAATAAAAATAAAAAACAAAAAAATACTTATTGTTTAATATAATAATAAATTTAATATTTAATAATTAATTAATAAAATAGTATTCATAAAACATTTTACAGAAAAAAATAATTATTGCAATAATAAACATAAATAATAATATTAATATAAATTTTCTTCTTTTTTGATTTTCAGGTAAATGATTTAATTGAAAAATAGATGGTTTTATAAAATAAATGATTAAAATTATAAAAATATAAAATAAAAATAATTTTGAAAGTTCCATTTATAGTTTACTCTACTTTATAAAAAAAAAAATTTATTCTTTTTTATTTATCAAAAAAAAATTATATATTTAATTTAGATGAATATGATTCAATTTAAAATAAAAAACTTCAATTCTTATAAAAAATATTTACATTTATTTTTTATTTTCTTAATTGTTTTAATTATAATATTTTTTTTAAATAATAATCTTAAAAAAGAAGATAAAGAACATTATTTAACTTATTTTTTACCATATTATGATATTGAACAAAATAAAATACAAAAATTTTATGATAACGAAGATTTTAAAAGATTAAATTATAAAAGATACTTTATATATGAACCATTTAATTTTGGTTATCATATTAGTCAACATAAAGATGTTATTCAAAATATAACAAAAATAACATTAGCTGGTTCTAAAATTAAAACTTGTAATAATATTCATTATACTTTATCTAAAGAGCTAATTAATGATTTAAATAACAATAAAATTCAAATGACAATTTTATCTTCTCCAATTATAGCTTATTTTGATACAATTGAATCTAAAATAAATAATTTTAATAATGTAAAATTAATATTAAAGTGTACACAAAGATATATGTTTTTTATAACAAAAAAAAGTAAAAATATAAAATCAATAACAAATTTTCCATTAGGATGTAGAATTGGAACAAATCATTTTAAATTAAATAAAAATGATGAAAATAATTTTATTGCTATAGAAATTTTAAATTATTTAAAATATAAAAAAGACACTGATTATAAATTAATTAATTATGATGATTTTAATAGTGTTGGAAATGCTTTAATAAATGATAATATAGATTTAATTATATGGGATGATTATTTTCCTAATAAGGAAATGACTGATTTTATAAATAAAAATGCAGGTAATGGTTTAATTTTACTACCATTTAATATACCTCAAGAAAGTGTATTTAAAAGTACATTTTATCAATATGATATATCTTATATTGATTTAAATAAATTATCTCCTTCATATTTTCCAGTTAAAATAAAGAATGAAAGTTGGAATAGATTTAAACCTGATTTAAAAATTCTAAAATTTGACGAATATTTAATAACTAATCGATATACCAAAATTGATACTATTTATAATCTAATTGAAACATATTATAAATATATAAAAATTATTAATAATGTTAATAATACTGAACAATTTTATACTGATGTTGAATTTGATGTAAAACAATTACCAATTGTTTATCATGAAGGTGCTCGAAAATATTATTTAGATAATGGTTATATATCAAATAATTCAAATCCAAATTGTAAATATTTAATTGGTGTCACAGAATGCAATGATAAATCATTAGCTGATAATGGTTTTATTTAATTCATTCTTCATTTTTATATTTTTAATTTTATATTTTCTTTAAATTGAAAATACTACTTAAAGAAAAATAAAAATTATGTTTTTTGATTTAAAGTAAAAGTGTATCCTATAGAACCATCTTCTAAAATATTTTGATAAGTTAAAACTCGTTTATCATAATTTCCCACAACATTAATTTTACCAAAATTATAATTAGTTATTAAAGAACCAGATATTTGATAAATATTAGGATTATCTGGATCAGGAAAACTAACTGGAGATGACATTGGAGAATTTCTAAATTCAGTTATAGTATATCCATCTTTTGTAGTATACTGACTAATATCAGAATAATGACTATTTCCAGATAAAAATATAACATTTTTTATTTTTAAATTATTAATTATATCTATAATAGCTTGTCTTTCAATTGGATAATCACTAAAAGTATCTTCACCAGTAGGTAAAAACGGTAAACCAACACTAATAAAAATAAATCCATTTTTAAATGATTTTTTAGCACTATATAATGATTGTGTTAACCATTTTATTTGATCAACTCCTAATACAGTTGAATTTATCTCTCCTTTATCTGTTCTATAACTTTGATCATCTAATCCAATAAATGTTAAATCATATCTAAACATACTCCATATTATTGGTGATATAGGATTCATCGAATTATTGGGCCAAAATTTACTAAATATATTTCTACATAAATATAACTGTGGACCTCCATATGTTTCATTATTTAATCCTAAATCATGATCATCTGTTATTGCAGACCATGGTACTATACTCCAAGAACCATTTAATTCTTGAAAAGTATGTAGTTTTTTATAACGATTATATAAACCTAATTTACTATTATACTCAAATTCACTTGAATATATATTATCACCTAATAATAAATTTAAATTTGATGTTTTTGAAAATTCTTTAAATTGATTATAAATTGAATAAGGAAAATCTTCTGTCGTTAATTGTTTATCACCTGGTAAACGCATACAACTATTAATTAAAAAATTAAATTCAGGTACATCAGCCACTTCTTTACCAGCCCAATATTTAGGTATATCAAAATTTAATTCAAAAATTGTTTTACATTCTCCTTTATAATTAGTTTTTAATATTAATTTAGTCTTTGTTTGAGGAGGTCCTTCATAATAATCAAAAAATAAACTCACTAATGAACCAAATTGTATTATTTCTGGAGTATTACCTTGTATTATTTGTTTTGGAAGCTTCTCTTCTTTAATATTTACTAAATTATCATCATAACTAATAAAAATTGGATAAACTTCAATATTTTTATAAGTTTGTATAACTATTTCTATACTTGTAGTAGTCATTAAAATTACATAAGGTTCTATTTGTAAAAAATATTCATTATAAAAACCATTTAATAAATTTTTCATTTTTCTAATTAATAAAAATATTATTAATATTTTTTAATAATAATAAAAATTAAAAATAAAATTAATTATTTACAAAATTCTTCTCCTTTTAAATTTGTATAACAATTTAATTGATTATAATGATTTAATCTATCTTGATTATCATCAGTAAAAGCATAATCCGGACCATTTAAAAATGGATATTTTTTTTTATCATTTTGTTCATCACAACAATCTTCCAACTTTGTATTTAATAACCATTTATCTGATTTGCAATTATAACACATTGGTCTCATTTTATATGATGGAAAAAAATAATGAAAACCCAATGGTACAGTACCAACTGGAAGTTCACATTGACCATTTGATAAACATTTACCTTTCTTATTTGGATAATTTTTGTTTGCTTGATAAAATGGACATTCATTATCTGATTTACAAGGTTTATCTAAAATTCCGACTTGTTTTGGACGACCATACCAATCAAAACTTGATTCACAGTGTTCTCTAGTTGGTACATAATTATTTCTGTCACTAGAATTAGTAGTGATTAAAATATCAGCTGATTTTGAAGGATTAGTGACAACATCAGGATCAGTATTAAAACAAGCCCATTGATTATTTAATTTATAACTTTCTTGATAATCTTTAACTTGTTTAACAACACTATCAGGATTTAATTGAAGAATCTCTGTATTTGTTTGGTTAGTATAATTTTTATTTATAATTTGATAAGATGGTTCTTTTTCATATGCTTTAGCCATTAAATATTTATCTTGAGTTAATCCACCTAAATAAGTACTATTCATTATATAAATTTTATTATTTATAATTGTAGCTATATATGATAAAGTTGGTAAAAATAAATCACTTTCTCTAAATAACATTATTTTTATATAAAATAATCGTGGTACTTTTGAATAATCAATAATATCATCTTTTTTATTTTTAAAACTTTCGTTTTCTAAATATTCTATTTTTTGAATTGCATATTTATAAATATCAAACGGTATTATACCAAATAATGTTAATTGTTTTTTATTTAAAACATTTTCTTGTTGTTTATAACATCTATTTAAAAATTCTTTATTTATTCTATTTACTTCTTCTATAGGTGATTTAATATCCTCATAATTAAAATGTACTTTTTTAACAGGATTATATACTTCCCATCTATCAACCCATGTTTTTTTATTCATCATATCATATTCAAATTCTAATTCATATTTAAATTTTAAAGGAGTAAAATCTACCGGTTTTAATAATAATTCTTCCCAATTTCCAAAATCTTCTTTTTTTTTATTATCATTTAAATCTTTTGTAAATTCATTATAATCTAACATACCCTTCCTATAACTATTATCTCCAGCTTTTCCCCATACTGGTAAAGATAACTGTGATTCTTGAATAGGAACCGGTAAATCTTGTGGAAAATCAGTATTATATTCTCTTGGAAAATCTTTCCAATATTTTTGTTCATTACTTGAAAAAATACTATTTTGAGCATCATATAAAGATATCCATCTTTTATCATTTATACTACCAAATCGAGTATCTTCTGGTATTTTACCACCTGAAAAATATTCTTTATTTTTAATAAATAAATTATAAAATAAATATAAAATTATTAAAAATATAAATAAATAAATAATTGATAAAATATTTTTATTTATTTTTTTAAATTTAAAATTCATAATATTATTATCCCTAAATAAATATTATATATTTTATTTATCATAATCTTCTATTTGAATTTCATTTTCCATTAAATTTAGTTTTGCCTTTTTTATCAATTCTTTTTCTTCATATGATAAAAATAATGATTCATTTTTATAATTATTAATATATTCATTATTTTTATTAAAATTATAATTTTCTAAATTCGAATATATATTATCATCTGTATTTTTTAGTACTTCTTGATTTTTATTTGGATTAAAAACCTCATTTAATACTTTAACATCTGTTAAATTTAATAAATTATTATTATTTACATTATTTACATTGTTTAAATTATTTATACTATTTTTATTATTTATATTATTATCTTGAATTAATGGTTTTTTTCTTTTTTCAATAATTGTTTCAATAATTTGTTGTGAACCTCTTTCTAATACATTAGATACATCTTTTTGAATATCTTCTTTTAAATTTGATTCTACAAATTCATTACTATATTTTTCATAATTTTCTATTATTGTTTTTTCCAAATAATTTTTATAATGATCATAAAAATCATCAACTCTTTCAAAATTTTTATCAACTAATTGATTTAATGTTGATTCTTTATTTGCTATTATCCATTTTCCATTTTCATATACATAAATAAAAGGTAAATTTTGATTAGGTAAAATTATATTTGTATTATATGGATTTTGTTTATTAAAATGAATCTCTTCCACTAATTTTGGAACTGAATCATATGGTGATGATAATAAATTAAAATAAAAATCTGTTTGTATTGAATCCATACATTCTTTACCAAAATTATGAATAAAAAAGTTTTGATTAATTTGAGTTAAGAATGTATAATGATTATTAACAGCATTATTATTAACATTTTGATTATTTTTAATATAATCTCTTAATTCTGATAATTCTTTTCTTATTTCTTTTATAAATTCTGATTCATATTCTTCTCGTATAATATTTTTATTTTTATTTTCTGAATTTTTTGAATCATTATTTATTTTTTCATAATTTTCTTTTTCTAAGTTATCTATTTTTAAATCTTTATTCGAGAATTTTACATTTTCTTCAAATGTTTTAAATTTTTCAAGATTTATTTTATCCTCCTCTTTTTTTATTATATTATTTAATATATTTTGATTTGCATTTATTTTTGATATATGAATAGTTATCGGTTTATTTATTTTATTTTGTTCATTTTTAATATTTTCTTTTTTTTCATTTTCACTTCTTATTTTTTCCAATTCTTCCTCTCGTTCTTTATTTATTTTAACTTTACACACTTTTATATGTTTATTTAAATTTGATATATTTGAATAAGATTTTTTACAAAATTCACAATTCAATTCATTTTCATCTAAATTTATATTTTTTTTATTATTTTCCATTTCATGATTTTCTATTTTTTCTATTTCATCATTCTTATTTCCTACACATGGATTTTTTCTATTTATATGATATTCATAACTCCATTTTTTTTTAAAATCACTACCACATTTTAAACATTTATATTCAGGCATTTTTATTCCTATTCATTATTTATATTCTTTTTTTATTTTTTTAACTAATATTTAACTTTTAGATATTTATACCGCTTTTTATCATAAAAATAAAAAAAATATTTAATTTTATATTTTTTATTAAACTTTTTTTTTTACGCGTAAAATGTGGAAAATAATTTAAAATTATTTATATAAAAAAAATTATAACAATAAATTTTTTTATTATATATTTTTTTTATAAAATTATTGTTAAATATACAATAGTATTTTTAAATTTTATAGCAAATAAAAAACGCCTAAATTGGAATTTTCCACCGTTTAAACGGTGGTGTTTTTTAGCGTTTTTCGAAAAAAAAATGGTTTTTTTGAAAATATCGATATAACAAATCGGACTAAGTTTCATTGATATAAAATATAACAATAATATAATGTATTTTTATATTAAGTTTAAATAAATAATAGCAATAAAATAATTATATAAAAAATATTCCATTTTAGGCACTTTTATTAAATTTTTAAATCATTGTTTTAAATGCAATAAAAAAAAATATATATAACAATGAACGATAATTTTTATTGCTATTAAAAAATGCCTAAAATGGAATTTAAAATCCAAATTAGGCGGTATTTAAAAACTGCATTTTTTAGGGTTTATAAAAAAAAAAGGGATCGATCAAAAAAAAAAATCGGTGACCTCAAACTTGAACTCGAAAACTTTATCTTTTTTTGATTTTTTTACGTTTTTTTGGTGGAATTTATTTTTTATAAAAAATATAATAAATTAACAATAAATTATTGTATTTTTATTAAGATCTTAAATAATTAATAACAATATAAATATATAAAAAAATAAAAAAGAAAAAAGAGAAAAAAGGAGTCATCCCTTTTTAAAATTGGAGAAAAAAAAGTTTACGTATATATAAAAATCATTTTTAAAAAAAATCATTTTTTGCCAATGAGTTGCCAATTATAAGAGATATTGATACGGGATCGGGTTTTTTAAAAATCAATATACATATAAGACTATTTAAAAATATTTTTTGCCAATTTTAAAGATAATATTATGCCATTTTTTTCAAAAATTGTCCGATACGGGATCGGATTTTTTCGAAACATTTTTTAATGTCGATACGGGATCGGATTTGAGTAATACTTTTTTGTTTTTTCTCCAAAATTATTTACATGATTTATTAAAAAAATAATAATCCACGATACTCCAAAAAGTTGCCATTTTTTCAGAAAAAAGTCCGATACGGGATCGGATTTTTTCGGAACATTTTTTATATCGATACGGGATCGGATTTATATACATATTGATACGGAACGGGTATATTTTTTGTCCTATACGGAACGAGATTTTTGATAAAAACATGATTTATTAAAAATATAATAAATTAAGTATGAGTTTTTTGCCCATCAGCGGAAATTAGGGTATTTTTACAGAAAATAGTCCGATACGGGATCGGATTTTTTCGGAACTTTTTTTTTATAAAAATAATATCGATACGGGATCGGATTTTGAACTTTTTGTTTTTGGAGATTTTCATTTTTTCCGTTTTTGGAGTAAAACTTGGCATGTTAATAAATCGTGTATGAGCTGGAATCTCACTAAAATTATGCCAATTTGTTTTCAAAAATTGTCCGATACGGGATCGGGTTTTTTCGGAACTTTTTTTTAGTCCGATACGGGATCGGATT
>JACCDO011694370.1_pt1 | contig 16336 bp, 12 predicted proteins | sample 7446101 | NCBI WGS metagenome assembly JACCDO01 (sample SAMN15323440, study PRJNA562643) | freshwater metagenome | isolation source: river surface water | place: USA:Blue River Watershed | collected 2017-08-16 | reverse complement strand
TACATCCAGATGATGACGGACGCTCTGGCCAGTGAACACCCGGTGGCGCTGAGTTTTGAGGACCCGAATCAGCCTTCGAGCTCAAAATCTCAGGTCGTGGGTTTTGGGATTCCCACCCTTTTGGAAAAGCGCACGAATGGAACCTTGCTGATCCTTCTTCGCGGGGTAGCGCGAGCACAGTTGGGACGGCAACTTCAAGACAAGCCCTACCTGGTTTACCGAGCCCAAGTGCTTGAGGATGAAAACCAGGTACTTGAGCCGAATCGCTTCCGAATGCGGCGGTATGAAAACGCACTGAAAAAGTGGATTCAACAGCAGGTTCCAGGAAAAGTGGAACGCGATTCGCTTCTTGCGACTTTGAATTCAGATCAAAAGATCATTGAATTCATTTCCATGCACATGGTGCGTGATCCCGATCTTCGCCAGCAGTTGCTCGAGGCCGACGACATTAATATCCGGATCGGTCTGCTTCAGAGAGTGGGGATTGAGCCGGAAGCGGGCGATCACATCAGCTGATCGGAAGTTTCTACCTTCAAAAGATCTTGAAGCTCATCAAGCTTTTGAGTTTCGCCGACGATCCAAAGAAGATCGCCTGAGCGAATGTGTTGATCCGTTTCAGGATTTAGGATGCGCTTTCCTTGGTGCTCCATGCCGACGACCATGACGCCAAATCGCTCGCGAATTGCGCACTCACGAAGCGTCTTGCCAGAAAGGGGCGCTTCTTCCCCGACAGCAACGGATCTGAGCTCGTAACCAGTATCGGACTCTTCGTCAAAACGATCGGTCATGCCCGGCGGGTTTTCCAAAAATCCGCGCGCCGCTTCGACCTGATCATCCGTACCCAGAACCAGGAGTTCGTCTTTTGGGAAAATCACCGTCTGCGGTCCGGGCGCGACCAAGTGACGCATGCCCCTGCGGATGACGACCACGTTTAGCCCGTGCCGCGAGCGAAGTTCCATTTCCTGAATCCGAGCGCCTGCAGCTTTCGAGTTGGGATGTACTTTGAGGCGCACCAAGTGGGCATCCCAAGGTGCCAGGGTGCGAAGCATATCGGTGCGGCGGCCGCTCTTTTTTTGCTTGGGATCAAAAGCAGCTCGGAAGTTTGTTTTGAGCCACTGAAAGGATTGACCCAAAGTTTTTCCGTAGGTGAAGGCAAGCGCCACAGCAAGACCCAAGACTGCGGGTGCTGCGATTCGGAAAGGGAAGTACTCGAGCGCGTTTAAGCCCATCCAAACAACAGTGAGTAGGCCAAAGCCAAGCCGAATGCCTTGCGGCTCAAAGGAGCGGAACATGGCCCAAAGAAGCGGAGCAGATAGGACGGTGGAGATCAGCCAAAGTACGGCTTGGCTTCCTTGGATGGGGAACCACTCGCGGATCGAGACGTGAACCGTGGTGGAGAGGATTCCGCACGCAAGCCACTGAGCGAGTCCCAGGTAGAACTCGCGCCGCTCGGCAGTGGTCGAGCGTTTCTCCTGGCGAAGCGATGCATAGCGGTTCAGGAAATCTCGCAAGCGGACTGGGAGGGCACCTTCCACGCGATCGGCAATTTGGTGAGAATTTCGAATCAGCCAAGGAGTGGTGAAAGAAGTCACCAGGCAAGTGATCACGGCCAGGGGGTAGAGCATTCGCGAACGAGCACTCATCCCAGCTGCAAGCGTTGCGATGACAAAAGAGAATTCCCCGATTTGCGCCATCGAAAGGCCGATTTGAAGTGATGTTCTGAGTCCCTGCCCGCTGATCAAGGCGCCGAGAGAAACAAAGAAGGCCTTGCCGAAAAGAACTAATGCGACAACGCCCACCGCTTGAAGCCACCAAGCCTGAAGTAGCCCAGGATCGAGCATCATGCCGATGTAGACAAAGAACACGGCCGAGAAGACGTCGCGAATGGGTTGCACGCGCTCTTCAATTCTGTGGCTCTCGGTGCTTTCTGCCAGGATCGAGCCCATGATGAAGGCCCCGAGTGCCGCCGAGTAACCCAGGTGCTCGGCCAAGACTACAAGTCCTAGGCATAGCCCGATGGATAGGACGGTGAGCATCTCGTCGCTTCCGCGCTTTCCCGCCCAGCGTAAAAATGGGGGGAGCAGGAAGTAGCCGACTAGAAACCAGCTGGTGACGACAAAGCCCAGTTGAAGCGCCGACCGAAGAATCAACGTGCCGCTCAGTGCCTGCGGGCCGCCGATGGTGGTCAATGCCACGATCATCAAAATGGCAACGATGTCTTCGACTACCAAGACGCCAAACGTCGCTTCGGCGAAGCGGCGGGTCTTTAATCCAAGCTCGTCCAGAGCTTTCAAGATGATGGTGGTGGACGAGACCGACACCAGTGCCCCGAGGCTAATGCTTTCAATGAGCCGCCATCCCAGAGCGTGGCGAGCCAGTAAGTAGCCCGCGGTGAACATCCCTGACATTTCAAGAACAGCGGTTGCGACCGAGAATAGGCCTACTTTTGCAAGCTTTCGAAAGCTGAACTCAAGGCCCAAGCTAAACATGAGGAGCACGACCCCGAATTCGCCCCAATGGCGTACGTTTACGGGGTGAGCGATCAGTGTGGTCTCACGCGAAAGAAACCCAAGTCCCACGCCGGCCACCAGATAGCCTAAGACCACGGGAAGTCGGAGTCTCTGAAACAGAGCTGCAACGACGCCTGCGGTACCGAGAAGGATTGCGAGATCGTGAATCATCCGGGGATTCCCCAGTGGTCTAAGACTCGCTCGGCCCAAAGGTAATGAACGTGGGTCTGTGTGGGGTCTTCTGAAAGGACAAGAGCAGGCATGCCGCCTCGTTTTTCACCGAGCTTCTTCGAGACAACCGCCCCGTTCTTTATCTGCCAGAGCGGGTTAGTCTTCTCAATGAAGTGACGATCTAGTTTCAGCGCGCGCTCGCCTGCGCGTTCAGCCCATTTTAAGGGAATCGCGAAAAGTCGGGGGAGTGACTGTCGGATCTCGTGTGTGGGGTAGCCTTCCAGAGCCCAGTAAGTAGCCTGACATGCGGCATGAAGAAGGTTTCGGTAAAGCCTAGGTGAGCGCGCTTCTTTTCGCCAAAGGGTGCCGGGATCGTAAATCACGCCCACTTGGTAAAGAGCCGGAGCAAGTTTGGGTCCAAGCTCATCACCTAGAGCCATATCGAGCATGACCACTAAGCTTTCAGAAAAGTTCAGCCACCTTCGCCGTGCTTCGCGCCCTGCGGGGCAGGGCGGAAGAATCTTCCAAAGCACGCGGTGATTTTGTTCGTGATGAAGGCTCGTGACTGAGGTGCGAAGCTCGAGGAACCGGGCGAGCGCTGCTTTCTTGTCCATGCCGGGCTGAGAAAGCCAATCCAGCTCACGCGAAAGCGCGCTGTATTCCACTTCTTTTCCGAGAAGTGCGGGTGAACCCAGTGTGCGAGGCGTGCTGACAAACGAGGCTTGGTGAATTCCTCCGGCCTCTAGAAAAAGCTCTCGGCTTTTTAAAAAGAGCGGGCTCCTCTTGAGAAGGAGCGTGTCTAAAGGCTGGCCCGGCAGAGCCAAAGCATGCGGCTTTTTACCCTGAAGGCGAGTCAGCGCGCGATAGGCCAAAAGCGGGTTCATAGGGCTTCCACGGGTCCAATTAAGAACTGATGAAGGGCCTCGGCGCGTGTTTCAATCGAGCCCAAGTCCACCCACTCGTCTTCGGCGTGCATTCGTCCGCCCTGAGGCCCGAGTCCATCGATGATCCAAAGCCCGGGGCGACTCATGTAGCAGCAATCGGCTGCTCCGCCTCCGCGCTCGGATTTGGGAGCCTTTCCTTCTAGGCTTGCGACGATCTTTGCGTACGCATCAATTAAGGGCTGAACTTTTGGATCGCTCGGAAAGGGCGGGCAATCGTCATCGATTCGGTACTGAGCTTTCGGACGAAGGCCGTCCACAGCTGAAGCGAGGCCTTCCGCTTTCAGTTCAGCTTCGATTCGGGTGTGCAGCAAGTCGCGCTCAGTAAAAGACGCAAAGCGGGTATCGACTTTGGCCCACGCACGCTCGGGGATGACATTGTAGGCGTCGCTTTCAGTGCGAAGGCTTCCTACGCTGACTGTCAATTCTCGTGCGGGGTCGCTTAGGGACTGAATCTTGGAGAGCCTGCTGACCAGGTCGTGAGCCGCATTCACGCCGCGAAGAAAATCTCGGCCCGAATGTCCGGTCCTTCCTTCCACTTCGATGAAGTACCAACGATTGCCCCGGCGCGACTCAATGACGTTTCCGTTTTCAAGCGCGGGCTCAAGCCCCAAAACGAGCTTGGCTTGTTTTCCGAGCTTTTCAAGCAGCGGTCCAAAGCCAGGTGAGCCGAGTTCCTCAAGGGGCGAAGACAGAAAACGAAGCGTTCTTTTGGGCTTTTTTCCGCCCAAAGATTTCACCCAGAGTTCAAGCGCTTCGAGCGCCATGACTTGCGCGCCTTTATCGTCTAAAGCCCCGCGGCCGATGGCGCGATTCAAGCTGGAGTCAAAACGGAACGCCGAAGCTCCCGCTTGTCCTTCTTCGACCGTGTCAGCGTGGCTCACGAGATCGATGGTTTCGTCCGACTGGCCGGGATAACTCGCAATGAGAAAGCGCGCGGAAGGAATTTCAGATTTTGGGTTCTCTTCCCACTGAATTTGAAAACCTAAAGAGCTGAGCTTTTCTGCCAAAATGAGCTGAACTTTTTCCACGCCCGCTGGATTTCGGCTGCCCGAGTGCAATCGCACCAAGGTCTCTAAGAGTTTCAGCCTTTCCTGCGAGCGGGGAGACGTCATCCTTGGGCCTCATGCTCGAGTTCATCGAGCGATTTCTGAATGGCCGCTACTCCTTCACGCATTTGTTCAGCCGTGATGACCAGGGGCGGAGTGAAACGGATAATGTGTTCGCGCGTGGGCTTGGCCAAAACTCCATGCTTCGCAAGACGCATGCACACTTCCCAAGCATTCACGCGGCCAATGGCTGCGATCTCTACAGCGTTCAAAAGACCTTTGCCGCGAACGCTTTTCACGAGCTTACTTTTTGAAGCCGACATTTCGCTTCGGAAAAGCTCACCCATTTTTTCGGCATTTTCAGCGAGCTTTTCTTCGCGAACCACTTCCAGTGCTGCAATGCCCACTTGGCAGGCCACTGGGTTTCCGCCGAAGGTCGAGCCGTGCTCGCCCGGGCGAATGCAGAGCATGATTTCGCTCGAAGAAAGAATGGCCGAAACGGGCATGACGCCCCCTGAGAGCGCTTTCCCCAAAGTCAGAATATCGGGCTTCACGTTTTCGTGATCGCACGCCAGAAGCTTTCCGGTGCGAGCAATGCCGGTTTGGATTTCATCAGCAATCAAAAGCACGCCTGCTTTTTTACAAAGCTCGGAAGCTTTCTTCAGGTAGCCCGGTGCGGGAACGTGAATACCGGCTTCGCCTTGAATGGGTTCTAGGTTGAAGCCCACCACGTTCGGAATTTTCAGCGCCGCTTCCAAAGCCGGAAGATCGTTGAAAGGAATGGCGACGAATCCTGGCAAGAACGGGCCGTACTCGTTTCTGGATTCGTGGCTGGTCGATGCCGAGACGGCTGCCATCGTTCGGCCGTGGAAGTTGTCCTGGCAGACGATGATGATGGCGCGGTCTTCTGGGATCTTCTTTTTCTGATAGCCCCACTTGCGAGCGAGCTTAATGGAAGCTTCCCAAGCCTCTACGCCGCCGTTTGCAGGTAGCACGCGCTCGTAGCCGAAGTACTCTGCCACGTACTCACAGAAAGGACCGAGCGAGTCGTTGTAAAAAGCGCGCGAGGTCAAAGTCAGTCGCTTGGCCTGCTCCACCATCGCGTTCACGATTTTCGGATGGCAGTGGCCTTGGTTCACAGCCGAATAGGCGGCCAAAAAATCCACGTAACGTTTGCCTTCGGGATCCCAAAGGTAAACTCCTTCGCCACGGGTCAGGACTGCTGGAATGGGATGGTAATTGTGGGCGCCAAAACGCTCCTCCAAATCCATGGCTTGGGTGCTGGATACTGCTCGTTTCATAGGGCCTCATGATACACTTTTACGACCGTGAAGCCCACCTTTGCCCCACGTGTCGACCTGCATGCCCACCTGTTCTTCCACGAAGGGGTGGGAGTTTCCTGGTTGGGAAGCTTTGAAGGCCCTTTAAGGGCCCGCTCCTGGCGCGATCGCCTTCGCAGCAAGGTCAATGCACCCGAGCTAGAAGCTTCCCGGGCGGCCCTGGTGGGGGTGGCTTTGTACTGTCACCCGCTGTTTCGAGGCAGTCAGCGAGAGTCCCTCCGGCGCCAAATCCGGGCTGCCGAAGGCTTTGTGAAGGCTCGGAGCGACGCATGGGCTTTGGTTCGCTCGCCCGAGGAGGCCGAAAAAGCCTATAGTCAGGGCAAGCAGGCCCTGGTTTTGACTTTGGAGGGGGCTTCGGGGGTCCTTGAAACCGAGGCCGATTTAGAAGAATTCATCGATCGGGCAGGGATTCGGATCGTCACTCCGTTCCATTTCCTAGATGACGCTTTTGGCGGAGCTGCGCTTTTACCGGGCATGGGTGGGATCCTGAACCCTTGGGCCTGGCTTCAGTCCAGTTGGGGCGCCCGCGGTGCTGAGGGGGTCCGGGTGAACCCCCGGGGCTTGACCGAGCGGGGTAGGCAGCTGGTTCAGGGGCTTCTCAGGCGAGGGGTTTGGATCGACTTTTCCCATGCCTCTGACCGGGCTCAGGCAGAGCTTCGGCCGCTGTTGGATCAGGCCGGGCAGCCTCATCTTTTCACGCACACCATGCTTCGGGAGTTTTACCCGGGCGAGCGAGGTGTGAGTCGCGAGCAGCTTCTGGCCTTGGCCAAGAGCCAGGGCATTGTGGGTGTTTTGCCGAGTCAGGACATGATCGAAAAAACCTCGATTTTGCCGCATTTTTTGAGTCATCCGTGTCGCGCCGGTTGTGTGGGCGGACTTCCCGCCTTACTCACCCAGATGCATTCCATTGGTGAATGCATTGGGCACGGGCGAGTGACTTTGGGGTCGGACATCAATGCGCCCTTGAATTTTCTTCCGCCGGTTGCCGATTTGCCGGACACCGATTCACGCGGCTATTTCCGTTACGGTCAGCTAGGAACCCTTTGGGATTCCATCGATTCAGAAGCGATGAGCTTGGGACGAACGTCTTTCGGATTGTCGCTCGAGGAATTTATTCGCACCTGGAAAAGGGTCCTGACGGATTGCTGACTTGGAAAATAGGAGAGCTGTGTTAGCGTCCTTTTCCGAGATGCAAATTCAACATCGACGGAAAGTCGCTCTTCATATCGAGGCAGGCGGTTTCATCATTAAAACCGTAGAGAACCAGGAAGAGCTGCAGCGCGTGCTGAAGCTTCGCTATGAGGTTTTCTTTAAGGAGTTCCGTTCGGCTCCGCAGCCTGAGGAAGGCGTGGACGTGGATGAGTTTGACTCGATCTGCGATCACTTGATTATTTTGGACCCGAAGGAAGACCGCTTGGTCGGCACCTACCGCCTGATCTGCAGCGACTTCTCGGATAAATTTTATTCTCAAAACGAATTCACGATCGGTGAGTTCTTGAAGCAACCCGGCGTGAAGCTTGAGTTGGGTCGTGCGTGCATCGACAAGAGTTATCGTTCGGGCATGGTGATGGCGCTTTTGTGGCGCGGTCTGGCTGCTTACATGCGCGAGACCAAAGCTGATTACCTTTTCGGCTGCACCAGCGTGAAGACGATGGACCCGAAAGTGGTGAACGCCATTCAGAGTCACCTTCAGGGCTTGGGCGCTTTGACCGATGATTTCGGGATCGGCACTACGCCCGATTACACCATGTCCATGCCGAAGGATCTGAACGGTTCAGAGCCCGTCGTGGCGGATGAATACATTCCTTCGTTGCTTCTGGCTTACTTGAAGGCAGGAGCCAAGGTGGTTCGTCAGCCCGCGCTAGACAAGGAGTTTGAGTGCGTCGACTTCTTCACCGTGTTGTGCACGGACCAGATGAACAAGGCCCACGAACGTCGCTACCAATTGTAAAAGCGCTCGCCGTCGTCACGACGCTGAGTGTTTTCGTGGTTCACGCGCTTTTTGTGCAGGCACTCTTGCCTGGCAAAAAGCGAAAGCGGCGATTTGCGGCGCGAAATTTGGCTTCGTACTCGCGCGCCATGCTTTGGTTGTTTGGCATTCGGGTGCGCCTAGAAGGCTCGGTCGATACGGCCAATGTTCGTGACGGACAAGCGGCAGGTCTCTTGGTTTGCAATCACCTGTCCTATGTCGATGTGATGATCTTGGCTGCGCAGTATCCCGCGCTCTTTGTGACGTCAGTCGAAGTGCAGCAAACTCCTGGCTTAGGGCAGATCTGTAAAGCTGGCGGAAGTTATTTCGTTGAGCGAAGAAATCGCACGCGTTTGGCGCAGGAAATTCAAGACCTTCAAAGCATTCTTCACACCGGTCAAAGCCACTTAGCGGTTTTTCCTGAAGCCACGAGTTCCAACGGCGAAGGAGTACTTCCCTTTAAGAACGCGCTTTTCGATTCCGCGGTTCGTTCGCAGTCGCGTGTGTTGCCGATGTGCCTTCATTACGTTGCAGCCGACGGAAAACGACTCGACCGAAAAATTCGCGATTCGATTTTCTATTACGGAGAGATGACCTTTCTTTCGCATTTCGTCAGGCTGTTGAAACTCCGCACGATCGACGTTGTTTTGACGGTGCACGATCCGATTCCAGTGGATTCAAGCACTTCCCGAAAGGAAGTGTCCGATCGTGCATGGCAAAAAATTTCCACTACCTATGGCGCGCCGTTTGGTTCGGGCGAGGAGCTTGCACCCCTGCTATCCTGATCTCTCACCAAAGAGGCGGGGTTGCGGATGACGTTGTTTCCCGAATTAAGAGAGCAAGAACGGCTGGCCAATCTTCTGGCTAAACGGGTGCGAGTGGAAGAGCTCGCAGTGGCGAAGCACGGAGCTCATGCCTTTCCTTTGATGGGCTTTACCTTAGGGTCTAAGGAGCCAAAAGCTCCGACGCTTGCTTTCTCGGGCGGAGTTCATGGGCTTGAGCGAATTGGAAGCCAGGTGGCGCTCGCGTTCCTCGGGAACGTGGCAGGACGCTTGGAATGGGACGAGTCCCTTCATTGGCAACTGGAGCGTATGCGCTTGGTGTTTATGCCCTTGGTCAATCCGATTGGGATGCACCTTGGGTGGCGCGCCAATGGAAATGGTGTCGATTTGATGCGGAATTCTCCGGTTCGCGCTCATCCGCGAGCGACCCCCTGGGTGGGTGGGCAGACCTTCAGTCCGCGACTTCCTTGGTACATGGGAAACCCTGAGCGGATGGAAGTGGAAGCTCAGACTTTGGTCGACTTTATGCGCCGAGAGTCGTTTGATTCGGAACTCTCGGTGCTTGTGGATTGTCACTCAGGCTTTGGGATGAAGGATCAGCTTTGGTTTCCGTTTGCGAAATCCAATGAACCTTTCCCGCATATCGGCGAGTTAATGGCTCTAAGAAAGCTGCTTCGCCAGGTGCACCCGAACCACGTTTACGAGATCGAGCCGCAGGCTAAAAATTACGTCACTCACGGAGATCTCTGGGACCACCTCTTTGAAGAGCATGCGCGGCTTCAAAAGCCTGGAAAAATGATGCTCCTGACTTTGGAAATGGGGAGCTGGATGTGGGTTCGGAAAAACCCCTTTCAGTTGCTCTCATTCTTGGGTGCTTTTAATCCGGTGAAGCCGCACCGCTTGAAGCGCGCACTCAGGCGCCATCTTCCGCTCTTTGATTTCCTGACCCGCGCGACGCACTCGCACGCGGTTTGGAGTCAATTGAGTGAAGAGCAGCGCCTGACGAACAAGGAAGAAGCGCTGAAGCTTTGGTACCACGCGCCTGTTCCGAAGTGACCTGGAGAGCGCAACGCTGTTTAGAGCGTGCCAAATACTGAGCCGACGGATTGAGCCAGTTTCTCGCGGCTTTTCAGGTATTCGCTTTTAGCGTTCTTCTTAGCAATGGGAACGAACACCGGGCCGGGTGCCAGGGCGGGCTTTTGAAGGTGAATGGTATTGATGAGCTGGAGCGAGAAAAGGCGCGAAGGGGTGCCGTCGCTACCTGCGCGTCCTGGACGCACTTCCACTTGGTTTTCGACTTTCTTTAATGCCCCAGCCATTCCGCTGAGTTTGACTTCCTTAGATACGCTGAGGAGCACAAACCGAGACTTTCCGTCGGTGGCCACATGCACGTCGCTTCGGATCGTACCGGAGTCGCCCATGGGGACAGTGACGTCTAAGAACGTGCTGGGCAGTCCCATGAAATTCTCGCTCCAGGGGCCTGCGTTGACCTTCCCGGAGTCTTGAATTTCTTTCAGTTGCTGGTTTTCCAGGTCGTTCAGTCCGCGGCTCGAAAGCGCCGAGATGGTGCAATCGGAAGTCAAAGTCGCCGTAAAAATTCCGTTTTGAAGAGTCGGCTCGCCTGCGAAAACAGGCTCCTGACAGACCACTTGAGCGGGCTGGGCCAGTGCCGCGGTCCCCGAGCAAACGAACATGATAGAAAAAATCCCCAAGATTCTCGCGTTCATAGATCCCCCTTCATGATTTCCCCGCTTTCCAGATACACCGAAAACCCTTTTCAAGGTAAGAGACTCCCCGTGGTTCAGTCGTTTTCCGGTATTCAGCGCGGAGTGCCTGCGCTGGTTTTAGCTCCGATGGAAGGCGTGACCGACGCTCCCATGCGAGAGCTTCAGTCGCGCTCAGGGGCCTTTGCGTTTTGCGTCTCTGAATTTCTCAGAATCAGTAAGGACGTTCAGCCCGCGCGCGTGTTTCGCGATCACGTTCCAGAGTTAAATACCCCGGGCTGCCTCACTCCCTCGGGGCTTCCGGTCGTGGTGCAGCTTCTGGGGGGTGACCCTGAGAAGCTGGCGCTTGCTGCGCAAAGAGCGGCAGAGCTCGGTGCGCCCGGGGTGGACCTCAATTTTGGGTGTCCCGCACCCACGGTGAATCGACACGACGGGGGCGCCACGCTTTTGAAGTACCCGCATCGCATTCGCGCGATTGTGGAAGCAGTGAGGCGCGCCGTTCCTGCCTCGATTCCCGTATCGGCTAAGATGCGTTTGGGCTGGGATACTCATGAGCCCGTCCTGGAGAATGCTGTTCGTGCGGCCGAGGGTGGAGCTTCTTGGGTGACGATTCATGGCCGAACAAAGTTGCAAGGCTACGCGCCGCCTGCGCACTGGGCGCCCATTGGCGAAGTGCGAAAGCTGCTGGGTGGCCTTCCCGTGATTGCGAACGGCGATCTTTGGACTGTAGAGGATTTGAAGCGCTGCCGGGACGTGACGGGGTGCGAACACTTTATGCTGGGCCGATCAGCGCTGGCTGATCCTGCGATGCCTGCTCTTGCAGCGCGAGAGCTAGGGATCACGCCTCGGCCTCTCAAGGCCAGCGCCTTTGATAGTGATGCGCTGCGGCAAGCTCTTAGCGAGAAAGCAGCCTGGCTTCCGCTTCTTCGCGAGTTTGCTGACTTGCATCTTCAAGTCGAGCCGCGCGAAGGTTATGCGGTGCGGCGCATTAAGCAATGGATTCGCATGGGACATCTTCAATTTGGCTTCCCCTGGTTTGAGCAATTGAAGACGGCAGAAACGCTTTCGAAAGTGTTTGAATCGCTCGCGTGAAGCGAGATTTTTGATTCGGCGCGATATGAGCGATGCTGATTCTTTCAGCTTACGAACGATAATTTTTACTTTTTATCAAGCACCCCTATTTTCGATTTCAGGAGAAGTGATTCTTATGGAAAAGATTTCTGGGGTAGTTGGGATTTTGATGAGTGGTGTGGTGATGCTCCTTTCGCAAGTGGCACAAGGCTCTGAATCTGTAGCCGCTCCCTCGGGCGTTCGCGCCGCCCGCTTTACCCAGATGGAAGTCGATGCCCGCCTTCAGGAAGAACTCGAAATTGAAGGTGCCGCAGTTTTGGTCGATGGAGCTTCCAACACCGTTCACCTCACTCTAGAGCGCGGCTTTGTCTGCCGCAGTGAGGTCTGCGCTCAAGTCATGCCTGAACCCGTGGTGCTGAGCTTGCCCATTTTGTCGCGGAAGAAAGACGACTGCGGTCGCATCATCACTCGCGCGGGCCAGGGCGGCGTGAGCCGTTCGCTGGGCCAACCTGAAATTCTTCTGATCGAGAGCGAAGGCTCCGTTTGCGGTGCTCAAAACGCTGCCGCGCCGACTGAGCTTTGGCTTGAAACGCATTTCTCGGGAGGCGAGGCGGCAAAAAGTCGCTCGCGCTTTGAAGGCCCGGCGCTGGAGGGAATTCCGGCCGCGCTCCCGATTTTTCAACCCTGACTGAGTCGGACATTTCAGACACTGTCTGACTTTTTGACAACCCCCCAACCCATGGACAGAGCCCGGTCGAAAGGCCGGGCTTTGTTCTTTTGAAAAGTCCCTGATTTCGCACCCCACAAGTACGGAGGTTGCGGCCCGGCGCTTGCTCTACTTAAGGGCATGCGTACTTCCAAGGAATTCACCCTGAAAGCCGCTTGCTTGCTCATTCCGGGCTTACTTCTGGCCAACGTCGCTCAGGCTGGCCCGAGAGCCCATCGCAAGCCTGCCTCCGCTCGTGCACGGGCGTCGCTGGTTCGCGAGACGCATTCCAAAGAACTCCTGGGAAAAAAGCTTCCCAAGGCTGTTCTACAAGCTCACGAAAAGAAAATTGATCCAAATGCTTACATTCACGAGTCGGTGAAGCGTTGGCTTCCTGTGTCGTCGAAAAAAGATGCAGAAAAGATCAGCCAAACTTTGATTGAAGAAGCCTATAAATACGGCTTTGATCCCCTTTTCTTGGTGGCAGTGGTGAAGACGGAAAGCGCTTTTCGAATCAACGCTCGCGGCACCTCAGGTGAAGTGGGTTTGATGCAGCTCATGCCCACCACCGGCGAATGGATGTCCAAACGCATTGGTATTCAGTGGAAAGGTGAGAAAACGCTTCTGAACCCCGTGCTGAATATTCGCTTGGGCGCAGCTTATTTGTCTTACCTTCGCACTGAATTTGATTCTTACGGCCAGCTCTATATCGCTGCCTACAATATGGGTGCAGGCAATGTGAACCGCGCCTTGATCCGAAACGTTTGGCCGAAGGACTATGCAAGCCGCGTGATTCATCACTACAAGCGCGTTTACGCAGAGCTTGGGAAGCACAGTTCGTAAGCTCAAACTGAGGCCAGTCTCAGCGAGGCTCGAATAGACCTTGTGTCAGGCCTGACCTAGGTAGCAGGGGAAAAGTGCGCCCGAGCTTTGTGCGGCGCGTTGTTTTGCCGATACACTCTAAAGATAGGAGTGTTTCCTCGGCTCATGACATTCCCCAAGACGCGGAATTGGCAGTTCAATGTCCAGTGCGGCGCTCTGGCCTTTTTGGCTATGAGTCTTTCTGCCTGCTCGCTCGAGGAGCGAAAAACCGCGCGCGTGGTGATCGATCTGAGTGAGCTCCACTCGGACCGCGCCGCTTCGTCGCGATGGGCGGCGTCGTCTGTGAATGCTACAGCGATGTCGACTCCGGCACAGCCCACCTGGGGGAACGGTGGCCGCGCACTGACGAGTTATGATCAGCTCGACTGCGTGATGTTGAACGTGATGGGCGAGGGGATTCCGTCGCCTTTTGCTGGGAAGCCCGCCATTCGTCCCGAGAAATGGGATTTGAACAATGTTTGCTCTTACATTTATCCGGGAACCTTTTCAGCGCCCGCGAGCTTAGATCAGGCCACGATCGAGCTTTCGATTTCTGTTCAAAAAGGGCCAAGCCGCCTGGTGCAGGTTCTCGGTTTCAACAAGGCGGCCTCTCTTCGCTGCGAGGACATCACTCTTCCCATGATTGTTGAGGGGGACGGAGTGAATGTCTCGAATCTGTTCGAGCTTGGGAAAGCCAAGGTCGACTTGATGAGTGATGCTACTGTTGAAATCCAAGGCAACATCGCTAGCGCAAAGGCCGTGGAAGGCTGCGACCGTGGAGAAATGGTGATTCCGTTCTCGTTGCAAGGGATTTGGATTCCTACGCCGTGTAAGGCGGGCTTTGCTGAAGTCAATCTTCGCAAGAAGCTCTCAGATGGGACTTTAGGTGTCATGAGAAGCGCCGCCTCTTTAGGGCGCATCGCTTGCAATGCCGGTCAAAGTACGACGCTTGAAGTGAATCCCCTACGCACTGCTGCACTCGATCCGCTGGGCACCGAGTCGGCTGTAGGCCAGACGGATGCTTTGGTGCTCGATATTCGGTGGTTTGCCGATACGGCGGGCACAACCGAGTCGGCTTCGCCCACTTTGATTTCCGCTCGCTATGATGTGACGGCTCCGACGGGTACGGCAGCCTTGACTCTCGATCAGGAGGTCCAAGGCCGGTTTATTGCTACCTTTACCGATCTTTCGGAAGCAGGACGCGCTTCGATTGTGATGGGAAGCTGCAGTCAGGCAAGTCCGCAAGTGGCGCCTGACTCAAACGTCCCGGCAGGCGCATCGCAATTGGCCTTACAGTCGGGGCAGACCCTGATCCCAGGCCAAGTTTACTACCTGAGGGTGCGTGACTTTGCTGGCAACGGATATTGTCCGGCGAGCCTGACGTACACGGGTAGCGGCGGAAACCCAGGGTTTAATAATCTGGTTTCGCCTCTGTACATTAATTCAGCGAATATCCAGGCGCAAAACCCGGTGGTCTGGACGTTGACCGGGGCCTGTGATTCCGCGCAAGTGGATCAAGTAGAACTCTTCAATGAATTGGGCACGTCTTTGAGTCGCGTTTCCTGCGCTTCTCATTTGTTCTCGATCCCAGTTAGTGGAGCAGCTCTCGATGGATCGCCAGGATTGGTTTCCTTCTCACTGAAGGGTTGGAAGGTGAACACTCAGGTGGGTACGCCAGTCGCAATTCCTGTGACGCGAGACTTCTCGGCGCCTACCGTGACCTTAACGTTGTCGAATCAGACTGGGACGACCGGAAGCACTCAATCGCCTCTCTTTTTGGTCGCTTATTCCGCATTGTACGAGGGAATGATTCTGGAGCTCCGTCGCGACTCCTGTACGGGGCCTTTGAGTGTCGAGTCGCCTTGGCTTCAAGCGTCGGCGACTGCCGGAAATCAACAGATGACTGGAACCGTGCCTTCTTCAGGAACTTATTCCTTTTACGTTCGAGGTAGAGACGTTGCAGGGAACTTCACTGGTTGCGCGGGCCCTGTGCAATATACGTATTCCGCGGGCGCAAGCTCAGGTGGCTCGGGCTATCTTTTCATCGGTGGGCGCGTTGCGGGCTCACCCACTCACCGGGTGGATAAGTTCGAAACGGCAGCCGGAGGCGGCGGCTTTTTGCCTGCCCCTGGACTTGACCCTGCTTTTTATCGTGCGGTTGGCGATGCGGCTTCGGTGGGTGTCACAGATGTGGGCGGTGCGGTCATCACGGGTGGGCTATCTCAATCGGGCTACGCCTTGGCTGTCGGGGGAAGAAACTGGATTAGTGCAGGCACCGCAGGTGGAGACATCGATGTGTGGGCGTATTTGACTCCCAGTGCATCGACTTGGAGTCATCTCACTTTCCCCGTTCTGAGCGGGGGATCAGTCGATCGTCGACGGGGTGCTGCAGTGGTCTCGAGTGGTAATGCGGCGTGGATCATCGGAGGTTCATCGCAGACGATTAGCCCGATATTAAGAATATCCGAAGTCACTTCCGGTCAGCTCAATTCGGCTCCAGTGGGGAATCTCACTGTGTCGGCCCATGGACTGCAGGGCGCTTTCATTAGTGATGGTACAAATCAGCGAGTCCTCGCAGTGGGAGGTTGCCTTAACTTCAACCAACCTTCTGGTGCTGATTGTACCGTCCCTCAAACAGGGGTTGTTGTGCTTGACTCTGGAGCTGCGACTCCGTTTCTCGGGGTAGTGGCAGCCGATGCGTCGGGTGACACCAACAGGCGTGGGGCTTCATTCACCCAAATGCCCGACGGAAGTGCGGTGTACTTTGGCGGTCTCGATAGTGGGAACGCTTTGAGAACAGATTTCGTGGTGATTAGCGCTACGGCCACAGGGATCGCCAAGACTTCGGTGTCTATGGCAACGGGTTGCCAAGCTGCAGCTCGGCGCTACCAGCACGTAGCGGTTTCGCTTGGCGGAACTCAATTGGCAATATTAGGTGGGAAAAGCGCGCCAGGAACTCTCTTAACAGACGGCTATGTCGTCGATACTGCGAACGGAAATTGCGTCACTTTAGGAAATCTGGCAACTTCGAACCCGGTAATGAGCCTGTCAGCTCTGGGTCCTGGGATGATGGGGGGATCGGCTTGGATGGTCGGTCCTGCGACTAACCCTGGGATCTTTGTCCAAAGCGGAAATAGCTCAGACGCGATGTGGAAAATCAATTTCGCCATTACGAATGGCTACGTCTCGGGACTCGCAGCAGGCGGCGTGAG
>JACCDO010992652.1_pt1 | contig 16337 bp, 9 predicted proteins | sample 7446101 | NCBI WGS metagenome assembly JACCDO01 (sample SAMN15323440, study PRJNA562643) | freshwater metagenome | isolation source: river surface water | place: USA:Blue River Watershed | collected 2017-08-16 | reverse complement strand
CTTGTGCAGGTCGTTGATGCGGTCTAAATTCTTTAAAATTTCACTTAATAAATCAGGACGACGACGGTATACTGCACTAATATCAACGGGTGCTTGATCCCGGTCTCTAGCACGGTGTCGACTGCGGTCATAGTCATCATCGTACTCGGAACGGCTACTTCGATCCCGATCCCGATCCCTACTATCCCGGCGATCATCCCGATCCCTACTTACACGTCTATAGTCTCTATCATCCCTATTATCCCCAAATAATTCAAAGAAAGTAGTCTTGTTGATACTACCCACTAACATGGTGATCCTGCGCATGATTGCCTTGGCTTCCGTCCGCGACAATATACAACCGACATCCCGTGCACCTTGTTGAAATGATATCACATCCATTCCACCACTACTTGTTTCACGATCAAAATATTGGTATATTTCTGCCTTGCTATAGCCGCTCTCAAGCTTGGCGTGAATGCGGCGACGCAAGCTGTTCCAGGCGTCAGTTTCTACTTCCTTGTCCACACCTCCGTCAACGGATACTTCCTTGTCCCGACTTAGTGTGACGATAGAAGTGTTATTATTTAAAAATCTGGCAAATTTCTCGATATCAAAGCGTTGCGCGTCGTTACTGTCGAAGCGCAGCATGAGGCGCGCCACATCGGCGTCACTCAAGTCAATATTACAACTACTTAGTGCAGTAGTAAACTGTTTACTAGTTAATAATCCTGACTTGTTACTATCCTTATCAAGAAGAGAATTGATGAGTTCACGCTCTTGCACGCGGTTCTTACTCATGAATCTGCGCAGCTTCCAGATAACATCAACGTGGTGTGGATCGCATACAAAGACAACAAAGTCGTTGTAAGTAAAATATTTCTGTTGACTTAAATTTATTGTGTCAAACAGCTGAATTTCTTGATCACTTGCCACGCGAATCCCTAAATCCTTCAATGCAACGCCGAAATCCTCTTTGAACACGTGATTATTCCCTTTTTGACGTGCGAAATGGCGATATGGTCGATGAAGTTCGCCGACATTCTGGTAGTCGCATCGTCGACGTATTTTCTGTCTTAAATCTTCTATTACACTAATAATTTCTTCATTATTCTTGTCTAACTCACTACCTGTCCGGTGAGGATGCAACTCTATTAGTAACTTGCTATGATTCACTCGTCTTGGATCACTTCTATCGCGGTAATATTTTTCAAGTGTATCGAGTTCCGCGTTGGTTAGGGTAGCGCGAAGTCGATCCTGTAAAACATCACGAAAATCACTTTGTAATATTGTTCCAGTGAAATTATCATCAAATTTATCGAGTTCTCCGCGGTAATCTTTACCCTTAAGGATCCAGGATTCTATAAGTTCACGCATTTTTATAACAATATCTTGGTCTAATTTAGTACCGGGAAGTGACTTGTTAACCACGTCTTTCTCACCCATTCTTACTTCAATAGCAGAGAGAAGTGGGCCATATTGCACCATGCCACTTGTTCCACCAATACAGAATTTGTCACCAATTGCTATCAATTCTTGACGTTTTAATTTGATATTTGCTTCATCAAATATGGTGCCAACGTCGTCTTCTCTTACACGTCCACTGTTCTTGGGGTCATAGAACTCAAACATATCTCTTAGTCTTCTAGTGTTAGACTTGCTTCTTACTAAGGCAAGTCTTATGACATCAATAATATCTATATCTGCTGCACCAGTAGCATCATCAATACTTTTTAATAGTTCTGTTACTACCTTACGATAGAGAATAAAATCACCAGCTGCCGCCTTGAAGCGATCAGCAACTTCAATGACATCCTTGATAGTAGCTGATGACAAGCCAATATCACTCAAACCAGCACAGAAATCATCTGCAGTAATGCGACCAGTACGCACTGTATCGAAGCGACCAAAAACAGATAAGAGATCATCACCTCGTTGCAACGCTTTCTCGAGGTGCTTGATGATACTACTAGGGGTTCTACCACCAGCGCCTACAATCTCATTGACTGATGTGGTTGCCACTGATAAACTTGTGTTGCCAGGTGTTGCCCAAGCCAAAAATTTCCGGTAATTAACTCTTCTAATGCCATCTTTACCTGCAGTATTACCGAACTCTGCGCTCAATTTCCTTAGTTCACTAGTCGTTAAAGGGAAACCACAGCGTTTAGTTGCCTGGATAAAGATAGGCTCAGGTAGAAGGTTCGTAGGAGTCCGATGCCAATCGTATATTAGATATGACTGAACTATCTCATCTAACTTGCTAGTGGCGAGCGAGGCTATCGCCATCATGAACTTGCTTGTCTTGCGCTGTATCTCAGCAATAGATAACGAAGGATACAATGACTGGCTTGCGATGACTTCATTAGGGTAGGATCTAACGAATGTAACTAGCTCGTTGTAACGGATACCTTTGCCTTCCTTGTCAATGCTGTAGTACAATGCTGTGATAAGCTCCTTTACACGATCCATGTGTGCAGGTGGAACACATGCTAGAATATTGCAGGACTCAATGAATGAGCGGAAGGATGGGATATTAATGACACCTGAGTCATCGCGATCAAGTTGCTTAAAGAATATTTTGATGGCACTCTCATCCACGGATCCGCCGTTGCTCGCCAACAGCTTGTAGAACTCATTAGTCAACACATCAAGTGCTCTACTTACACTGTTCTCACGGACATATTCAATGAAATTGTAGTAGTTAACTTGTCCTTCAACTCTTGTCTCGAATAAATCGTAGATCGACAACATGATGCTGTTGGCGATGCTGCCATATCCTATCTCGTTGGTTATTCGCAGCATTTCAGCACGGCGAATATAGCCGTTACCATTGACATCATAGGCTCTAAACTTGCTTATCATTGAAGGAGAGAATATCATTTTATCTATCTTGTCATAGCCGAGCATAGTCGCGGCTTGTGTGTTGTCAGCAACTCGTTGGTACTTACACATTCTAACAAAAGCGTTGTAATCGATCTCACTGCCGTTACCACTCATATCAAAGAAGTCCATGCACGCGCGTAGCTCAATAGGTGACAGCTTGATGTCGTTGGATAGCTGCTTGATCACATGGGCAAATTGCTTGCGGTTCACGTGACCAGTGCGCTTCGTATCGACGGTTTGGAAGCCTCCAAGTATATTCGGAATAGGGCGAATACCTTGTAATGCATGCAAACATGCCCGGATAGTCTCTTCAGCTACTAGTATATCTGCTGGTGCGATCGCTAGAGGGGCGTTGCTGCTGTCAGTATGGCGAGGCATTGCTATACCTTCAACGGAAGTGTTTGGTTGACCATCAAATGAGTTCTTGCGAGCTTGGTAACCGCGGAATGAAGCCTGTAATTTGGTTGCTTCTTTATCCATTTCTTCCTTGTCAAGTGATTGGATTGAAGAAGAAACTCCTGTCTTCACAACACCTTCCCGATGCAATGCTTTGTTATCATAAGGATCAATACTAACACTTGGTTTAGCTGGTGAAACCATGCGAGAAGATGGCGCAGAACTACCTCCAGAAAACAACTGCTGTGCCTGTTGACTTCGTTGTACAAGCTCTAATTTGCGCTCTTCAAACACTTCACGTTGCTTACTTATCTCGTCCTTTCTTATGATTTTACTTGAACGTTGAGCACCGTTTTCTCCATCCTCGCCGATATCAGCAACCAGGATCTCGTCATTAGAACCAATAGTATCATTGAGCATCTCTTCATCTGTTAGTAACCTTAGTGGTTGAACAGGCGCGGCTGATGCAACAGACACTGGCTCTGGTTCATCCACCAAATGAAATCCCATGCGTTTTAACACCCCTTTAAACTCCATACGAGTAACGAGTCCGCCTGGACCCCATTGGTCCGCATCCTTGAACATCCTGAGCGGGGTAATACCTCTGGTCTCTAAATCACGGGATCTTTCTTTTAATTTCTCGTGTAATACAGGTGATATAGCTGCATCTGTATCATCTAGGTTCAACACAGCCAAGAACTGGTCAAGTGTGATGTAACCGTCCTCATCCAAGTCAATAAAGGTGAACAACGACTTGATCTCGGATGGTGATACACCATCTAGTTGCAATAGTAAGATTTTTTCAATGAAGGAATCATCACTGATGCCATCACCGCCGGTCTTGGAGTTCGAGTTGTCATTGAGTAAGGAGAAGATACTGCGCACTGAGCGGTTCTCTTTAGCACTTAGTTTATTCGCAAATAATCTTAATTTCTCCATAATTGAGCGCACATCGGATGGCGGATCAATGAATCTGCAGAAGGACTTGTAGTCAATGATACCCTCGGTGATATTACCCGAACTGAATGATGCAATCAATGTCTCGACTTCTACACCACTCAATGCTCTTGGTCCAAGCTCGCGCTGCTTGCGGTATGGGTAACGCCACTTGATACTGACTTCAATCTCTCCCACTTTCTTGTTACCTAACTTCTTGTTTATTATAGAAAATTTATCGTGTACTTTGTTTCCTAATGAGTAGTCAAACAAGGTGATGGCAACCTCGCCTATCAACCCTTCGTCGTCGTCATTGTTCTTGCCGTCACCACCTTCCTCGCCTTTCATATCCATTATACTCAACTCTAGCTTGGATCTGCCTAACAAGCGCAGCTGCTGTTCATTTGTAATAATTGGGAAGGTAAATTGTTCATTGAACACGGGATCTACGTTGTTAGGTTGAGGATTTGTAAACTTATCAGGATGACCAAGAAGCTGGAAGTGCACGTATGAGTGAGGTGCTTTGCCATCACTATTCGACACTGGTAATCCACTTGCCTTGATGATAGTAATCTCAATTTCATTGTATAATCTACTCTCATCCTCGTCTACACCCTTGGCGGTTCTCATTTGATCAACTATTTTAGCTCTTTCCATTGCTGTTATTGACTCCGTGGTACGTTTACTAACCAACTCTTCAATTTGTAAGCGTTCCATTGGATGGCGCTCTAAGAACAAACGGTAAAGCTCGGTCACTGGTAGGGCAAGCTTGATGTCCACACTGATGTGGCCGATGATTTCTCCTGTGTTGACGCTTAACATAGGGTGTGACTTCAAGTGCATGTTTGGCTTAGACTTGACAAGTGATGCTAGTGGGATACAGCATCTGCCCAACATGGTATAGTTACCTTGCGATGCCATGTTCAACTCAAGTGTTACACTATCCGTTGCCAAGTAACGTAACAAGAAATCATCAATATTAACTTTAAAAGTTGCAGCAAAGTCCCAGTTAGGAGTTGAACCGTACTTCAACGCGGTCGTCTGTGATTCATAATCAAAGAAATCAATGACAACAAAGGTGGCAGATCCCGTGTTGACAATACCATCCTTGATAGTCGCGTGCTTCACCCATACTTCCATCAAGTTCTCAAATGGTAGTGGTGCTTCGCCACCCTTCTCATCGATTAGATCAGAGAGTAAGGCGTTGTCTGCATCGCCGTTCAAAGTGGATGTATCCAAAGTTAACTCAAGCTTGTTCTCGACGCGCTTCTCTTTATCCTTGCCACCTTTACCCTTCTTCACCACGCCGTATGTCAACTCACGCACTTGAGCCTCTAATTTATGAATGGTTTCAAGTCGACGAAGTGCCAACTCTTCAAAGTCTTCTGCTTGCTGTATGATCTCACGCTTATCCTTGTCTCTCTTATGCACTAACGACTCTAATTCTTGGTGTAAGTCGCGGTTGATACTCGATTGTAACTTCAACATTGACTCAAGGCGTTCCACCTCTTCTGTCAACTTAAGATTCATTACTTGCACCTCTTCTAACTTGCGTTTGACGATTGGTAATGTCATGGTGCCATCACCACCATCGGGATCTTCTAGGAAATTTAATTTTTCAAGTGCTTGTGATCGTCTCTTTACCAATGTTAGTGCTCTCTCCAGCGCTTCTAAGTCGATACCATCATCACCGGAATACAATCGAAGTTTATTCTGCAACAAGGTTGTGTTGGAGTTAATCTCTTCTAACTTGGATTTCATATCATCAGCACGACGCACGGCTTCTTCCTTTTCAATACGTAATTTCTCTGCTTGTTGACGTAAGGACTCAAGCGCAGCGTGCTTGGTGCGGATAGAATCTTGGAGCAAGTTGACTTTAGTGAAGAGCTCCTCACGGTCACGTAGTGCGTCTTCATTGCGACTACGATTATCATTTTGCGCCAGTAAACCAGCAGAATCAGCACCCCATGTCTCACATAAACGAGCAATTTTATCTTCTAATGACCTATTAGCCGAGCGCAGCTCTCTTACTAGCTCTTCGAGGTCGTCGACACGAGCAGCTTTGGAGTCAGAAATATCTTTCTCGTGTTTCAATTCTTCTAAAGTTCGACGAAGTTCACGAACTTTATGAGAATAATCATCAATTTGCTCTTCTGATGACTTGTATGCATGACCTTGTGCAGATGTTTTGGCCACTAGGTAATCATATTGGGTCTGTAATTGTTGTAACTTCCAATTTGCATCACGTAATTGTTCATCAGTACTATTACCAGAGCCAAGCTTAGGACCTTTACTACTCTCATCACGATATTGTTGTAGCTGAGCTTCAGCTGCTTTTAACCTAGCTTTTAGTGTTCGTGCCAACTCAAGTAAATTCGAATCATTGTTTACAACAGTTGTTGTTGTTGTAACAGTGTTACTACCCCCAGTAACTGCATCATTACTCGATCTTTTTACACCTATTGTTGCACTAGTGTTACCTACTGACCCAGGATTTGGCGCTGGTTTGATCTCTAAGTCCCCATTTAATGTTGGAAGATTCTCTTTTGATGCAATCAAACTCTTTTGTTTATATTGAGCTGCCACTTTTCTGTATACAACCATTTCACGATCTAAATAAGAATAATAAGATAAAAGAATATCAGTAAGAGTAGAAACACGATAAATGATGAGAGTTAATACCTTTCTTTTTTATCTGTTCCATTAGTTGTTTATTCTTTTCAGTTAATGATGCTACTTGATTCTTTAATTTAGCATTTTCATTCATATATGATTCAATTAAATTTGCCTCTTCTTTGTCAGTTTTATTCTTTGATGGCATTGGTACTGACCCAACAGATCTTGTCGTTAAAGAATTAAAATCACCTTCTAATTTCCTTAATTTAGTAGATAATTGTTTGATTTTATCCTCTTGATCAGCTCTTTCTTTCTTCACATCATTAAACTTTACTTGTAGCTTTCTGTACTCATCTTCATAGTCCATTTCAGGGGTCGCAGCACGATTTGACCGAGATGTCATGACTAGTGTAGCTGATACTCACCTAGTCTCAACCACTCCCTATTATGCACTGCTTTCAGGAAGCAAGTACTCAAGATTACTGTTGGTTTTTCAAATTTTTTGAAATTGGTTCCCGGTTCCGGTCTTACCCTAGGTTCTAAATTAGTATAATTGTTGGTTACCCTCACGGATTTGAATAATAGATGAAGCACCGAATATACATACAAATAAGCTATTGGTACAATGCAGTAACGAATTAATTTCATTTTTATCAACATATTAATTATTCGATTCTAGGAGATTTATTCTATACAATTTATGTATATACAATTTAGTTATTTAATAAGCATAAGTATATAAGCATCATAATATGCTAGTATACTATCAAGAAGCTAATCCCTCTGAAGACCACCCCCAACATATCTGATCGCAGATCTAAAAATAACTTAAAAAAAATGTCGGAATTCGACGAGATTTCAGATGCCGAAAAGCTGCAGATTGCGCAGCATTACTTGCTGTCATCGCCTCCAGGTACTTGTGTCTTCCGCTTTTATTCTTTTGATTTTAAACAGCATATTGGTGGCGACAATGCTACTGCCACTTGAAGGATCGCTGTATCCTGTCAAGTCGTATCTTGTCATCATTCTCAATCTAAGTAATATATACTCACTTGCTCATTACCCATTTTAATAATAGGTCAATTCAACGAGATATTGAATGATTTGAATAAGTTAATTCCATCGTCATTACTATCTAATGAATTTGTTGCAAAAGTAGCACGAGCATATTATATTAAGAATGGCAAAACTGTCACTAATTCCAACGGCAAAAAATTCGTTCTTAGTACTCATGGAGAGATTGACACGTCTCATTATGTCGATCCTAATAATGGTTCGATTATTCATTATGACTATGTAACCAACACTGTCAGTGATAATAGCGATGATTCAATCGTCTCAAATCAAGATAATTCATTAGAAATGACCAGAAGTAGTCTACAAAATGCAGTTAGTAACTATGTAGCTACTAAATATCATTGCGAAGAGTCCGCAGGAAGTGTATATGCAAAAGATAATAAAATCTTTATTGTTATATACGGAGAAAAAACTAATTTACGTAACTTTTGGAGTGGTAAATGGTTTTCTACATGGACTGTGAGCACATCGGGTCCTCACTCAGCTGCGGTATCCGCCGACATCAAGCTACATGCACACTACTTTGAAGACGGTAATTTACAGCTTAATAATAACAAGGTAGTGTCTGAGAAGATCATCAATGGCTCGTCCGATGTGGACTTTGCCAACAATATTATCGCACACATCAGCGCCAGCGAGAACAGTATACAACATGGACTAGAAGCCATGTACGCAAATATGAATGAGGAGACACTCAAGGCCATGCGTCGTGTTATGCCAATAACCAAGACAAAGATGGAGTGGAATGTGAACAGTGTGAGAATGGTCAAGCAAGTCCGCAAGTAGAACCTTCGTCGGTATAGAATACACTTGTCCTAGTTTACATAAATACAATTATTCAATTTCTTCTCTTACTATCTTGAGATCTTTGCCGAGTATCTTGACTATGTTCTTCACTAAATATTCCTTCACTGTGCTGGACAAACAGGCTCCCTCGTAGTCATCTTGCTGCATTTTCGCAGCCTTTTCTTTCAGTCTATTCACTAAATGTACTGATGTTCCTATCTTTGTCGCCATTGGGAGAACCTTTGGATTCACTGACTCGTCGGCAATGAACAAGTCAACTGCTTTTGCTAGTAGGTGATATGACGCCATTGGATCCGCAGGAGCACTATTAGCAACGACTGCACCTTCACTAGTAGCTCCTTCGGAAGCAGCAACTTGTGCTTGATCGTCACTCTTACTCTCATTCGTGTTGCTACCACCTTGTTTCTCCTCTGCATCTTCGGTCATATCCTCATCTTCAACCTCTTCCACGAGCGGGATTACACTAGTCACTACATCATTACCAGTAAAACCAGCCCAAACTTTTTGTAGGTTCACAATTGATTGTATCACATTATCACGGAGTGCACCGGCTTCATTGATCTCATTATTAACCACGTCCAACTTACTTATGACTCGCTTGATTGCCGTTGTACCGTCAGGATGACGCGATGGCGCGGCGCTCAACAGCAAGGTAGACAGCAAGGTGAGTAGTACATCAGGGTTACCAGATTCGATATCACCAGATTTGAATATGGGTATATTAAGGTAGATGGCGGCGTGTGAGAGAGCCAACTGGATCAGTTTCGTCGCTGATTTACCAGCGGCGCTTTTCAGCTCATTAAGCTCATTTATACTCAAGAATTCACAGGTTCCGTTGTTACCTGGCCGCGCCCATTGGTGATAGATATTCACCACAATAACACGCACTAACTGCTGTCCATCGCACAAGTCATTGAGTGACCGCACCAAGTCATTGGGTGGCAAGTACGTGTCAAGAGACTTTCTCCGATGTGGATCCAGGATATAAGAAGCTTCATCCGAGACGCCATTGAACCACTTCATGAGTATATTCATTGCTTCTCTCGATTCTAACTCAATTTCAGAGTTAAAAGACTTACCACAAGCAGCTGCTCGCGCTTTATTCTTATTCATATGCTTGACTAGTGTTTCCTTGATATCTGTTGGCTTGTCGAAGATAGAGAGATAGTTACTACTAACAAGCTGCTTGTGAACAAGATTCTCGTATTCAGTATGCACTCCTTGATTTGTATTCATCACTACGTCATACAATGACGAGGTAAGCACAGCCAATGGTCGGGTTAATGCCGTCAAACCAATCACTCTCTTCCGATCGGCTAACAGCTCTTTGCTGAGCCCATCAATAACTCCTTTTTGCTCTTCAACTACTTTCTTCTCCGTCGCCAATTCTTTTTCTAATCCTTTAATGCGTCCTTCAGAGTGATTCTTAACAATGCTAACCTTCTGCATTTCTTTTTCTAGCACATCAACTCTTTCTTCTAACTTGGCTATTAACTTGTCTTTCCTCTCAACGATGGACTCTTTGGCGAACTTTTTCCATGCTCTAAAAGGTTCAACTATTATCTTTATAAAGTATAACTTGGCGATTTTGGGATTCATAAGAGCACTCCGCTTTGATCGTTGTTTGATTCCATTTCGCCACATATTAAATAGCATAAATTTGATGCTTTTACTCAAACCAGCTTCTTTAATAGCATGTTGAAACAATGATGCAGCACCTGTTGCTCGAGTTTTTCTATAAAATGTTAATGCTTCATCTGCAATAGTTTCAGTGCATCTCATACATACATCAGCATTACCAGCACACCTTAAACAAATAGCAGTAGGATGTGTAACATGGAATCTGTCAGGAAATGCACCAGAAGACGCCATAAAGTCATAACTACCAGATAATCTATCAAATTGATTCTTGGTTCGTGATTCCGGTAGTACTACTTTGTCTTTGAAAGTCTTTGTCTTATTTATTTTACTTACATCTTTCACAGGTGAGAATGACAGAGATTCAGTAAGAGTCTGACTTATATCAATAGAAGACGTTGTATGCCGCAATGATGCTGGTAATACAGCTTCAGTACGTAATTTCATCGATAAACTCCTTCCGCCTAATGAATTAGGCCCAATACTACTAGAAAAGCTGCGATACGACTCATGAATCGGATAGGACTCACCATGGGAGCTCATTATTACGTCGAGCAATGTACACACACACGCCTTCGCCCTCTCACTCTTTTTGCTGAAACTTTTCCAGTTACAAGGGCCTGTTTCACACCGGTACTTCTGTGGAGTCTACAATATTACTATGTGCGCGATTTGTGATGTAACTTGTTAACTATTCCCGTCTAATCTGCTTGCCTTAACTAGCAATAATTCTCTCAATTTCTCCCTTCTCTACAAGTACCGAGCAGTCCCCAATACGGCCTCGAAAGCAACAAAAGAAAAAACGAATATATTAACAAGATATATTAAGAAGACCATAGAAGAGGTGTCATAATGGAGACTAAGTCACCTGAGTGGATAGCTGAAACAGAAGTGAAGATTCGCGAGGCATTTGATTTATTTGATAAAGATAAAAGTGATGCAATAGTCCAAGAAGAAGTAGGAACAGTAATGAGGTATTTAGGTGTGTATCCAACAGAGAAAGCGTTAGTGTTAGAGATTCTTCCTGAGATGCAAGATGACGAGCCAACAGGGTTTATATCGTATAAGAAGTTTGAAAAGAAAATGCTACAATTAATCGCTTCACGTCAATGGGAGCCAGATTCACAAGAAACTATATTGCAAGCATTTCGTACATTAGACAGTGAGAATAGGGGATACATATCCGCAGATATCCTGGAGGAACTCTTACAATCAAAAGGTGCGCCATTTAGACCCAAGGAGTTAGAAGCATTTTTCTTAGTTGCGAAGGATCAAGAAAGTGGAAATGTCTTCTATGAAGATTATGCTACCTTGTGTTCTTCTGTTCAACAAAAGTAGATCATAAATGAGAAAAAGTATACATAAATAAGAAAAATATGGTCACGAGTAAGACGGTCATGAGTTATTGTAATATATACATTTGTTGTGAATTTGTATAATCATAAATCAATTACCCCATCATCATGAACACCTACACTGCAGCCTTTAACCGCTAAAAATTCATCAAAATCATAGCATTTCTTGTCAGCACAACAAGACCAAAACTTGACAGCATCATGGAATACAGGTTGGCCACAATGGTACGTGCATGCTGTTGCATTATTATCGGCAATATTAAAATTCTTTTGACATCCTTTTCTTTGACACCTAGCGGTTACTCCATCTGCTGCACGAGTTGATTTCCTCGTTCCAAACACGGTATCTACTGCAGAAGAGACAGCAGTAGCTGCTTTGGGATTACTAGAATTATAGTCTGCTATAGATTTCAACACAGGTCCACCTGCCGCTCCACTATCACTATTTATTTTTGGAGCATTTGGTGAATCACCGATCAATGCACCCGCATTCTCAGTAGAATGTCTACCTACTGTGCATCCTTGTATTAGTTGAAATGATTCAAAATCATACGCTTTTTTATCCTTGCAACAGGACCAACATTTCATAGTATCATGGAATATTGGTGGACTACAATGGTACTTACAAGCGCTATCATTATTTTCTAGTTCATCAAAATACTTGCCACAACCATAATTCTTGCAACGCAACTTACCACTTAATGAACTATCAGCCCCTTTAACACTAGCATCACGCTGTATGTGAACACCATTTTTAATATGATAATCAGAATGATCCCCCAATGTAACATCAACAATGGCATCAGAGTATATTTTGACTCCATCGGCTGTCTGCAAGTGCACATTCTCAATTACTATTGCGTGCTCTGGATTCTTGCTATTGTAAGCCTTTGTAAAGAGACCAATGATGTCAGCAACTGTCTTTGTCATCCATGATTTTGGTATCTCGATCTTAGAAGTCTTGGCTGGTGCAACACCATTGTCATAATGAATGTACACCTTGATCGACATTACAATCTACTAAGCAAAACAGGATTCAACTGGACGGTGCAAATAGATAGTTATAGTTGCAAAATTCTATGGAATTTTTTGGTGAGTCGAGAAGTTCGAGAACAAAGTGGCACTAGTGCGCTAAGAGAACAACAGACGAGAAGCTATACAATATAACTACCCAATGCAACTTAATAACTGCTATGCAAATGTATGTGCACAAGCATATATTAAGCATAGTGAATAATATAGTGTTAATATTACACAGGATTTATCACAAAAAATGGCTGGATTAAAGATGTCTATTACCATGGTTCTTACAGCATATCTACGCACTCGTCAAAGTCCTTCTACAGCACGACTCTGGCAACCGGAACTTAATCTTGAGTCATCCTCATCTCGAGTTGAAGTACAAAATAAAGCATCCCCAAAGCATTTCACCAGCAGAATCAGCAACCGGAAGAGTATAATCTTATAAGAATTACTTCAGACATGACACCTAAAGCAACATCCAGTCGTAGTAATGTGTCATACACCAGGAATGTGTTACCTGGTAACTACAAGAGCAAGAAACACGTGTCCACGCAGCATCATCCTCGAAAGACCATTCATATTACAAAAGTATCCAAGGCAGCGAAGCATATGGAGGCGCATTCGCCTAGTTCGGTAGTATTTGGCGACACACGTGTGTATGCAGGTTACACTAAGCCTATTGAGAAACCAATCATTGAACATCGATTTGTCATTCCAAATATCCCTGAGAATGCACACTTTTTTGGACAACAACGTCGACGAAGTCACGAGTCCATGTTTAATGTACTCCAAGAAGTAAGAACTGAAGTTCTTGTTCGTAAGTTGAGCACTAATTCTGACGATGTTGAAGTTGAAGAGTCAGAAATGTTTCAGTTGGACTAAGAAAATAGTCCTTCAATGGTTACCGAGTAATCATTACTAGTCTCTAATGGAACTAACGAATGTTTCATTGTTTATCTAATTACATTCACACAAAGTTTGTGTCGCATATACTGTGTTTTAACTAAAACATTTCCATTTATTTGTGTTTACCTTTTGTCAATACAAGTTAATACCCCAGAAACTAAACTAATTCCGCAACTAAATTGACATTGTATTTCTGAAAACAATAGCTCGTCAATTCCACTACTTGCACCTCATCATCATTCTGAAAGTTTCTCTCTAGGGTCCTTCCTGGGGATTTTGGAAAAAAAATCGCTGAAAAAGGAGAAAGAACTTGGTGTGCAGCTGGAGCTGTTCACGGTGTAAATATCTTTGAAGTATGTCTGTACTTAACGCATCTTTCTGGGATCAGGTTTACAGCGATGCTGGTGCATATGGCGAGCTGCCAAACGAATTTCTTGTGAATAGTATCAACGACTTCATTAGTAGAGAAGATACGTCGCTTCCTAAGAAAGTATTACTAATTGGTGATGGGGAAGGTCGCAACTCAATATACTTGGGATCAGTTGTTGGCTTTGAAGTGCATTCTATGGATCAGTCCGCAGTTGGGATGTCCAAGCTTGATTCGACTGCATTAGCGATGGGGATCAGTGACAAGATACACACTACTGTAGCTGATTTAAAAGATTTTGACTTCTCGGCTAACAAATATGACATCATTGTATCAATATTTGTTCATATGCCGGAGGAGTTAAGGAAACAGGTTACTCATTTACTTATCCGCTTACGCTTCTTGACGTTAGTAGTTTAGTTATCTCGGCTAAGCTTCCTAAGGTTAAAGTAGTTTCTCGACTGACTTTACCCCCATTTCCGACAGCATTAAACCTTTTTTATTTAGTTAGATAAGACTTTTGCTTTCTCATGTTGTTGTTGGTCCTAGTGGGAAAGGAGGGAGGGAATGTTCTATCTAACTAAATAAAAAGGGGATCATGTTATCGGGATAAGGTTGTGCCAGTCTTGTGACTATTTTAATCTTAGGTTGCTTAACGTAGTTAGCACGTCAAGAAGCTGAAGAATTTGCTCTTACTTAGGCACTCACTTGGTTAGGTCCATCGCAACATAGAGAACAGTTTGAACGACAACGGTCTGTTCATCATGCAAGCATACACACCCAAGAACATAGGTCGATGCGTAGGAGGCCCTCAGACACCGCTAGTGTGCTACAGTCTCGCTGATATCTGCACGGATTTCACACTGTTGCAATATCCAATATGCCGAGAAGAGGAACGAGTAGTGAATGAAGGCAGGCTACACGTGTGCAAAGAGGTACTTACTCACTCACCTACTCACTCACCTACTCACTCACTTCACCTGTACTAGGACCAAACGGCTGCAGTGTTAGAAATAGTTGGAATAAAGAAGCCGTTGAAGCTGCATTACCGCCGGTCGTTAGAAAGCGACTATCTCCGCGTGATGGGAGTGATGGTAGCATGGTGGGACGGGACGGACCTACGTGCTATCCTACCGCGTCTTTTCTTCGAACACTTTAACGAAACGTCAATAGTTATTGAAAATGAAGAGAATAACGGCGAAATCATTGGTTTTCTCATCGGTTTCGTCAGCCCAACGAATCCGCACCAGGGCTACATCCACTTCATGGGTGTGAATCCGCGCTATCGTCGCCGTGCGGTAGCACGCAATATGTACCTTCATTTTGAGGATATGGTTAAGAAGAGAGGATGCACCGAGATACACTGTCTAACGGACATCAATAACAGTAAATCCCGCGGCTTCCACGGGAGTCTGGGTTACCGGGAGGAGCCCAGTCAGGACGAGCCGCACTTAGTATTATTTTGTAAAAATATTTAACATACAACCCTAGAACTACTGACTAACCTGGCGGTGATCTATCCGTTACTTCGCCTTGACGGCAATCTCAATAGGTTTGAGGGATTTATCAGCAGAGAAAAGCCATGAAAGAAACTTGGTACCGGGTAAGAAGACGTTAGGTACCTCGGTGGTGTAAATATCCCAATATTCACCATATTTCTCCTTGCAACGGATCTCATCACGGGATTGACGATGAGTGATCATCCCTGTGAAGAAAATTGAATAGAAATATGGTAAGACATTCAATGGGATGATACCGGCACTGACACGCCATGGGTTACCACACACTAATCCCCAGCACACCGCCATCACTATATCACCTGTGTATTGCAACTTGCGTACAAATGCATACCAACCGTCAACTAATAACTTACCCTTTGGGGTGTGGATGTAACGGATAGGTTCCTGTAAGACACCCCATGGAACCTGTGGGAAAGTGTTGCGCTTTAACCCAGGGATTTTGATGGATGCTTTTTGACAGTTAGCTGAATCAAAAATATAATAACCAACAATAAGTAGGACAGTAACGGCTAGTACATAGCCGTTACTTTGCTCATCACCAAGTTTTTTATAATTTTTTGCAATATAAAATGATTGAAAACAATAGAGGTAAGGAACACCAGCTATGTTCCAGAAGTTCAACATCCATCCGAAGTTCTCATGGAACATGTCCCATGTGCAAGGGATGCAGTGCTCGCCCTTAACGGTCGCGTTGGAGTACAACCAGTGAGCTAGTAACATAACCATCATTTCCTTGGTGATGTAGCCAGACTCTTGGTACTGGTGATATGCACATGACATTGTCAATAACATTAGAGTTAACCATGACCATCTCACCTGTTAGAATGAGTGAGT
>JACCDO010046241.1_pt1 | contig 16338 bp, 10 predicted proteins | sample 7446101 | NCBI WGS metagenome assembly JACCDO01 (sample SAMN15323440, study PRJNA562643) | freshwater metagenome | isolation source: river surface water | place: USA:Blue River Watershed | collected 2017-08-16 | reverse complement strand
TTCAGATGTAATAAAAGCGAAATCATCATTTTTTCCGACACAAAGAGGACTACCGTTTCTAACGCAATAGAGTGTATCTGGTTCATCTATATAACTAACAATTATACCATATGTTCCTTCTAACATATTAATTGTTTTTCTTATTGATTTGAAAACTGAGATTTCTGATTCACTACCAGAATAATATTGAATTAAATTTACAATAACTTCAGTATCAGTTTGAGAATAAAAATGATAACCTTTTTCTATTAAAAACTGTTTTAAAACTGAATAATTTTCAATAATTCCATTATGAACTAATATAAACTTTCCATTGTTAGACATATGAGGATGAGCATTAATATCAGTTTTACCACCATGAGTAGCCCATCGATTATGTCCAATACCAATGTTTGTTTCTATATCTAAATTTATTTTTTGAAGTTTTTCTATTGATGTTTCTGATTCTACAGAAGCAAATTTTACTACATCGAATTGTTTATCATTGATTAAAGCAATTCCTGATGAGTCATAACCACGATTTTGAAGTTGTATTAAACTTTGTACAAGCATTCCATAAAGAGAATGTGTTTTGAATTTAGATAAAATACCAATTATTCCACACATACCAAATATAATTATGTCTTATGATATGAAAAAAACGTGAGAATTTCATCGCATAAATTTAATTATAAGTTAAATAATATATAAAAAAAGAATTGGAACAGATATGGAAGAAGATAAAGAAGATAAAGTAGAAAATAAAATTTCAAACAATATTTCTGGATCATCAAAACACGAATTATTAAATCAAAAAAACCAATTATTTCCCTTTAACATAAAAAATATTCATTGGAATGATTCTTTATATGACTATTATGAAAAATATAATCAAGACTTGACTTTTTTAAACGAAGAAGATTACAAAGAACATTTTGAAAGATTGGGTGCTTTTCAACTTCGTCTTTATTTTGAACCTTCTTGTTTTCATCCAAAAAAATATATTATATTTACAACTAAATGGGGAATCTATATTTCTAAAACGATTCAGTACCTTCTTTTTAAAAATGGTTTTTTGAGTGATATTGTTTTTCAAATAGACCCTCAAAGTCCTCATACTCATATTATTCTTTTCTCCCAAAAAGTTCAACAATTCCCAAAAAAATTTATTATATATCAACTAGAACAAAAAGACATTTCTCATTGGGTTGATAAAAGATATGAAACAAGTATTTTTCATAGTATAAAAACGTGGGATTATAGTTTGTCAAATATTCCAAAGTTTCCAAAACTTCTTCAGAAAAAAATGCATTTCTTTCCTATACCAATAATTCCAATTGAACATTTATATATAAAAACTTTCCCAACTCATAATCAACCAATTGATGTTTTATTCTATGGTTCTCCTAGTGCTTACAGAAGTAATATTGTAAGATATATTGCAAATGAATGTTCCAGATACAATATACGATTTGTAAAAATAGAAGGCTCTTTATTTGGTGAAAAATTATATCCTTATATCCAAGCCTCAAAAATTGTACTTAATATTCACAACTATCCAAATGCTATTTTGGAAACTTGTAGAATAAATGAATTGTTAGCATTTAAAAAATGTGTTATTAGTCAAAAACCAGATATAATTGATGTTCATAATTATAATATGTATAGAAATTATGTTTTCTTTGTAGATTCTATTCAAGAAATGTTTCAAAAAATAGTAAATCTATTAAAACATCCAGAAATTCAAGAACAAATGATTCATAATATTCCAAAACAAGTTTCCCAATGGTTTATAAATGAAATAGGTGGTTTATTAGATAATTAAATTACTTCACTTAGTTAATATGAGGAATACATAATAGTTTAGAATACCATTTTGAAGGTTTTGAATTTAACTTTCCTTCTTTATTTCTTTTTTTTAGAACTTCATACCAATTAGCGAATGTATGTCTTAGGAAAGAGTTTCGAATATCTTCTTCAGACATATCTTCTTCTATTAATTTTTCTTTTACCAATAATTTAAAAAGAGATATATAACTGTTTAAAACTTTTTCAAACTGAATATGGAACATAAATAAATGAATATTCTTTTTTTCAAGACTTTTAATTTTTGATTTTTGTTTTCTCATTAATTGTTCAATATACTTAAATAAATCTTCATTATCTAAAGAATTGTCATATAAAAATTCAACACATAACATAAATAACTGAAAATAATAAACAACATATATAAGAGTTCCTACTACAATCTTTTCTGATTCATTTATTTCTTTTAATAATATACTTTGAAGTGCTCTTTTTTCATTCGTTGAAAGTTCAATCCAAGTTTTAACAAATAAAAAAACTTCTTCAATTTGAATTTCTCCATTAACAAACTTTTTAATAATTTGTTCAATTAAAAGGTCTTCATTAATAATAGTGGATAATGAAATAATGTACGATTCTAAATAAGGTTTTTTTATATATTGATGATTTGGAATATCTTTCAATTCTTTTCTAGATAAAGTTTTACAATATTCATTAATTAAATGGTTAGAAACATTATTTTTATCCATATTTTTAATATAATTTTTTTTTTAGGTAATTTTAACAAAATGAAATTTAAAAAAATGTAAATAAAATTTTAATTTATTTTTAAATAATTTTAAGAACAATAAATTTTAAAATAATTAAATAATAATTATAATACAATAATTTTATAGTAAAAAATAATTTATTAATTATTTATTTAAAAAATGATGTAAAAAGAAATATAAAAAATAGTTTATAAATATATAAGAAAAAATGTACTTCTCACCTCAAATTTTAGAAACCATCAATAAAAAAAATGATGAAAATGAATTTTTATTGATACCAAACAATAAAAGGTTTGTTTTATTTCCAATTGAATACGAATCTTTATATGATATTTATAAGAAGTGTGAATCAGTTTTTTGGACTGTCAAGGAAATTGATGTTAATAAAGACATTCAACATTGGGAAACTTTAGAAGATAATGAAAGACATTTCATTAAATCAATTATAGGATTTTTTGCAGCAAGTGATGGAATTATTATGGAGAATCTTGCAGCACGCTTTCTCAATGAAGTTCAAATACCCGAAGCCCGCGCATTTTATTCTTATCAAATTTTTAATGAATCTGTGCATAGCGAAACATATAGCCTTCTTATTAATACATACATAATTGATAAAGATGAAAGAAATAAAATATTTAATTCTCTTGAAAACCTTCCATATGTTGCCAAAAAAGCCGCTTGGGCTTGCAAATGGATTGATAACAAAGATGTTAGTTTCGCCACACGATTAATTGCTTTTGCCATTGTAGAAGGAATTTTCTTTTCAGGAAGTTTCTGTGCAATTTATTGGTTGAAAAACAGAAATTTAATGCCTGGATTAACCTATTCAAACGAATTGATTAGTAGAGATGAAGGAATGCATTGTTTATTTGCAATAATGCTTTATGAAATGATTACTAACAAAGTTCATCAAGATATAGTCCATCACATTTTTAAGGAAGCAGTAGAGATAGAAAAAGAATTTATAACAGAATCAATACCTTGCGCAATGATTGGTATGAACTCAGATTTAATGAAACAATACATAGAATTTGTTAGCGATAGATTACTAGTACAATTAGGTTATGAAAAAATATGGAATTCAGAGAACCCATTCGATTTTATGGAACTAATTTCCCTTAGACCCAAATCAAATTTTTTCGAAGTAAGAGTAGGCGAATATACCAAGGCAAATATTGCCCACAACTCCAATTCCTTCGAAGTCTCCGACGACTTCTAGAAAGGGAACCTAGGTTCCCTTTCGAACCCTCCTGTGAAAGGGAACTGGTTTTGATGGTTTTGTTGTTGGATATGATTTTTTTTTATGTTTTCTGAAATAAACTTAATATAGAAAACAAAAACCTTTAAAAACATGACCTTCAACAAAGGTTAATAAAAATATTTAATAAAACCCTTCAAAACAAGTCGTCGTGGAATGAAGGATGGTTCGTAAGGAAACCATTGGTTTCCTTACTTCGGTTCGTATGTGTATATTTTATGTTTGGAATAAATAAAAATATGAAAGTTGTGGGCGTATTTTTGTTTCAAACGAATAATGAATTTAAAATGAATATGAATCTTAGAAACATCGAAATCCTTAAGAACGATTTTAGCGAGATAATCATATGTGATATGTACCATGAAATGGCTTTTGCTCTAAAGAAACAAATGAAAAATCATTTTCAAAATGACAAGATAAGAGAACATTTTATTCTACCTGTTCAAAAATTTAATATGATTGACGCTATGTTATACACTCTCCAAAGTATAAATGCTAAAGCAGCCGATTATTTTGTTTTTGTTCATGACGGTTTGATTATGACACATTCTTTAAAAGATTATGTTCATTATATTGAAACACATCAATGTGATTTTTGTTCTTTCTATGATTCTTCTGTAAATCATTTCCATTATCCTTTACAGATATATGGAATTCATTATAGTTATATTATTAAATGGATTTATTTACTTAAACGTATTCGTGAAAAGGTACTACGTGAAAATATTGATTTTGAAAAAATGATTTCACACCAGATTCCAACTTATTTTCCAAACCACACTTGTTTTTTAAAAATAGGTCGTCTTGAACACAATATTGGTAAAAATATTTTTACACAAAATGAATCATATTTTGAATTCTTATTGAATAAAAATTTATTACCATTTATTTCAATTGATGCATTAGAAAACTATAAAGAGAAGTATTTATTTGACAATAATGGATGTCTTCCGAAATTATTTCATCCTAAAAACTATAAAGAATATAATTCTGATTTGGCACATATGTCTGATGACCAACTTGTAAAACATTTTGTAGAATTTGGAATTAGAGAAGATAGAAAATATCATGACAATCAATATTATATTTTACCAAAGTTTTTGAGAGAAATGTTGAAACAGTTATATATGCTTGACCATTTTGATGTACCAGATGGATTTTCTCCAATTGATTATAAAAATGTAAATAGAGATTTACAGTTTGATAAGACAAAAAAATTTACAATCCATTATTTGGAAAAAGGAATGAAAGAAAATAGAAAAATTCACGAATAAACTTTTATTATGGTTTTATTTTTGTTAGACAATATTTTTCTTTATTTCAGTAATTTTTTTTAGATTACTTATTTTTTAGATTACTTATTTTTTAGATTACTTATTTTTTAATTGAGTCGAATTCTATTTTTTATTTGGTTATAAATAGATTCAAGTTTTAAATATGACATATAAGGTAAATGTTCAATCAGTCTATAATGATAAACTCTTCCTTCTTTAACTCCTATATTAATAAAATGTTTTTCTGCTTCTTCATCATCAAGAGATTCTAAATCAGGATGAAGTTTTTTGTACATCTGAGCATCAAAATTAGTTGGTAAATTTATATTATGATTGTAAAATACAAAATACTCTTTTTTCTGTTCAAGACTGTACATTCTATTTTCGTATTGACCCATTTTTAAAAAATGATCATACAATTCAGAGTTTTTTACATTTTCCAAATCAGGGTTTAGTTGTCTATACTCATCAATTTCAAAGTCAATTGGAATAATTTTAAACAATTTTGTATAATGAAAATATTCGAAATAACTTTTATCTTGATTTTCATCCCATCTTGATAGAATTTTTTTTACTAATGCTGATTTTTCAGATTCTTTTTCTTTACAATAGATACTATCAAATGCATTTTGAATATATGGGGAGTATTTAAATACCTGATTGTGTTTGTATAAACGACTTTCTTGAATACCATATTTCAAAAAATGATTTGTTGCTGCTTCATTATCTAGGTGTTGTAAATCAGAGTGTAAATCTTTATATTCTTCAGGGTCAAAATCTTCTGGTAAAGACTTATTTTCATAAAATGGTGAAGTAAAAAAAGAAAAGTAAATAAAAGGATACTCTTCTGGTTCAGACTCTCTACATTTTATATAACAATCGCTTAAAGGAAATAAATTCATAATTTCAGTTCTAACATTAACAACATAGTCCCTATTATTTTGAATACTATCATATCTTATTTGGAAAAAGGATACTAATACAGGAACCATTTTTGATTTAATGAAAAATAAACTATCACTTAAATGATATTTATATTCGTAACTATCAATTAATGAATAGAATGGAATCGCATCCATACCATTCATAATTAAATCAAAAAATCCTGAAATAGAATCATTTAAAAAGATTTTGTCTGTCATGAAAAAAACATAATCATATGGACTGTAATGAAAATCTTTTAAAAAAGTACATAATGGTTCAATATCACCTTTTCCAGAATTAGGACTAAAAATATATTTTTGAATGTTTTTAGTTAAAATATCTTTCTTAAGAAAACTAGCATAAGGTTCTGTCGAAGTTTCAATAATAATTGTATCAAACAAATATGGAAGTACTTTTTCAATATTCTTTTTTGAAGTATAATATTTTAAAATATGGTTTGTATCTAAACAAATAACACCTAAGATTTTCTTCTTGTGCATTCTTGATTTATTACTTGTTTTTATCAAAGAAACATATTTTTAAGAATGAACGATGAGGTAATTATTTTTTTTACATAAATATCCAAAAAATCTTTCAAAAGCATGTTCTACCATAAAATCTCTTATTCCGTGTTCTCCGGTCTCTTTTTGAAAATGAAGATTGTTCAAATAAATTTTTGCATTTTTTTCTTTATGAAATTTATAATGTTGCATTACACTATCTTCGTTCTCAATTTTAAGTTTATAATGGGCTGCGTACCAACTTAAATCTAATGTTGTTAAGTCATTTAAATGTTGGTATATATAAGAAATTGCTTCATTGTCTAATTGCTGAAATGCCTCCATTTTAAACCAAAACATTGTACCAGCAACAAATTCTAAACAAGAAGGGTCAATATTTTCATAGAATAATAAATTGCAAAGTTTTTCTATATGGTACATGTTATCAATAAAAAGTTCTTTATTTCTATAATAATTAGGTATCATAAATCCACCAACCATACCAATATTTGGATTTCTTAAAAGTGAAATACAGTTTTTTGCTTTTTCTTTACTCATTTTTGCATTAAACAAATGAGCCTTATTTACAATTAAATTGTCTAAAACATTATTTCTTACATTATCATCCGTTTTTGTATGAAGTTTTAAAAGGTATGAATATTTTTTTTCTTTTTCATTCAAATAATGTAAAGTAACCAAGAATAATCCAATATCCATACCTTTATTAAGAGCCTTTAAAACAGTCATATTTTTATATCTTTCCGATAAGTATTCAATGTTTTTCTTTGAACATTCTTCTTCAACTATAGTGAAAACGAATGAATATGTTTCTTCATTGTGAAAAATATAAATATACTCTTCCATTTTTAAAAATGTGTTCCAATTACCAATTTGAACAGTAATACAAGTATCTACTAAATCAGATTCAGTTTTACCTTCTAAATCAGCACTAATCTCTTTTTCAATATAGTAGTAATTTCTCATATCAAATCTTTTATCAACTTCATGTAAATATATTGTTTCATTTCCCCAATTATCTAAAGACAAATGAAGAACATTATTACTTAATATGAAATAACCCGATTTACCAGGAAAATAAGTATGAACTAATCTTTTACCATATGAATGTAATTGACTTAAAGGTTGCCATTCTTGTGTTTCGACCATTTCCTTATTATGTTTTGACTTTACAAATTTATTTTTGATATTAAACAAATGTATAAAAATAATAATAAAAACCAAGAATCTTATAAAACAATAAAATTATTTTTTAAATAATTAGATAAAGAAATTTTATTTGTTATGCGGTTTCTTTCTTTTATAATTTTCAACATGAAATTAAACGTTTTTTGATATGTCGCGTTATTCTATTTTAGCAATTTTTTCAAATCACACAAATAATCTGATGAAATATAATACGAGTATTAACAATTTTCGATATATTCGTGAAAATGTTAATGGTATAATAATGATTGATTCATCTGATGAAAGATATGCTCATGAATTAAAAAGATTTCTTGAAAATGATACTAAAATTAATGATTATATCATGATTCCAAATGATAATCAATTTGATATAGGAAAATGGGTATATGCATTAGAACATAGTAAAATAAATTATTCTCATTACGATTATGTACTTTTTATTAATGATTCTATTATGATAACACACAGTATTACACCTTTTTTCACACATCTTCAATTATATACAAAAAACCTTAATATTTATGCTTATAATGATTCAACACAGGTTAAATATCATTATCAATCATATCTTTTTTTCTTGCATTCAACAATAATTCCTAAATGGATACAACATTACCAGTCAAGAAAACCTCAAATAAATTCTTTAGAGTCAGTTGTAAATAATATTGAATTAGAATTACATAATTTGGATCCACAAAAAGATTCTTATTTAAAACTTGGTAATTATTCAAATGTTGGTAAAAATATTTTTTGGGAAAATGATAAACTTTATAGAAAACTTGTAACTAAAAATATATTATGTCTTGTAAAAGTAAAAAGAGTTTATGACTATCAAAAAGATTTTAGGTTTCACGCTCACTCTTTAGTACCTGGTGATTTTGATGCAGACTTTTATAGAAACTTGTATCCTGATATGTCATCATTAAACGATGAATGTTGTGCTCAACATTATTTAAATTGCGGACAACACGAGGGTAGAAGATATAAGGATTATACTTTTTGTGTGTTGCCAGAATTTTATCATATGGTATTAAATCAACATCATTTACTTCCTTTCTGTGATGTTCCAAGAGATTTTGATGTTTATTTTTATAAAAAATTCAATACTGATATTGCACCAGTTTCAATTGAAGATGCTGTTAGACATTTTATTGAACACGGTATTTATGAAGACAGAATTTATAAACCGATGGGATATCCTATGATAAATCGTTTTTATCATGAAATTTTACACGACATGAAACTTATTCCTGAAGATCAACAATGTGATGATTTATTTTACATTCACAATTACTGTGCAACAAATCAGTTTGAAAAAAGAGATATTGCAAATGCTTTCTTAGATTATTATCAAAATAAAAAATTTGGAAACAGAAAAATTCAAACAGGTTATAGAGTTCCAAATGATTTTAGTCCAGAATTTTATAAACATTTTAATAAATCATTGTGTCATCTATCAGATGACGATTTAAGAAAACATTATATTGAAACAGGATTTTATTTAAATTTACAATATCAATGTCCAAAAGATTTTGATTGTGATTTTTATAGAAAAGTTTATGATGATGTTAGAAAACTTCCTGATGATCAATGTAAAAAACATTATGTAGAAAAAGGTTTTGATGAAGGAAGACTTTATAGATTTCCGCACGATTTTTCACCAGACATTTATAAAACAATTCATCCAGATTTATCTAGTCTGACTTCAAGACAAGCATTAGACCATTTTATTGAACACGGCATTAAAGAAAAAAGAGTTTATAACATTCCATATGATTTCGATCCTCAAACATATAGATTTTTATATAAAGATACAAAAGACATTACAGATGACGAGGCTCTAAAAAGACATTATTTAAATGTAGGAGTACGTCAAAGAAGAATTTATAAAACATCAACACCTATTTTACCAACTCTTCCAGCAAATGCTACTTTATCAAGAAATGAAACGATCAGACCAAGAGAAGTAAATCCAAATTCTGTTTCTGCACCTCCACCATTACCAAGCCATTTGATTCAATCACAACCAATAAGTCATGTATCTATTGAAAGTCCAACTTCAAATATTCAACGAGAAGAGATAATTCCATTGGATGATAGAAATCTCCCGATAGATTTTAATTATAAAATTTATCGTTCTTTGTATAAAGATTTAATTAATATTAATGACAAAGAATTTTTAGAAAATCATTATGTAAATGCTGGAAGAGGAGAAGGAAGAATTTATAAATTACCTTCTACATTTGATTGGAAACAGTATGTAAAATACAATCCAGAATTGGGAATTCAAACAGAAGATGAAGCAAAGGCTCATTTTTTGAAGATTGGATTTAGAGAAAATTATAGGTTTTAGGAAAAGTTATAAATTTATTCAAACTTATCATTTAATCAGAGTTATTCATTTTTTAATTGTTTGTTTTTTTTCTATTTTTTCACTTTTCCATTTAAGAACTTTTTTAGATGGAAGATATTATTTTAAAATATCCTGAATCAGAATTAAAAGTATTAATACATTATTTCCATAATCAAATTTTATCAGAATCAACAAAAAAAAAAGGTTCATTTAGTTTTTCAGACCAATTCCTAAAAATAAAATGGGAACATTCACAAGAAGAAGAAATTTTTGTTAAATACGAACAACAAAATTCTGATATATTAATTTATAAATTGGTTGATAGTTTATCTGATACAAAGCCTAAAAAAAATATGTTATTATTAATACACAATAATTGGCAGGATTTATGTGTATGTTTTGAATCAATTATTCTTAGAAAATCGGTAAATCACAATAAAGGAGAATATAAGATAGAAGAACTAAATCAAAAAAAATATTTAACCGTTGAATGGGAAAATTGGGGTAAAGAAATATTTATTGAAAAAAAAAATTATATCAATAATAATGTTATAAATAATTTATCAAAAATATATAATATTGATTTTGAAAAAGAAAAAATTGCAGTTTATGAATATTTAAATGATAATCAAAAAAAAGAAGAATCGAAAGAACTTATCAAACATTCCATAATAAAAACAGAAAACGATATTGAAGTATCAAAAGAATCTATAGAAATTCCAATAAAAAATATTAAGTATATATCATCTGAAATATTAAATCAAAATGATATTCATAAATCAAACTATCAAATAAATTTAATTCACCCGAGTTGGAAAGATCGTTGTTTTGTAAAATTATTAGATAATGACAAATCAAATTTTACAATTGAAAGAGTAAGTGTATCAAATGAAAAAGGTCATGTCAAAAAAATTTTACCTATATCCTTCCCTTATATTTATGAAGTTATTTGGGAAAAATGGGATTCAGAAATATTTATTGAATGGGAAGAAAATCAATTTTACCATTCTTCATTAATTTATTATGTTGAAATTAATAATAATAATTATTTTGTTAATTCTGTTTTAGAACAAATTTATTATAATAATAAATATATTTCTTGTGGATTAACATCAAAAGAATGTTATCTTAATCATAATCAATACAAAATAAATTCTTTTGAAAATTATCTTGAAATAACTGTAAATAAAGATAAAAATTTAATAGAAAAAAATATTGAACCAATACATTATTATTCAAATTTAAAAAATGCTTTATTGGAAAAACAGTATAATAATATCAATAATAATATATCAAATTCAAAAATTTTTAGAAATTCAAATAATAAATATTTATATAATCCATTACAACAATGGAATAATTTTTTATTTATCATAGATGTTTTTACAAATGAAGGATTTTTTATTCTACAACAATTTATATCATTATTCACTTTTTCAGAAACAACTGTATTGATTAATATATCAGAAACGGTCTTTTGCAAAAATAAATTTGAAAATATGACTCATTCTATAAAACATTTGATTGTAGTTCCGTTTAAAAATAAACCAAATCAAAAATATATAGATTCTATTTGTAAAGAAGAGAATAATGAATCTATTTTATATATACCTATAGATAAATTTAGTATTCAACAAATAAATATTTTATTTTCAACAAATTATCCAAAAACGTGGGATACATTTTTTTATACATCAAATAATTCTTTTGTAGAACCAAATAAATTGAATTTAATAAATCATTTTAAAAAAATGATTGAACATATAGAATATTTATCAGATTTAATTATGTTTTTTATATTATTAATTATTTTTAATCGTTTTAGAGAAAAACAGATTGAATACCTAAGAGAAAATTTTATTATATTTACAAAAAAAAATAATTTTGACATGATATTATCAAGTTCTAATACTAATAGTAATACTATTACAATTACTAACTTAATATTTAACGAAAAACAAAAAATATTTATTTTATAAATTGGTTATTATTCGAATAATTATTTATGAAAAAGAATAAATATATAGTAAGGGACTAAATGAATAAAATTTTTTTAATTAGAAATAACAAAGTCCAAGTAGGAAATCTTTTATTTCATATTGATGGTGATAAATTTGAATGTGACGAAGGAATGTTTAGGTTTGAAATAAAATCCAAAGATGAATTATTAATCTATTGGGGAGACAATGATATAGAAAACTTTACAACAAAAGATAGTTATTTATATTTTTCAAAATCACAAACAAAATATAATTATGATAATTTTAAAAAATATTGGATTTACCAAGAAGAATGGAAAGACCAGATTATATGTGATGAAATAAATTTAACATTACACAGATTAAATAAGCCAGAAGAAATAGGTTCTTACAAAATTTATGAAGAATGTTCTAAAAAATATATTGAAATTGATTGGGGAAAATGGGGTAAAGAAGTTTTTTTATCGATTTCAGAAAAAGAATGGATGAAAGAAAATTATTTTAATTCTCTCCAGCAAAAAAAAGATTTTTCAAAAAAATCTATTCCAGTTTATTTATTTATTCATGTATGTACAAACAATAATGGTATAGATATTTTTGAGGACATTTTAAAAGATGTTAAAACTTTAGGTCTATATGATAGAGTTGATAAAATACTGATAGGTATAGTTGGAACAATTAATTCTTTATCTTCTTTTATTGATCCAAAATTTAAAGTACTATATATGGACCCACAAGTTCTTTATTATGAAATTAAAACAATAAATCATATTTTATCTTATATAAAAAACAATTTTACTGATGGAGAAGAAGCGTACATAGGTTATGTTCATACAAAAGGTGTAAGAAAAGTTGGTGGAAATATGGATTGTGTTTTATCTTGGAGAAAAATGATGTCTTATTTTATTATTGAACAATTTCAAACCTGTTTAGATTATTTAACAGAGTATGATACAATCGGAGTTAATGTTTGTAATCAATTTTTACAATCTAAAGATTTAGTATCTGTTTCTGACAAACATTGTATTCATTATTCAGGTAATTTTTGGTGGTCCAAAAAAAGTTATATTGAAAATTTACCAATTTTACCAGAAGATTTAACTGAACAATCTTTATATACCAGATGTCGTGCTGAAAATTGGATTTGTTCTAAATATCCTAATGCAAAGATTGGATTTTTATTCCAAGATGATACGAATACTCATCCTTACCACCGTTTTATATTTGATGAATATAAACAATGTTTTCCAATAGTTAAAGATATTTCTGGTATTTGTTTGTTATAGATAATTTAATTATGATAACCATTATTTACATCTTTAACATTAGAAATATTATATAAGTTTTTTTGAATTAAATTTATTCTACTAAGTTTTTAGGAGAATGAATGTATTTATTGAAAATGTTCAGATCTTAACAAAAGAGTGGATTGATGTTTTAATTTTTTCAGACAATAAAAACTGTTTTAGGATGTATTGTACTGAAGAAAAAGGTAAATACAAATTAATAGAAAACAAACTAATAGTTGAATGGGAAAAATGGGGTATTGAGATTTTTGAAAAAAAAACTTTTGGAAGGAATCATTGTATATTTGTTCATTTAGAAAATCAATCTTGTTTTGAAATACCATTAATAACAGATGAATGGAATGATTTAGGAGTTATAGATTTTGATAAAAAAATTTTATTTAGAAAATGTTATCCAACAGAAAGAGGCCGTCCATTATTTGAGAAAAATAAACTTCATATTTTTTGGGAAAAATATGGCCAAGAAACATTTTATTTTAATTGTCACGGTAAGTACTACGTCAATTCTAAAATAAGTTATTGTAATGTTTCTTCTAAAAAAGATGTTAAACCAATTGCTATAGTTTTCCCACAATTTCACGAAATACCCGAAAATAACCAATTTTGGGGTGAAGGTTTTACAGAATGGTCTCTTTTGAGTAAAACTCCAGATGAAGTTCATGGAGAACTTATTAAAAAACCACATAACGACATTGGATATTACAATATACTTGACTATTCTCACAGATTATATATGAAGTCTATTGCTGATAAGTATAATATTTATGGATTCTGTTATTATCATTATTGGTTTAAAAATAAAAAAGTCATGTATAAACCACTTGAAGCAATGTTAAAAGATGGACAACCTGATAAACCATTTATGTTTTGTTGGGCTAATGAACAATGGACAAGAAGATGGGACGGAGGAAATGATGAGGTTTTATTAGAACAAGATTATTCGGATGAACAAGGAAATATAGAACATTTTAATTATTTGTTGCAATTTTTCAAGCATAAAAATTATATTCGTGAGAAGAATAGACCAATATTTATTTTTTATCGCATAGAGGAAAAAGATATTGAGTCAATTAAAAAAATAATTTATTTATGGAATGACCTTGCTAAAAAAAACGGAATACCTAATGGAATTCATTTTATGAGGTTTTTAGGCCCCTTTGATAATCGTTTTAATATAGAAGAAATTGAAGGTGCAATTGAATTTGAACCAGGATATGCTACATCTACACATTATACTGATGTTATTATTCCAGATGAAAAAAAAATTTTTGATGAATATAATGAAATTCTATACCTTCAAAAGAATAGAGATGTAAGACAAATGATTTTACAAGGAAAACATAAAGAAGGATATGAACATTATATTGTTTGTAATGAAAAAGAAAAAGATGTTAGAAGGTCTGAGTTTTTCTTATATGATGGTAATACATTATATGATAAAATTTTAAGTCTTCCAAAGATACATAATATTCAACATAGAGGAATTAATGTTCAATGGAACAATGTACCTAGAAGAAATTATACAAACGGTGAATATGAAAAATATCCTCATATTTTTAAACATATTAATCCAGATAATTTTGGAAAAGCAACATCAAAACTTTTAGAAAAAATAAATCATTCTCCAAATCCTATACAAGATTTTTTATTTTTATCCTCTTGGAACGAATGGAATGAACAATGTGTATTAGAACCAAATAATATTGATGGTTATGATTATTTATCAAGTTTTCAAAAAAATTATTTAGAATACTACAATTCACCAAAACGAAAATCAATTTTAACATTTGGTCATATAGGAGGAGGAACTCATAAACATATGAAAGATATTGAACATATTTTTCCTGAGTATCAATTCATTTATTATAATCAATTTGATAAACCAGTTGATATTATTCAATCTTTCCCAGAAATAAATGCTATTCATATTCACAGTTTTTTATTACAATATTTTGTACCTGGATTACCATCTATACCTGTTTCTTATACTGCATTTGTTGAAAAAATAAAACAATATAAAGAAAAATTCCCTAAAACAATCGTTTATTTAACAATACACGATTATCAATGGTTGTTTCCAGAAAATCCTAATATTTCTGCAAAAAATTTTAGTAGTCAAGAACCAGATACATTTCATAAAAATTATTTTAAAGAATTGTGTTCATTAGCAAATAAAATTATTTTTCCTGATTCAAAAATTATTTCACAATACCAAACAAAAATATCACTTGAATCTTATTTTTCAAAAATTTCAATTGTACCTCATATGGATATTTTACATCATCATAATAATAAATGTATTCCAAATGTAGATGTTGATAATTGTATAAGAATTGCATTTGTAGGAAATTTTTGTGATTATAAAGGAGCAAATAAGTTTATTGAATTATCAAAAAACAAAAGGGCAATCAACATTAATGGAAAAGAGATTATTGTTGAATATCATATATTTGGATTATCAGAAAAAGAGATAACCCCTGATATGCCTATTTTTTACCATGGAAATTATGAAGAAAAAAATTTAATTGGATATTTACATCATAGAAAAATACATGGAATATGTCATTTATCTGAATTTGATGAATCATATTGTTATGCTTTAACTTACTCTATATTATCAGGATTACCAATTTGCTATAATGAAAATGGTTGTTTTCAATCAAGACTAAAAGATAATTCAAAATATATATGTATTCAACAAGATAGATTAATCAATGACTTTGATTACTTTTTAAATTATATATACAATCAACAGAATCATTATATTTATAATCATAAATTGTCTGATAAAATACAACCAAATAAATGGTATATATCTTATTATATGGAAGAGATACGGAATTAAAAAACATTATATCACGGAGAAAAAAAAATATTTTTTTATATATTCTATGTTAGAAATATTATGCATATAATATCTTTATCTTCTTTTACTGCTGGTTTCGCTTGTGGTGTATCAGATAGTATAAAAAAATATTTTTA
>JACCDO010732851.1_pt1 | contig 16343 bp, 16 predicted proteins | sample 7446101 | NCBI WGS metagenome assembly JACCDO01 (sample SAMN15323440, study PRJNA562643) | freshwater metagenome | isolation source: river surface water | place: USA:Blue River Watershed | collected 2017-08-16 | reverse complement strand
TAAAATTGTATAAATTAAATATTGTTATTGTTAAATTAAGAATTAGCAATATATTTATAAATTATTTTTTTATATTGATCCCAATTTTGTCTCCACATTACAGAAGCATCAACATTAGCTGGTGACTCAAAATTAGGATTTGTTATCATTGATAATACACTCATTAAAATTGAGTTAACACTATGTGATGGATTCCAACGTTCTGAAATATGTTCATATCCCCATTCATCTTTACCTTCATGTAAAATACTAATACATACTTTACCATCTGGATAGATATTAGGATGAGGAAATTGAGAAATAAATTTAAATTCAGGAGGTTTATTTGGATAGTCTGTTGGAAATTTAAACTGGCATTTAAAAATTCCACCTTCAAATGGTGAATCAGGTGGTCCAATTAATATAACATCCCAATGATAAAAATTTTTAAGATTTGGTTCAACACTATAAAAATAGTTTGGTTCTTGAAGTATTTGTTTATATTCTGCGTTAAGTCGTTTAAGTGCCATTAATATATTAATGATACTTAATAAATAGATAAATAAATCAAATTTTTTAGTGAAAAGCATACTACATAAACGAAATAAATGAAATATATTACATGGTGGCATAATCAGAGGAACCTACATATCTACGCACTACTCTTGGCACCTTTACCGCTCTTGCCACCCTTACCGCCTTTACCCCACTTGCCACCACCTTGAGTGATGCTCTTAGTGCGTCCTTGGTTTGCGATATGAGCACGAACATGCTTGGAGGTAAAATGACCGCGTCCTCTGGAACCACCACCAGACTGTCTGGCGGGAACATCGTCATACTCTGCCGCACGAGATTCAGCATCATCCTCATCGAAAAACTCGTCATCCTCATCAAAAGGACCATCTTGGACAGAAGCAGCATCCTCATCAACACCGTCGTGGACAGAAGCAGCATCCTCATCAACACCGTCGTGGACAGAAGCAGCATCCTCATCAACACCGTCGTGGACAGAAGCAGCATCCTCATCAACACCGTCGTGAACAGAAGCAGCATCCTCTTCGTCAGACGAGACAACTTCGGCCTCATCAAACACGACATGAGAAGGAGCAGGGGTGTAAACCTCAGGAACACGACGTCCCTTACGACTGTGCTGTCTAAGCGGGCGGAAACTGACATGCCCCGATTCGATAGCACGTTCAAGTTTGTCGAAACCAGGTTGAGGGCGTTCTGGTGTGGTGACATAGGATTGCATACGCTGATGGAGATCCTGTTGAGGAACATAGTGCTTAGGACCCTTACGAGGAGCATAAGGATACCGAGTTGTGGTGTGTTCAGGTGTCGCAACAGTATGATCGTAAGGCATTACACGCTGATGGGATACATGATGCTTAGGAAGAGGAGCTGAACGATGGTCTGCCCAAGGATGTTCTAACATACGTGAATGAAGATCCGGATGGTGTGCATGTTGCCTAGGTCCTTTGCGAGGGGCTGAAGGACAATAAGACTGAGTGCGTTCAGGCGTCACAACACCTTCACCGTATGGAATGGTATGCTGGTGAAGATCCTGTTGTGGTACATGATGCTTAGGACCCTTACGAGGAGCTTGAGGCTGACGAGCTGGAGTATGTTCAGGAGTCACTAGAACCTGATGGTCAAACGTTGGGAATTGGAAAATGGTGTGACCATCACGTGGAGGACCAATAGGTGGAGGAGGTGGTTGGCGGAAAGTCATAGAGAAGGGAACAATAGGGTCATCACCACCAAACAGACTTACACCTCCACGTGGAACATCAGTAGGAGGATGTTGACGGGTAGAAACGTGTACAGCGCGCGGAGGAGTGGTGAAAGACTCAGGTGTAGGCGCAACTGCCGGAGGTTTGAATGGGGCAGTGTGGATAGGAGAATCATGAGTCTGAGCCTTAATATCGCGAACAATAGAGATGTGTCCAGCATAGTGATTGAACTTACACCATTTGTTTGTACAGCGCTTCTTGTGGGGTCCAGTCATCACTTCGTCGCGACACATACCAGAAGGAACACTTTGCGCATGAAGAATGGCTGCGGGTAGGTTTCCATGGTTAAAGTAGCACGACTTGGGACGGAAAGCAGCACGTGACGGATCATTGCAGTCGGGGTTGGTGCATGTCTTCTCGAGTGGATACGATGTGTGGAACCACTCATCATGTGTTGAACCATCGGAGTGATAGCACGGACACTTGGAGCAAAGGAATGCGACAGATGTAGGTGTTCGTAGAATCTGAGCAGCGAGTTGTACATGGTTGCCCTGTAGATGAAGGTTACGGTGTTCGTTAGTATCGATGACTTGACGACCACAACCACGAAGAGGACAGGTATATAGGGGAACACTTGTAGCACGTTGTTGTGCATCAGGTGCTACCAAGTCGTGTTGTACGCCACGTGGAGCCTTACGAGACTCTACACTAGGAGGTACTCCGGTATGACCAGCTCTCTTCTGAGAACCAGTCTTGGTATGAACATTAGTAGGTCTAACGGGAAACGACATACTAAAATTTAAACAGCCTATATACTTAAAAAAATTCAATTTTTTTAATAATAATTGAATTAATTAGAATGACTGATATATTACCATAATATATTACCACAATATATTACCAAATAATAACTCTATCCTTTTTATCTAAATATAATATACTTTTATTTGAATGGGAAAATACATTATAAAAATCATCAATATTACGTACAACACCATTAACACGAAATACACCAGGAGAATGTGGATCTGTTAATAAACGATGTAATACATCTTCTTTTCTAGTTTTAGCTTTCCATATATTAGCATAACTAATAAAAAATGTTTGTATAGGACAAAATTCTTTAAAAGTGTTAACTATACCAGAAAATGAATAATCTGGTATATATATTTTAGTAATTTTGTTATCAGATAAATATTTTTTGTATGCTTTTAAACTAATTGAAATACCGCCAATATCAGCAATATTTTCACCAAGTGTTAAAGAACCATTAACTTTTTGTCCTTCTATAATAAATGAACTATATTGTTCTCTAATTTTATTTGTTAAATTTTTATATTTTTGTAAATCATTTGAAGACCACCAATTTTTAAGATTACCATCAGAATCAAATTTTGATCCTTGATCATCAAATCCATGAGTTATTTCATGACCAATAACACTTCCAATACCTCCAAAATTAACACCCATCGGTTGATCTGGATCAAAAAATGGACTCTGTAATATACCCGCTGGAAACACAATTTCATTTAATGTTGGTGAATAATAAGCATTAACTTGATGAGGATACATATGCCATTCATCTCTATCTAATGGTTCATATAATTTTTTAAGTGATTTATTAATATTAAATTGTTTACATAATAATAAATTATCTAATAATGAGTTGTTTCTATGTAATTTTAATAAACTATAATCTTTATTCATTTTTTCAGGATAACCAATTTTAAAATTCATTTTATTTAATTTAGATAGGGCTTTTAATTTTGTTTCTTCATCCATCCATTCATTTTGAATTATAGTATTTTTAAATTCATCTTTAATAAGTAAAACCATATTTTTAATGGTATTAAGTGATTTTTTATTAAAATAGTTTGCTACATATAAAAATCCCAAAAGTTCTCCAATATTTTCATTAACAATATTTATTGCCATTTTCCAATTTGGTAATTGTTTTTTTGTTCCAATTAATGTTTTATCAAAAAAATCAAAATATGTATCATAAATTTCTTGTGTTATACAAAATGGAAATAGTAATATTGTTTTATAAATAAAATAATCAATCCATTTATTTAATTCTACTGTATTAATTAAACTATTTAACATATTAAAATATTCTTTATTACAATAATTTATATTATCTGGTTTTTTGTTTGCTTTAATAAAAAGTTTTAAAATAAAATTTAAATTAGGATATTTAGCTATAAATTGTTCATATTTAATAATATTATGTAAATTATCAGGATTTCGTGCTTCAACTTTAGTCATTGTTTTTTTAGCTAATTCTGTTTCTAAATCTAAAACATTATCCACATTAATATTATGTCCAAATAATTTGGAATATTTATGCATAAATTCTTTGTATTTATTTAATATTTCTTGTTTATCTGATTCTAAATAATAGTCTCTATCTGGTAATTCTAATCCATCAGATTCAATAAATAATATAACATTATTAGAATCAACTAAATTTGATTGTATAGTTAAACCAACAGGGCTTTTAATTTTGTATGTAAAAGATAACTCCATGATAAAATCAAATAATTCTTTAGTAGATTTACATTTTTGTATAGTCATTATGATTTCATTAATTTTATTTAAATGTAATGGATTAAATCTTTCATTAGCGTTAATAATTTTATCATATAATATTTTAATATTATAATATTTATTATCATTTTGATTAATATTTTGAATAAGCTTATTAATTTTTTCGTTTGTATTTTGCTGTAATATTTGAAAGGATCCCCATTTTTGTTGATCTTCTGGGATTAGTGTATTATCAATCCATTTTTTATTAACGTAATTATAAAAATCATTAAAACAATCATAATCGTTACAAAATTGTATGTCAAATATTGTCATTATAAATTAAAGTAGATTTTTTTAGACAACCATAATTACTTTTGTGATGTTTTTAGGTAAATCTTTAGAAACATAACCATTAATTAAATCTAAGTATAAATCATTTTGTGTTTGTGTATTTAACTTATATTTAGAATTAAAAATAATGATTGAATCATTTGTTTTAAAAGCATAACGATATGAATCTAATGATACCAAAATATTATCTTTAGATACAGTAATAGTTTGCATAATTTTATCAAGTGATGTGTTTTTAATCATTTTTTGTCCGGATTTATGAAGACATCTCATAATAATATTAGACCAAATATGTTTAGGAAAAGATTTAATGGGAATAATAACACCATTAGGACCAATATGTGTTTCTAAATACCAAGGATCAATAATATGATTAGAGAAAAAATATCCCCATTGATTTGATTGTGATCCTAAGTCTTTGAGTTTATTTTTCCAATCTTCACCAAATACAGAATCAAGAAGAGGAAATATTTCATTTCTCATTTTACCTCTACGCGACCATTTCGGTGTTGTATCCAAAAAATATGGAACATTATACATATGAGAAAATTCATAAATTGTCTTTTTCTTAAATGATAAAAATGGTCTATAAATTGTTACATCATGAATTATAGAAATATCTCTCATAACTTCAATATCTAATAAGTTACCACCTTTCATAGAATTTGTAAAAATATTTTCAATAATATCATCTTGATGATGACCAACAAAAACACCAGTATCTAATGGTAAATTATTTTCCCTAATAATCTGTTTATAAGTATTAAATCTTAATTCTCGAGATTCTTCTTCAAATTCAGATCTTGAACCAGAATCTTCTTTTTTTCTACTAATTCCTTTAATATATTGAACATATGATTTAATACCGAACATTTTAGTATATTCAATTAAAAAATCAGTCTCTTCATTTGATTCAGGTCTAAGTCCATAATCAATCGAAGCTGTATAAATAGGAAAGTCATTAAGTTTTTTCAAAAAAATTAAAATAGCTAATGTAACCATAGAATCAACACCACCAGATAAACTTACAATAACACCTTTTTTGTAAACATCATGTTTAACACAAAAATCATGCATGTGCTGAATTAATGGACTTGAATTAAATTCAACATTATTTAAATATGACGGATCAAATTTAAATTCTGTAGGAAATTCTAATAGTTTTTGATATTTCTTTGAATTTGTAGTAATAAAAATGTTTTGTGGAGGTTCTACTTTAAAAAGATTAAAGTACAAAATGTTTACCCACCCATACCAATAAATGGTAATATTATTAATTATGTCAATTAGTTGAAACATTAAATAATTAGAAATTAGTTAATTATTTAATCTTTTTTCAATTTTATTTATACTTCAATACCATTTGATTCTGAAGTACTTATATTATCGGAATCTAATATATTTTCTTCATCACATTTCTCAAAATCATAATTTAAAATATTAGTTATATCTATTTTATAATTTGCTAATGCTATAACATATGTATTTTGAATAGTTTTATTTTTATATAATTCAAAATTATGATCAATATATGTAAATTTTTCTTTTGGAATCATACGTAAACCCATAAAATATTCAGATTCTCTAATATCATTAACAATAGGAAAATCACCATAATCAATATTTTGTTTTTCTAATTCATTGTTATATAATTCTTTCATTTCTTTTCTACCAACATTATCCCATATTGGTATTGTTATAAAAAAACATAATTTTTCAGGAGACTCTTTTAAAAACTCTAACAATTTATTAATACCATTAGTCATCACATCTTTTTGATAAGGTGGATTAAAACCAAATGTTCCTTTTATTGGTGTCATATTAAAAAAACTTCCAACTGACCCAAAATATCTTTCAATATCGTAATATATTGAACAATAATTATTAAATGTTGAATTTATTGATGAAGCAAAACATTCAAAATTAAGTCCATAATCTTCCATCATTTTATTCATAATAGTAGGAAGTACTGCTAATTGATGATTATTTGAACCTAATACTTGATATCTAAATACAATAGCCCAAATATATTCATCAACTTTATTAACAGGACCAGTATATTGAGATAATAATTTTTCATAATTATTTGATGGTAATACAATATTGTTTAGTATGTTTTCAAGCCTTTTATCTTTTATAGCAAAATTAACAATAATTTCTAATTTGTAAAATAACTTTTCTTCTGATATATTTTTATTTTTTTTAAGCATAACTAAACTTTTCCTAATTTTATAATTCGACCTGTTGTTTTTAAATAAGTCAGAATTTTTATATACTTGTAATGTTTTCAATTGAGTAGCATAATTTTGTTTAAGATTATTAATTACTTTTTTTATCTTAAAATTAACATCTTTAATATTAGGATTGTATTTACATAAATCTAATAAAATATTTTCCAAACATTGTGTTTCGGTATAATTATTAGGTAAAAAATAATCACCGGAATAATCATATACTGAATATAAAGAAAACATCCACCCTGATAATATGTTAGTTAAAGTACGATTAACTGATTTTTTTATGGAAAATATTTGAGTTCCAAAATTATTTATACAATCATTTATAAAAAAACGTACTAATGAAGAAAATAATTTTCCTTTATATAATTCTAATAATGGTTCTAAATTAGGTGGATTATATTTTATTGTTTTAAACATTAAATGTGTATGTTTATCGACATTTAAATCGAAATTCATTATTATTATATGTTTAGTATTTTTTTAAGTAGGAATCATATTTATATATAGCTCTTTATAGAGAAATGTCAAACACAATCAATATAATTAAAATTATAAATATACATAATAAAAATTATAATTTCGATTCTAGTTTAGATTGTTCACAATGTATTCATATTAAAAATTCTTCTAATATTAGAATTTTGTTAAATAGTAAAATAAATAAAATAATATTAGAAAATTCTCAAAAAATCTATTTAGATGTGTGTGACTTAATTATTGGTGTTGAAATATCAAAATCTAAATCTATTATTATTAATTATAAAGAAAATACTTTAATACCAATGATTGATCTATATAAATCATCATTATTTTTATATGGTGCTTTAGATAAGTATAAAAAGCAGCGTATAACATGTGAATCTAGTGATATATATAATATTGAATAAATATAAATAAAATTATTACTAACACTCAGAAGTTAGTAAAGAAAATAGGTCCTGACTTCCACCAAACACTGGTCTCGCCTGACACGATTTAGCGCTCCTCATACTTCTTGATCATGAAGATGTAGGTGTTCTCATCACGCTTAGACTGGAACACACTTAGCCATGCATCAGGAAGGAGCTTCTCATATGCTTCACGTACACGGTTGATGAAGTACCTGTTCTGAAGGAAGCGGATGCGAGAGAAGGCATACTTCTGTCCATCAACCTCAGTAACAATGTCATCGGGCTTGTCCTCAAGACGAAGCTGTAGAGCTCGCGAATAGTTGAGGATGTACTTGATAGACCCATTGATCTCCTGTTGGACTGCGGGAGTCAGAAGTGCTGTACACTCCTTCACAACAATCTCCTGAGCCTGCTCAAGTGCCTTGTTCTTGGCAATGCGTTGAGGACTAGCTTCATCAGTCTCCTTATCATGTGAAGTACGAGGAGCACGAGGAGCGCGAGGCTTTTCTGATGCTGAAGCTGCAGCACTAGCGTCAACAGCAGTAGCTGTCTTAAAAGTCTTAGGACCAGTGTGATATGTCTTACCCTTGGACTTGTATCCCACCTTGGTAAAGCCCTCACTCTCAGGCGAAGTCACAACTGGAGCTGCTACCTTTGTAGATCTAACTGTTTGGCTCTCAGCAACAGCAGCCTTAGTAGCAGCTGTAGCAGCACGAAGAGTTTCTTCAGCTTCCTTCATAGCAGCGGCCATAGCAGCAGCTTGCTTACGAAGTTCCCAAATATTGGGACCAACAGGCACTGACGCAACCTCAACTAGAGTAGGTGAAATCACCTCCTTAGTTTCAGTTTCACTGCGAGTGGTGCTGGGTTCGGTATTATTATCATGAGTAATCATAGTAGTGGACATTACCTTATATATTAGATGGTTATCAGATAGAAAATATTTCAATTTTTTTTATTACATATATATATATATATATAAACAAAATAGATATAAATAAACAAAAATATTAAATTATTACACATAAATAAAAAAATGTTAAATTAATCTCAAAATTTTATCCCTTAATACGAATATTTTCTACACTAACACCAGATTCAATAATGTAATTTTTGACATATTCTGAGTGATCTCCTTGAAATAACATCATATAATCATCATCTGATGTAGTTTGCGGTGTTTCTTCATTATCATTAGGGTTTTTATCTTCAGAATCAGTCTCTTCTGATTTTTTATCGTCTTCGATTTTTTTGACTGTACCATTACAACCATTTTTCTTTTTAATATTCTTAATATGACTTTTAAGATCAGCGAGAGGAATATTCCATCCTGTCACAAAGGTATTTTTTTTTCTACCAAATGTTTCAACCCAAATTTCAATTTTGGATTGTTTGGTAACGGTATTATTATCTTCAAATTCTTCGAATGGATTCATTAAATATTATTGATTAATATTATTAATTAAAAATATTTCAATTTTTTATAAACAAACGATTATATATGTAAGTCAGTACACTTTTTATACACGTCAACTTCAGTTTTAAATGTTAAAGATGTGGGAACAGTCAAAGCAAGGGATGGTAATAGAGATTTGTCACTGATTTGAATAATAGAGAGATTAGAATCTTCTTTTTTAGACACTCTAATTAACTCTGGGTTTCTAAGAACGTCATTATTAGCATATAAAACTTCTCTGACATTAATATTCTTTTTAACCCGATCAATACCATAAATAACTACAAATAAGTTTAATCCTTCTTCAAGTCTGTGTGTGTAATCAATATACGATCCATGAGGGAGAGTAATATCATTTGGTAGTCTAGCCACACTCAGACATTTAGATTTTACTTCAAACTTTTTCGAACAGTGACTACATATAATATCCAGCGATGGTGTATGGTTTCCAATAACTTCAAGAGCTCTTTCTCCACACTCGGGGCAACAATAATTGGCAGCAATAAAATATTCCATTGTATTACCAACTTTTTTCTTCAATATTGAAGACATATTAGCCTCGATTGGACAATCTCTGCAAGCGTGGTTTCCACTACAAAAGTAACATTTAATAGGTGGTTTAGATGTTACATGGTTTTTAATTGATGTAGTTAGCAAGTTAGTCATTAATATTATTAAGTAGATTTAACTAATTTAAATTTTCAATTTTTTTAAAGTAATATTTAATGGCGTCTAGTAGGAAATGCGATAACCTCGCGAATTGAATCTTGACCTGTTAGTAACATAACTAAACGGTCAATACCAATACCCCATCCTCCAGTAGGTGGTAACCCATATTCTAGAGCTTTTACAAAATTATCATCGGATTGAGGAATTTCATCATCACCAGCATCTTTTTGTTTAGCAATTTCTGTAAAAATAGCTTTTTGAATACGGGGATCGTTTAGTTCTGTATAAGCATTACAAAATTCTTTTTTATTAATAAATAATTCAAAACGCTCAGTCTTATTAGGTAGACTACGATGAGGTTTAGCAAGTGGAGACATAATTTGAGGATGATTAATTAAAAATGTTGGTTGAGTACATAGTTCTTCCACAAATTCACCAATTAGACCATCGACAAGTCTATTTAATGTATGTGGCAAAGAAATTTTAACATCTAATAGTTCAACAAGATTTAAATATTGTTCGGTAGCATTTGGACTATTAATATTTGGTAGTGTAAAATTATCATCATTTAATTTCTTTTTAATTTCATTCTCAAGTGTATCCATAACATCAAGTCGTGGATAAGGACCAGCAAGATTAATTTCTGTACCAAACCATGTGACTGTTTGAGATTTATTCACATGTAATGCTAATTGACTGAAAAAATCTTCTGTCATATCCATTAAATGATAATAATCTGATCCAGTTTGATAAAGTTCACAACTGGTAAACTCAGGATTATGAGTAACATCACATGATTCATTTCTAAATTGTTTACCAATTTCAAAAACTCGTGGTAAACCTCCAATAACTAGTTGTTTTAGAAATAGTTCTGGAGCAATTCTCATGTACATTTGTTTTTTTGCAGCATTCAAATATGTTACAAATGGTTTAGCAGAGGCTCCACCTGTTTGATCATATACAATAGGTGTTTCTACTTCAACGAAATCTTTATCAACAAGATATGTTCGAAGAAAATTAATAATTTTATGACGTTTTACAAAAATATCTCTAACGTCTTTATTTAAAATCATGTCTAAATATCTATTGTTATAACGAATTTCTTTGTCTTCAATAGAGTAAAATGTTGAAGGTAATAGTTGCAGACAAGGTGTTAAAATTTTCATTTCTGAAGGTACAATAGATAGTTCACCTTTTTTAGTTTTAGCAATATAACCTTTAACACCTATAATATCACCCCGTCCTACCATATCATTAAATTCATAAAATCCTTCTGGAGATTCATATGATTTAACATCCGACATAACTTGAAATTCTTCATTATCTACAGTAATTGTATAAAAATATAAATTTTTACCTGATGATCGAGAAAGAAGAACACGTCCAATAAGAGATTCCACTTTATCATATAGTCGAGCTCCAGGTTCAATTGATTGAAATTCTTGAATAATTTGTTGAACTGGTCGTGAAGTTGGCCAATAATGGGTGTACGTCATTAATTTTTCACCATATTTAGTAAAACGGTCAATATTAGTATTATTTTGTGTTGTTTGAGTAAATTCCATTAAAATTATAATTTTTAAATCAATAAAGATATTAGTTCAATTTTTTTAGGATTAGTAAAAAATAATTTATTAAATATAATAATGAGTGTGGTTTGTCTTATAAACGATACTAACAATAAAGATTATAATATAAATGGTAATTTATTAACTGTAAATAATAATGAATTTACTTTTAATAAAATTTTTAAAAATATAGATATTAATGATGTTTATCAAAATGAAATAATTGATAAAGTAACTGATAATTCTTTAAGAAGTGATTCAATTAAACAATTTGAAACTTTTATACTTTTAGGTAAACATTCATTTTATAATATATTTGATCAAATAACTGATGAATTTAATAAACAAACTTGTGTATATAACTTTTATATTCATGAAATATTATCATCAGGTATTCGGGACTATATGACTAGTAAATATTTTTTATTAAATGATGAGATTAAAAATAATTTTGCTAATCATTCATTTTATATTGATCCTACTATGATAAATCATAAAAAAAAACTTTCTGAAATTAAAAAAATATTATTAAATAAACAAAGGAAATATTTATCACATTTAATTTTAACAGTCGAAAATTTTTATCAAAGTGTTACAATTTATTTTTTACATGATTTATGTAAAACTATAGAAGATAATAGAAATACTGGATTTTTTATGTATAAAGATTATTTTGATTTAAAACAATTATTAGAAAAATCTAGTGATCCAACTTACAATGATAATTCTGAATTAATTGACTTAATATCACTTGATTTAGAAACTAATGTTTCTACTATTTTAAATTTGACAAATCCTAATCATATTAAGACTTGTAAATTAGCAACATTATTTAAAAATAATAAAGAAATTACACAATTAGTACCATTTACTAAAATACAACGTAGTATTATACTCGATTCTACATTTGCAACACAATATAATTCATCAGCTTTAGTTAAAAAATTTATTAAACCAGAACATAACTATAAAGTTCTTAATCCACCAGATAAAAATAATATTGAAAATGCTAACAATTCTCTAGTTAAATATGAAAAACCATTAAATAAAAAAATAATTAAAAATACTAAAGAAGTACCTAACTCGATAAGTTATGAACTAATTAAATATAAAATAATTGAAGATCCTGAATTAATTCATCAAAGTTTAATAGTATATAATAAGTTTTTGTTTGATTCATGTGTTAAAAATCAGCTTAATCTTAAAAAAGGTCATCAAAATACAGCATTAATTAAACAAACTAATAATGATGTATTAATTAATATGAAATCTATATTAACAGTTATTTTAGAAAAGTTAAATGAATTATAAAAATTGAAATAAATAAATATATATTATATTATTTAATACAATTTAATGACTACTATTAATATGAATGGAAATGAATTAGATACCCAATACCGTTACACTATGCCTGCATTTAAGGTTCAAATCGCTGGAAAAGGTAATGGTATTTATACCATTTTTAACAATATGGATGATATTTGTAAAAAACTTAATCATCCACCTGAAGTTATATTTAGATATATTGCTTTTGTTACTGGATCGTCATATACAGAAGATCGTAATATGTTAACAGGATCACATACTCCAGAAAAACTTAAAGAAATCATACTACATTATATTAGACATTCTATTATGTGTTCTAGTTGTGTGATTCCAGAAACAATTCCGGAAATTATTGGTTCTAAAAAAAATCTTAAAATTAACTTAAGATGTTCTGCTTGTAAACATGTTTCACCATTTAATGTTACACCTAAATATATGTCTAAGGCAGAAGAAATTATTATTAAACATATTCAAAGTGGAAAACCATGGCCTCAAAATAAAGGAACTATGGTTCTACAAAAAGAATCAAGACACGAAATTGAAACTGAACAAGTATATGATAGTGTGGAAAGATCTGAAATTGTTGATGAAACAGATGGAACACAACAAACTAACGAAATTAATCCTTTTGATATTATTTAATATAGCACAGCAAAATTACCAAATAACTCTGTTGCCATTATATTGTATATTTCTTTAGCTTCTTCCAAACTTTTTATTTGATTTATTTTATTCGTAGTACCATCTTTACATATTGATACTTCATAACCTGATTTTTTTAATTTAATATGATGTAATGGTTTATTTGTTATTGGATCTATTATACTATTTTTTGATGTTTTATTATACGAGTTTTCAGCAGGAGTGGCTAATCTAAGATTTTGATCAGTATTGTCAAGTCTATCTCTATTTATATGATCAATATAATATTTTTTGAGTTGACCTTTTGAATCTATATATTGATTTTCCCATTGACCTGTTTGTAAAAACCATACATACCTATGTAAAGGTATACGAGATCCGTTAATATAAGAAAAAGCATATCCATTTTTATCCATATACCATTTATGTTGAGTTATATGATTTATCTTTGTCAAACTTATTTTCGCTTTTTTTAGTGCGCAATTTGGATTATTACCACTTAATTCTATTTCATAAAAATCTGTCATTAGTATTAAGTGTAATTTTATTTTTAGACAATATTATTTAGAATTTACAAAAATTATATTATAAGTTATTATAATATTATGGCTGAATGTAATGGTCCATGCTTAAAACATTGTTATTCGCATAATAACCTTAAAATGTTATTACTTGGTTTAATTCTTGGTTACTGTTTTGCTTATTATATTGTTGAAACTAATAAACAGAAATCCAAATAAAATTTGAATTTTTTATTTTTTTTTATCATACCAATATTATATTAATGTCTATTCAAGATAATAATATAATCATGCCATGTGGTAGTTTTGTTGCTTCATGTTATTATGATGGTAATAAAACTAAATTAAAAATTTATAGTTATGATGTTACAACATTACATGAACCAATTATTTTTAACGTAAAATCGACAAATTTTATTCCAGTTAATTCGAATTTTCAGGAAAAATATAGATTTTCTGTATTCGAAAATCATAATAATAATTTGTTAGTCTGCTCTAACTATAGTACATATACTTTTGAACTTGATGTTGACAAAGAAAATTGCTATCATGAGTTTGAGTTTTCGACAGTTTTTGGAAATAATGAATCAGATAATTCATCTACAGTCGGTGAACCTTCTATATCACAAAATGATCAAATTCATGATAATTATGATTATTCAAATGATGATTATGATTATTCAAATGATGATTATGATGATGATTATGATGATGATGATAGTGAGGGATATTTATTTAGACATTAGTTAAGATTATAAATAAATTTCACTAATTTAATTATTTTATAAATAAATTTCACTAATTTAATTATTTTATAAATAAATTTCACTAATTTAATTATTTTATAAATAAATTTCAAAAATAGAGTTTCTATCACGGTAATAATGAATACCAGAGGCACATGATTGAGCTGGATCAGAACAGAATGTATCCGGTATAACTTCACAGCCTACTTTATATTCAAATTTGTTTGTATCTGAATATACAAATGAATAAGCAACCATTTCTTTTGGTACTACAGAAATTTCTTCTTTAACTGGTAATTGAATATCCATAACAATAGCTTTATTACTTCTTTCTTTTTCTCTTGTAACAAAAAACTCTTCATGAACAGGTTTTAACTTTTCAGCATCAACTGGTATTCCTAATTTAATAATTCGATATTCACCATTTATATTTTTTGTTATTTTCCAACCAATAATAAGATCATCATCTTTTAAAGTTAAATTTGATATTGAGTCAATTAATACTTCTTCTTCATCTTTTTCGTATACAACTTTATCATTAATTTCCAAAATTTCTTTTATTGTTTTACCATCTTTTGAACTACTTTTATATTTTCCTCTATATCTTAAATTATTGTCTCCTTCTTTTGAATATACAGATATAATATTTGATGTATTTGTTTTACTTTTGTATTTATGTAAAGTATTAACACCTAATTTTTTACAAAATTCTATTTGATCATTATTTGGATAAATAATTAAATTACTTTCACAACATTCTAATCTGGATTGTGGATCAGTATGTTTAATATACATATTTATGGTTTTATCAGGTTGTTCTTTAATATTGATTAATCCTTTTTTATTATTATTTTTAATCATTCCTACAACATTACTTTTATTAAACTTAAATCCAATTGATTTATTTTCACACGATGATAATATAATATTATTATATACAATAGATAAAAATAAATCATTAAACAAGATGACACACTTATCTACTATCAATATATTAATTAGACCATTTAATAATAATATATTTTTATTTGTTCTATCAAATAACATAATCATCTTATCTGCTTTTAATAATGTTTCTTTTATTATTTCTGAATGATAATTACTATTTATTTTATTTTCAAAAAAATCATCAAGCTCTTCTGTAAATAATTTATGAATTTTTTCAGATATTGTTCTTAAATTTGGTGTTGATAATTGTGAATATAATAATGAATCATATATTAAACTTTCATTATCACATATAAACTTACATGGTTTAAAACTATCAAGTGTTTTTCCTGTTAATTTTTTATAATTTATATTTATTTTATCAGTAATAATCAACTCATCATAAAAATTCTTATTAATAATCATTTTATAAATATTATTATTATTTACTAAATCACATTTCAATCCAATTGGCCTCTCAATATGATTTGATAGATATTTTTTTTCATTATATGAATTTTGTTCTAATAATAACATTATTAGAATGAGTTATTTATTATTAAATCCTAATATCAATTTTTATAAAAGTTGATATTATAATATATTTATATAATACTTAATCCATGTATGAACTGGTTTGTAATTGAATTAATATATTTTATTCTAATGTTAATACATATATTAGCTTTGCCTTGGGAAATATTTATGTTTATCTTTAATAATATTCCAGATTTTATAAGAATATTTATTTTTATATTTT
>JACCDO010039620.1_pt1 | contig 16346 bp, 8 predicted proteins | sample 7446101 | NCBI WGS metagenome assembly JACCDO01 (sample SAMN15323440, study PRJNA562643) | freshwater metagenome | isolation source: river surface water | place: USA:Blue River Watershed | collected 2017-08-16 | reverse complement strand
TACTAAACAAGAAAGATGACGACTATTGAGGCATTTCACGCTTTTTTTAGAACGGCAACTTATGAGGTTCAGAGGGGTGCAAACTTCGGGCTCGTAGCTACTCTTTTTATGAAGTACATTGTTGCATCGGGTACCCCAATTCCGGATGTCGAACATTGCCCCGATCTCGCCGAACTGCTGGCACAGTTTCCAGCAGTCGAGAGAGCTCGTATGGATGCTGGACAATACGATATGGTGTATGGAAATGTTGACGATGATGGGATTGAGTACATGAACTGGACCGCAAGGAACCGTGAGAGATTCGCGGCTGCGAAGAGAGCAGAGGATGCTCTCTACAGAAAGATCTGCGAGACCCGCTTACGTCACCAGATCTGGTCCTGGATTATCCAGAACAACCAAGATGGTCGTTATGCCCCATACATTGAGATGATGGTCATGTGTGGATACACATCAGACGTATATCCCTGGACCAGTGCGTATCCCTCGACCAGACAGCCCGAAGAGGCGGGTGCTGAAGCTGAAGCTGAAGCTGGAGCTGGTGCTGGTGCTGATGAGGTGTCCCCAGTAGACAACCTGAAGCAGTTGTGTGCGATGTTGTCGGAGGCGCGTGCGATTTTGTCGGAGGCACACAGTGTGTCACAACTCTTTGAGAACGAGCTAAGGAGAACATCGTTTTTTGCGTCCTCGAAGGAGTTGAGTCACCTGTGGGAGGCTACACGATGGCTCAATAAGGCGATCTTATCTTTTCTCGGCGCCTCATCTCCTCAAAAGAGAGCAATTGAGATGAACTCTCTGAGAACAAATATGTTGGTGGCGCAAAATGCGATCAATACAGTGCAGGCGGCGAGGTCGTCCGGGCAAGCTTGATGACGACTCCTCCTTACAGGAGTCGCTGCAACCGCCACGGCTCTTCGAGCCTGGTTCTGCCCCTGAGGAGGCTTTTGCCCCCGATAAGGCTCTTGCTCTTGTGCGCTCCGCTTGAGCTTGCTCGCGGTGCGCACCTGCACAAAAAAACCCGGTGCTCCGCAATGGACAATCATTGTCTTGCGCGCCACCAAAAAAAAAATTATAAAATCCATATACGTAAACCAGATAGGTAGTAATCTTAGTCAGTGTGTATTGATCATTTGGGTCAAAAAGGTTAAAAAATGATGGATAAAATGGTGTGATCCAAAGTTTACTATAAATGGAGTACTTAGGTTAAACCCTTTGACTACACGCAAGAAGATGGCCCGTAACGGACTACCTTCTCCTGATCTGCCTTCTCTTTATGAGATGGTGAGCTTCTTTAAGCCGCTCCCATCCGATGAGAAGTTCGGCGAGATGTTCAATAAGCTTCCTTACCAGTTCCCGTTCGACTACCCGGACTGGGATGCGGTGGGGATGTTCGGTTACCACTACGTGGTGGCGATAATGTATGCGGCAGGTCTTATGACCCCTGACACGCCCTGGGAGGACGTTCACCAGGCGGTAAAGGACCTTGTGCGTATCCAGGAGGAGATGCGTCGTGCTGTTTCGTCCTACGACGTCCCGGACGGCGATCGCCGTCTTGGGTGGTGGAGCCTTGTTGGAGCGGCTGTGCTGAAGAAGCTGCAGGACCCCGAGATCACGCAGGAAGAGAGGGCTCTGTACCGCGCCTACGAGATCTATCTGTCGACGTTTTACGCCGACAGCTCTATCTTCTGCCTTGACCTTGTCACCATCAAGGGTGTCGAGGTGGCCGTGGCGGCTCCTGCTCCCGAGCTGGCTCTGGCCGCTGGGGCCTACGAGGCCGGCGAGGCCGGCGAGGCCTACGAGGCCGACGAGGCCTACGAGGCCGGCGAGGCCGGCGAGGACCGCGCTAGGCAGGCTGAGAAGGCCAAGGCCCGATGCCGCAAGGCCCGATGCCGCAAGGCCCGATGCCGCAAGGCCCGATGCCGCAAGGCCAGACGCTGAGTCGCCTAGGCGGCTCCTGCCCCGAGGAGGCTTTTGCCCCCGAGGAGGCTCTTGCTCTTGTGCGCTCCGCTTGAGCTTGCTCGCGGCGCGTACCTGCGCAAAAAAACCCGGTGCTCCGCAATAGACAATCGTTGTCTTGCGCGCCACCAAAAAAAAAAATTATAAACCTTAGCTACCTTCTTTCAAATAAGATACATATGAATCTTATAAAAATTGTTCGAAGGATCGACCCACATCACCACATCACCTATCACCCTCAAATATAAACCGTCTCTTGGATATACTTCCGGACATCATCATTTCGCTTCTTTACCTCATCATTCTCCATATAGAGCTCAATGGCGCGCTTCACATCCTCCTCCGAGATCTTCTTAACCAGTGCCCGATCCTTACCAAAGATCCGCCTTGCGTGCACGATCTTGGTCAAGTGCCACAGGTTCTCCATATCACCGCCGTTAAACTTGAAGATCTCTCGATGCTTCTCAAAGAGTTTCACTGGAACTGCCTTCCCCGCATCTTCCCCAAACAAGCCCCACTTCGCATCCCGGATCTTCTTTAGATAGATCAGTCTCAGCTCTTCCGCGTTGTACTTATCTACCTCCAGGCGGAACTTAAAGCGACGATGTAGGCCAGGATTATAAGCAAAGAAGGACTCCTCCAGCTGATCCTTGTACCCCGCAATAAAGACAATCGTATCTTTGTTCTCCGTCAGATTCTGATTGATCGTGTCAATGCACTCCTTCGAGAAGGAATCCTTTCCCTCAGGATTGCCCAAGGCATACGCCTCATCGATAAAGAGAATCCCGCCCTTCGCCTGATGGAAAACGTCTTGGGTCATCTTCGCCGTATGTCCCAAATACTTTCCAATTAGATCACTTCGGCGAGCCAGCGTGAACTTGTCCTTGCGCGCAATCCCCAGACAGTAGTAGAGCTTCGCCAGGATCTTCGCCACCTCGGTCTTACCGCATCCGGGTGATCCGGTAATCACCATATGATACATATCTCGGACAACCCCGGTCTCCTTCCCGAGACTCTCCATCGTATGGACTTGGAGCTTTGCCTCTTCACCATCTTCATCAGATCCACAACAGCCACCGCTCCCGCCTCCGCCCCTCGGACCGCCCCGTCGAGAAGAGGAGGCGGGAGGAACAATGGGTGATCCCGGATCATCTGGGTTGACGAAGGGATCATATCCAAAGAAGTCGATTAAAGGATCCTGCTCCTTATCTTTATCCTTATTTAGGACAGATCCTTTCTCCTTTCCCTTTCCACCTTCCGTCCCATCTCCCTCTCCCTCGTCACTACCATCCTCGATGTTTTGAAGCCGGAAGAAGAGCAAGTCCATAATCATCGACTTTACATTCTTCATTCCAATCATCGCATTGAGCTCTTCCAGAACAGGGACGCACTTGTGGAGCGCCCTCATCTGGATCACATATCGCTTCTTATCCGCCGGGTCATACGTCTTCCCGAGAGCGATCAAGTCATCCAATGTCTTGATCTCCTTCTCGATCGGCGTAAGCGTTGGCGCCTCACGGAAGTAGGCATAGAAATCCTCTGGACCATTGCCTTCACCCTCCCCCTTGCGCTTCTTCCGGTCATTCCCTTGAGACGGCGGTCCACCCGGACCCTTCTTCATCCCAAGAAGGGTAATCAGAATGGGAGGAATTCCGTCATCATCGCGGTTTCCTGCTCCATCATCCTCCACTGGGGGATCGTCGCGACTGCGCTTGTTCTTAGGACCACCCCTTCTGCCACCACCGCCCCCAGCGCCACCACCCCCTTCACCTCCGCTTCCACCACCGCCGCCACCCTTTCCCTTATCATTGACACCATCCATATGAAGATCATCAAAAAAGATCAGAGGGATCCGGTAATGCCGGAAAGAATCTTTGGGCTGCTCAGGCTCCCCAGGCTCACCAGGCTTACCCGGCTCCCTAGACTCATCCACCTCTTTCTTTTGCTTGATAATGGTAATTTTGCGATTGATCTTAGGTGCCTTTGGTTCATCCAAATTGTGAGTACGATTGTGAGTGGGAGGAGTTTGAGGAGGATCCTCAACCTTCTTGGCACCCGAAGGTGTAGAAGGTTGCAGGGAGTCGTCAGGATTCTGATTGGGCTTTTCTCCGTCGTTGCTCATTTTGAAGAAAAGCAGATGTAAGACTTTCTATATGAAGAGGTGAAAATCTTTTTAAGCCCAGAGCGAAGGATTGATCAAAAAGTCCGTTTGATCTTCTTGGATAAAATCTATCTAACTTAATAGAATGAGTCTATAAAAACACGATCTAAAATGAGTCATCCGCAACCACCACCTATACCCACCATCGCTAGGGATCGCCATCATAAGTTTAAAGAGCTCGATCTCCGCGTCGAGCCTCTTGTCGCTACTTCCAAGCATAACAAACGCAAAACAACCGAACATATCAAATCCTTTACCCCAGCGGATCTAAGCACCTATTCCCGGGACGATTTCCATCATCACATTCGCTTCTTAACCACCTATTCGCAATCGATTCTTGACAACCTTGACCATCAAATCCGCCATTCAATCATTGATGTCGACGAGTATCACTCTCGTCTCAAGTCGATCGAAACAATCGATTCGGAACTCTCCACTCTTCGCGAGAAGATTAGCCACGGATCCGGATCCTCTTCCTCTTCAGCATCCGCTATCGACCGCAAAATGGATCAACAGATCATCAAGATTGAGAATGAGCTCCGGCGAATCACCAAATACGTCTCTCCCAGATCGCTCTCCCTCCTCTTCCCCTTCTTCATCTACGATGTCCAACTCTTTCTCCGCGAGATCTCCCCCGAATACCACGAGCTATACAATATCTTCCAAGCCTTCTTCCAGCCCCTCTCCGCAGAGCTGATCACGGAAGATCGCGAGATTGAGAACATTCATAAAATCATTCACACTCAATCCCAATCGCTTCCCGGATTCCCTTCTGTCCACGCCCTTGCCCTCGTCCCTGCTCCCACCCCCACCGGCTCCGCACCTCGCTCCGCACCTCTTTATCGGATTAACGCAATTCGCCACAAGACATTGGATGAGAAGATTGAGGGACTCACAATCTATTTCCCCAATCCATCCAACTCGTCACTCATCAGTATCTATGGTATCTTCAAGAAAGATTCCCTCTTACATATTAAGAGGGCCACCCTCTTCGCACCCAAAGTCAAAGAGCTGGAAGATGATATGGAGTATCTGGATATGCCCCCAGCATACAAGAAGCTCTATCTTTCGCAAATCCCATCTCGGGATTTCATCGCCTTAACACATCAAGAGCTGATCCATCTGATGAAGGCGGATTATGAAGAGCTCTCCTCGCTAAAGAACAAGAACATCTCGATCCTCATCAAGGAATTTCTTCGATCGCCGATTGAGAAGCAGCGCCGAATCATCAATCTCTTTATAATGTATGGGGTCGACTCACAGTTTATCGCCCATACGATCTATGATCTTATTCTCAATCAAAACATCACCTCTCAAGGCACTCCACTCAGTGATTTGATCTATCAATCGCTTCACTGGAAGGTCCAGATCCTCTTCCGATCGAGCAAGAGTGCTGAGGAGGATGCCAAGAAGAAGATTACCAACTTCCAGCTCTCCGACGTTCCCTATGACCAGCGAATTGCCAATCTTGCTGCCGGCGATCACGTCAAGGCGAAGGCGTGTGAGAAGCTGAAGGAGATTAATGGATCCAAAGACAATAGCGTCAAGGCGCAGCAGTGGCTCGACGGCCTCCTCAAGATTCCATTTGGAGTCTATAAGGAGGAGAAGATCATCCGATACTTTGAGCAGTATCAGGGCCATCTTTCAAACTACGTGGATGTGGCTTCGACGAAGATTACGGCGTTTGATGAGACGCAGCTTAACGGAAAGAACAAGAAGCTCTATAACCTCTTGATTGATCTTCTCGCATCGCACAAGACTAAGATCCTCCATCATAGCGACAATGAGTATGATCAGTATGTGGAGCGGGCCAAAGAGCTTTTGATCAAGTATATGATCTATTTGCCGATGCTGATGGTGGACGTCAAGTTTGAGTATAACAAAGAGAAGATGATTCAGTATCAGAGTGAGATTTATGCAGAAAATCAATTTATCCATAAAATCTCAGAGGAAGAAGAGAAGGAGGAGAATGTCCCTGGACCATTTCCACTGGAGCGGGCGCGACGATTCAATCTGGAGAGCAGTGGCTTGAGGGTGGGTAAGGAGAGAACGGGATCGGTTGACTTGACGGATGAGGAGTTGTTGAAGGAGATGAGGCTGGATACGTTGAGCGAGAGGAACAAGGAGATTGTGATGAAGATGATTGAGACGCAAAGCTTCCCCAATTCGGATTTATTGAAGAAAAGTATGGATGAACTGACGGAGGTGAGAAGGATGAAGGAGAATCTTCTGAAGCAAACGGTCAGTTCTGCATCTGCGCAACCATTAAATCATTTAATGGATAAATTAACAGAGATTGAGAAGAACTTAATCGAGAGATCTCATATAAAAGAAGGAGGTGAAGGAGGTGAAGGAGGTGAAGGAGGTGAAGAGGAAGAGAGTGTAAACACGGATGAGGATGACGAGGAGGATGAGCAAGATCCGGTCAACACTTTCTTCCGGAAGTTTGCCATCAAGAACTTCCACGAGATCGAGGATTTGGTCATTGGCTGGATGGACTTTAAGAAGAGCAAGAAAGAGTATATGAAGTATATGGACAAGACCCTTGATAAGTGTGTTCACGGTCATTTGGAGTCGAAGCAACAGATCAAGCGTCTGGTTGGCCAGATGATGGCTTCCAAAAAGAAGAAGGGATTCTGCTTGGGCCTCCAGGGCCCACCAGGAGTTGGCAAGACGACGATTTGTCTTAATGGTCTTGCCAAGTGCCTGATTGACGAGAATGGCGAGAGTCGTCCGATCATCTTCCTCCCGCTCGGCGGAAGCGCGAATGGTTCAACCTTAGAGGGTCACAATTATACCTATTTAGGCTCAACGTGGGGTAAGATTGCGGATGCATTGATGGAGGCAAAGTGTATGAATCCGATTATCTTTATTGATGAATTGGACAAGATCAGTAAGACGGAGCACGGCCGGGAGATTGCGTCAATCTTAACGCACGTGACGGATCAGACGCAGAATACGGAGTTCTTTGACAAGTATTTCCAGTCAATTCCTCTGGATCTTTCCAAGGTGATCTTCATCTTTTCGTACAATGACCGGAACAATGTGGATAAGATCCTTTTAGATCGTATTCAGGAGGTGAAGATTGAGCCCTTGAGCAAGCAGGATAAGGTGATTATCTCGAAGAACTATGTGTTACCGGAGATCTACAGGAACACGGGTTTCTCGAAGGACGAGATCATCTTCCCGAGCCGAATTCTCTCGAACATTATTGAGAATTATACGTTTGAGGCGGGTGTCCGGAAGCTGAGTGAGATTTTAAATGACATCATACGGGAGATCAATTTGCGCCGGATTATGGGGACTGAGTATGAGTTCCCGATTACGATCAATGAGGCTCTCGTCGACGAGATTTTGGGCGACCGCCCGAAGATGAGTTATGACAAGATTCTCTCAGCCCCCTTAGTTGGAGTCTCATATGGTATGTATGCATCGAGCGCGGGATATGGGGGCGGCATCTCGAAGATCCAGACGGTCTTTGTGCCATCCTCATCCTCAAGCAAAAAGATTGCGATTCAGAAGACGACGGGATTGGCGGGGGAGATGATGAAGGAGAGTTTTGATGTATGTATGTCGGTGGCGTATAACTTGATTCCGGATGGAATCAAGAAGGAGTTAGAGAAGAGGGAGGACAATGGGATCCACATTCATTTCAATGATTCATCGGTCAACAAAGATGGTCCGAGTGGAGGTCAAGCGATCACACTCTCCATCGTTTCTCTTCTGACGAATACAAAGATCCGGAACAATGTGGCGATTACGGGAGAGATCAATTTGCTGGGCTTTGCGATGAAGATCGGGGGATTACCTTCGAAGATCAATGGGTCCATCCGAGCGGGGATCAATACCTTTATTGTGCCGAAGGAGAATAAGGAGGATATCATCCAGATGATCCGCACGGAGAACCGTACAAAGAAGAACTTGGCGGAGACGTATGGTGGCCTCCAATCATCATCATCATTAAACCAGGGCTTCGCATTACAAAAGACCTCATCTTTCTTGAATCTCGATTATAGTGTAACGGGAATCACTGTAGCACAGTCACAATCATCCCGTCCGGAGGAGATGGATTTCGAGGAGAGTGAGGAGTATCCGGGGGTCGAGATGATCTATTACAAGCATTGCAAGGTCTATTTGGTGGACAACATCTATCAGGTATTACAGATTGCGTTGATTCAGGATTCGGATGGAGAACTACCGGTCTTCAAGGAGTTGTTTTGATGCGATTGTGTTATCTCTTGATAGATACTGGAATAAAAGTATAGTACAAAAGTAGATATTTGATTTCTATCATACCCGGAGATGGCCCCCTCTATCCCCATCCAAATACCAAAACTACGCAATACCACGAAAAAGTATATTCTTTTCATTATCCTTGCGATCGTCCTCATCTACATTACCTACTACTTTCTCCGATGTAAATCGAACAACTGCACAACCCCAACACAAGTACAAGAGGACTATATCAACATCTACACAACCGCATTGATTGATAAAAACAAGTCAAACCCGCACGGATATGATGCGGAGATGCCGAAGAAGATCTTTATCTACTGGCACGAAAAGAACATCAGCAACCTTTTGGTGAAGAAAAACATTGAGTTATTAAAAGAGAAGGTAATGGGCAAGTATGAGGTGCTTGTCTTTCACGAGGAGAACATCTTAGCCGAGATTGGACCCGGTGACAAGAAGTATCTTAACAACAAGATGAAGCAGCATACATCGGACTATGTCCGGTTGATGCTTCTCTACAAGTATGGTGGCTTCTGGATGGATGCATCGATCTTGGTAAAGCAGCCGGAGGAGCTCTTTGAGAAGGTGTGCAAGGAGTACAAGGATACCTATTTCGACGTCTTTCTTTTTGAGTATGAGTTGCATCGCTCGGGCTTGCAGTTCCACGACAAGACCTTTGAGAATTGGTTCATTGGCGCTCCCAAGAACTCGATCTTCATTCGTGACTTTTTGGAGGAGTATAAGCGTGCACTTGCGATGTCGCTTCTTCGGTACAAGAAGGAGGTGCTCATACCGGAGAAGATTAACTTAAAGCATCTTCTTAACCCGAATGATGATAAGGATGTCTATCTGACCCAGCACGCGATCCTTCGCAAGCTTCTGAAGGATCATCCGGCTCGTTACTCAATCCTGTATAGCATTGCGGAGGATTCGATGTTTAAGCTGAGTTTGGATTGCAAATGGAACAATGAGTGCTTCTATCAGCAGTTGCTGAGCAATGCAAACAATCAGGATCTGTATGGAGTGAAGATTTATAGGCATCATCGGGAACATATTAATCGGAAGGGCGAGAATGCGGTGAATGATCTTTTGTCCAAGTTTTATGAAGCGGATGGTGGTAATAAGGAGCCTCTCACGAAGGAGGTTCTTATGGATGATCCAGATGCAAAAAACCCGAAACCTTCTATCCAGACTCTTACTCCTACTCGAGTTGTAAAGTAACCTCCTTCGAATAGATCAAAGATCTTCGATATATAGTAGAGTTGCGTAAAACATTTTATAGATAAAAGCTGATGATATCAACGCGGTCGATCCGATCCTTAAAATGGGTTGCCATTACAATCCTGATAGCCATTTTATTGATCACACTCTTTTATCAATGGTATGATCGAAGGTATAAGGCGTCGATTGATGAGCGATTGTCGACACCGGCGAAGGAGAGGCGCAAAATCCTCTTGGGTCTCTATCATATGATCTCGGAGGCGGCATTACGCACAAACACGCGTCCCTTTATTGTCTATGGAACATTGTTAGGATATGTGCGAGAGAAGGACTTGATCTGTTATGACTTTGATCTTGACTTTGGGATATCGGAGGACGAGTATGAGGCGATTCAGAAAGAGGTGATTCGTCAGGTGAATGTCCAATCGGATCAATATCGGGTGGATGTGAAAGACTTTCTTCACTATCGATCGATTGAAATCATTCATATCGAGAGCCGCATCTCAGCGGACATCTTTACGTTTACGTCAGAAGAAACGAAGAGCAACACTGTTTCTCGATCTGTTCCATCTCTCTATTCGCTCTATTACTTGAAAGAGTGTGCGGCGAATATGCCGAGGGAGTGGATCTATCCACTTCAACAAGTCGACTTTTTAGGAAACAAGATATACATACCAAATCAGTCGGAAAAGCTGTTGGAGTGCTATTATGGACCTAACTTTATGACACCCAATAAGACGTGTGATGCAGAGTGCAATCATTGTGTAACCAAAGATGCTTAGTTTAATTTACAGGATCAATATACTATCTTATTACCATATATCGTAATAAGATCAAATGTATTTATATATGAATTTGTATATAGACCTAACCCAATCTCTAACCCAACCCCAACCCCTACTTAATCCAGAAGAGGGATGAGGTTCGGCCACTGAAGAAGCTGTTGAGCTGATAGACTTGAGAGGGTGCACTTCCGATGTAATCTTTCGGGTTAAGAGAGATAAGGTTAAGGCCAACGGGGGGAAGATCGAGCAGCCGATAGAGGATCGGATCATTCCGGAATTGCGCCTTAGCCCTCTCTTGGCGACTCTTCACATCAATGTCATATGCCCTCCAGGATTTGCTTTCCAGAGGAATCCTTCCAAAGCGGTCCCGATCGCCTTTCATCTGTTCCAGTTTCTTGTCCTCTTGCTCACGGGCCTCCTTCTCTTTTTCGCGCTCTACCTTATCCACCTTCTCATACTCCGCAATCACACCTCGGAGCCTCTCTTTGATCTCCTTCGGGGCAATCCCCTTTATCTCTCCTCGAAGAATAAACTCCTCACGAATGATATGATGGATAAAATCGCGGACATTTTGATCAATCAAATCGGTATGAAAGATCATTTTGTTAAAGATGATATAAGAGCAGTCGATGATATGTTCAGTTAAGAGGAACGCTTCGGGTAAAACGATCCGATTCACGGGTGTATCATCGAGTGAACGATCGAGCCAATGATTGATAAAAGTATGACCTACACCGAATTCTTGGACAGAGATATAACGACTTAGTGCAGAGACACGGCTTGTGGTCATCGGGGTAATCTTAAAAAGAGTGGACTCCTCTTCTTTATCCAGCTTAAATCCCTCTTCCACCTCTTCTTGTGATATCAAGAGCTGTACATCATTCATAATCTTTACAATCGCTTGAGATAAGAGGCCAAGAAGATGGATCATATGAATGTGGAATGCACGCATCTGTGTCTTTCCCGAAACGATCATCACCTTGTTGGGGCTAAAGTCAAACTCCCTGGCCAGTTCCGTATTGAGCTTATTGCATAGCTTTACATCACCGTCGAATAGCTTAAAAGGTTGCATATTGTTCTCGTAAAAGGAGTTGCGACGATCGGGGGAATTCTTCTCAATATCACCTTTGATCCCGCGGAATGGAAACGAGAGTTTGATCCATTGATCAAAAACATCCATCAAGTCAGTATTCCACATTGCAATCCGCTTTCCCAGGGTGATGATATGAGATCGACCATAGGTCGTGTGAGTGAGAAGTGCCTTATCAATAAACTCATTGGATCGTTTCATCATATAGTTAATAAAGAGGAAAAGCTTGCTGATCAGAGTATTGAGGGATTTCTTCATCAAGATAAGGTCACAATTCTCGCTGATAAAGCTGTAGGTTGCTGCAATGTGGATATAGCCCTTCGCCTTAGGGCAAAGGTCTTCATACGCCTTGAGATTCATCATAACCTCTTTGGTTACATTCCGGATGACTGTCTCTTGATTGGGGTTTGTAGGTACGCGTTCTCCATCGGCGGTAAAGCTGATCGGATCTTTATGGGCATCCGGATTGTTGGCACGTCGCTCCTTCTCTTCTTCCCTTTCACGAATCCGCTTTTCGCGGAGCTCCTTGAGCTCTCTCTCCCTATCCACCATATCTTTCTCGCGCATTTCGCGAATCTCTTGGATCTCCTTTTTGCGTTTCTCGGTCTGCTCGCGCTCGTGTTCGATCTCTTTCTCGATCTCCTCCTCATCGATCCCTCTCTTGCGCATTCGCTCAATGTAATGAGCGTGTTCTGTTGCGCGTTCCATCTCTTTCTCTTCAATAAATTTCTCCATATCTTGGATCATATCATACTCGACATTCGTCTCGTATTCATCAATCTTGTCGAGATCGATCTTCTCCAAGTTTTGGGTCATCTCTTCAATCCCTTCCTCGGGAATATCAATAAAACCCATCTTCTTTTGGACTTTCACAAGAGCAAGCCATAGCTTGCGCATTACTAAAACACGATTCTCTTTGGACCAGATGGGGGAGAGTTCAGGGGCAAGATATCGGGTACCTACTACTGAATCAAACTCATCACTTGATTCATTTGATTCATTTGAATCATTTGAATCATTTTCAGCTTCCACTTCCATATCCGCTTCCACTTCCGCTTTCGCTTCTGCTGGACTCTCCGGGTTCATAACACGTCTCTTCTCGAAGTTCATCGTTGATTTATACTATCATAGTATAATGTAAAATCTCTTTAAGCCGATCAAAAGAGAAGATGGATCAAATGTATAGATGGATCAAAAGGGAAAAGTGAATCGTGGTGGATATAAAAACATTTTATCTCTATCTATAATATAGATTCGACGCCTTTTGCACCGAATTTACTCGTTTTCAATACAATGTCCAAGAAAATGTCTACGAAGGTTGGTAAGGAGGTGGCTGCTGCGGTGCCTTCCGCAGAGACACCCGCGGTGCCCACTCCTGTTGCTAAAGAGGCCCCGGCCCCTGGTCCGGTTCCAGTCCCGGATCTGGGAAAGGAGCTGGTGGAGCAGAACTTTGACTGGGAGAATGGGACGTGGGACGTGGTTGACAGGTTTTTCAAGCAGGACAACATCTTAATCAAGCATCACATTGATTCATTCGATCATTTTATCTCGTATCAGCTGGAGAACATCATTCACGAGAAGGAGTTTCAGTTGCGGGTCAACAACAAGTCGACCTACAATGCGGAGAAGGATATGTATGGTGAGACCTATATTGTGGAGTTTGGCCGTGTTTCGATTGCGAAGCCGGTGCTTCAGGATGCGCCCAACAAGCCGATGTATCCGAGCGAGGCGAGGATTCGCAAGCTGACGTACTCGAGCGGGCTCTATGTGGACATTCATCACAAGACGATCTTGACGGACTTCGCGACGGGACAGGTGAAAGAGATTATTCACGAGGAGATCCCCCGGTTCTCGCTGGGCAAGATGCCGATTATGGTCGGCTCCAAGTTCTGCATTCTCTCGGAGCAATCCAATATGACAAAGGTGGAGATGGGTGAGGGTGAGTATGATCTGGGTGGCTATTTCGTTGTGAAGGGATCGGAGAAGGTGATTGTGAACCACGAGAGGAAGTGCGAGAACCGCGTCTATTGCTTCAAGCAGAAGGCGGGAGGCAAGTCGATTGAGGAGGTCTCAATGAAGTCGGTCCATCCGGACACGCCGAAGAACATCTCTTCGATCTTTATCAAGATGAAGGCGAAGGAGGAGACGCTGGGTGGTCACGTCCTTCGGTTCCGTGTGAAGAAGCTGCGCCAGGATCTGCCTCTTGTAATCATCTTCCGGGCACTCGGTTATGAGAGTGACAGGGAGATCACGGAGTTGATTGCGTATGACATCGAGAATGAGGTGAATGCGCCGATTATGGATCTCTTCAAGGCGTCGATTGAGGAGTCGAAGCCGATCCAGACGCAGGAGGAGGCGCTGGAGTACATCTCGAAGTACATTATGGGTCTTCCGACGTCGAAGTTCAAGGACAACAAGTGCAAGCTCCGGTACACGTTTGAGATCTTGTGCAATGAGCTCTTCCCCAATGTGGGCCTCAATCCGATCAAGAAGGCCTATTATTTGGGTTATATGGTCAACAAGATGTTCAAGTGCCATCTGGGGATCCTCCCGTATGATGACAGGGATTCGTATATGAACAAGCGGATTGACACGAGCGGCGAGCTGATGGCGCAGCTTTTCCGGGATTACTTTGGTCGTTTCTTCAAGGATCTGAAGAGCGCGTGTGAGAAGGAGATGTTGCAGACGCAGGGTGCGACGGGGGAGAATGGGATTATGCAGCTTTCGAGGAATCTGGCGAATAAGTTGAAGCCGAATGATATTGAGAGCGGCATCAAGTTTGCCTTGAGCACGGGTAACTGGGGCCTGAAGTCATCGTCGCAGATGAAGAAGGGCGTGGCCCAGGTGCTGCAGCGTGTCTCCTATTTGGGTACGATGTCGAACTTGCGTCGTATTGTGTCGGATTTGGACAAGAATGTGAAGCAGACGGAGCCTCGTCAGCTGCACAATACGCAGTATGGCTTGATCTGTCCGTTTGAGACGCCGGAGGGAGCGAACATTGGCATTATCAAGAATATGTCGTTGATGGCGTATGTGACGATTCCGAGTGACGCGACGGTGATCACCAATTGCCTGGATGAGTTGGGGGTGAAGGCCCTTGACTCACTCAAGCCGACGGATATTGCCTATTCGGTGAAGGTCTTTGTGAACGGCGATTGGTATGGTCAGTCGTTTGATCCCTACAATCTGACGAATCGGATGAGGGCGATGAGGCGGAACGGTGCGATTAACATCTACACGTCGATTTCGTGGCACATTCAGAAGAACGAGATCCATATCTGGACGGATAGCGGCCGCCTTTGCCGTCCGCTCTACATTGTGAGGAACAACAAGATCAACATCTCGGACGAGTATGTGAGGGAGATGAAGGAGAAGGGTCACACGTGGAAGGATCTGCTGACGCGGCCCTTGAAGTCGAAGGCTGCGGCGGCCTCTGCAGGAGCCGCCGCCGAAGATGAGGATGATGATTGCCGGTGCGCGGATTACGATGATTCGGATGCGATCTTGGAGTATTTGGATGTGGAGGAGATTGACACGTGTATGGTGGCGATGACGATTCGCAACTTGGAGCTGAACAACCGGAAGAATGACAGCTTCTACAACTACACGCATTGTGAGATTCATCCGTCAATGATGTTGGGCGTCTTGACGTCGAATATTCCGTTTGCGGAGCATAATCCTGCTCCTCGTAATATGTTCCAGGCGGCGCAGTCGAAGCAGGCGATGGGGATCTACACGACGGCGTTCCAGAAGAGGATGGACACCCTTTCCTACATTCTGCATTACCCGCAGAGGTCGCTGGTCAACACGATCAACAGCAAGTATCTTCACAGCGAGGATATTCCGGCGGGTCAGATGGCGATTGTGGCGATTGCGTGTTATATGGGGTACAATCAGGAGGATTCGTTGATCTTCAACCAGAGTTCGGTGGAGCGGGGATTGTACAACTCGTCGATCTACAAGACGTATGTGGACGAGGAGAAGAAGAACCTGACGACTCTCGAGGAGGAGAAGTTCTGCAAACCGGAGAAGTTTTACGCGAATGGCGAGACGAAGACGGAGAAGATGGGTGCGGGTAATTACGAGAAGCTGGATGCGGATGGCTTTGTCCGGGTTGGATCGAAGGTGGATGGCAATGATATCATCATTGGCAAGGTGGTGCCGATCAAGGGCGCAGTGGAGGGCAAGGCGAAGTTCCGGGATGCATCGACACAGCTGGCGGAGACGGAGACGGGAATAGTGGATATGGTGTATAAGAACAGGAATGGGGATGGGTATATGTTTGCGAAGATCCGGATCAAGAGCGACCGTGATCCGGAGTTAGGCGACAAGTTCTCATCCAGGCACGGACAAAAGGGTACGATTGGTATGACGTTGCGTCAGGAGGATATGCCGTACACGAAGGATGGCGTGGTACCGGATGTGATTATGACGCCGCACGCCTTGCCCAAGCGAATGACCATTGGTCAGTTCATTGAGTGCATCTTTGGCAAGGTGGGTATTATGGTGGGTACGGAGTTTGATGCGACGCCATTCCGGAAGGTGGAGATTGAGAAGATTTCGGACATTATGGAGAAGTTCTGGTTTAGCGGCGCGGGTACGGAGGTGATGTATAATGGCAAGACGGGTAAGCAGATGGATACGAAGATCTTCATCGGACCGGTCTTCTATCATCGCCTGAAGCACTTGTCGCGAGAGAAGATTCACGGTCGCGCGACGGGGCCGTATCAACTGCTTGTTAGACAACCAGCCGAAGGAAGATCCAGGGGTGGTGGGTTGCGTTTTGGAGAAATGGAACGTGATTGTTTGCTGGCCGACGGTGCCAGTCAGTTGTTGAAGGAGCGTATGTTCAACTGCTCGGACAAGTTCTATGTATGGATTGACAAGAAGACGGGGTTGGTGG
>JACCDO011642153.1_pt1 | contig 16355 bp, 19 predicted proteins | sample 7446101 | NCBI WGS metagenome assembly JACCDO01 (sample SAMN15323440, study PRJNA562643) | freshwater metagenome | isolation source: river surface water | place: USA:Blue River Watershed | collected 2017-08-16 | reverse complement strand
TCAGCAAATCCAAAAACTTTTTGAAGCAAGGGGCTGGATCTCAAATTGCTATTTTTCCGTAGCGCCAATTCCTCCTTGGCGATCTCCACAAATAAGCCTTTAAGGGTTTTGTCAGTTACGTAGGCCGTAAGATCTGTATTCACGGGCTTGACCAAAGGAATTTTATTGTAGCGAGACATGACTGTTTCCCAATGAGCTGTGGCTCCTACTTTTTGCAGGCTGGCTTGGATGGGTGGGGCAAATTTAACTTTCAGCCCTGCCGTGGTGCTGAGTTGTAGGTACTCCGTAGCGGCACGCTCCGAACCTAGAAGAATGCCTTGCACATCTTTAAATGTCATGTCTTTGATTGCTTGGGTGAAAAGAGGACGCGCCTCTTTTACCGCATCTTCAGCTGCACGATTGATGCTGGTGATCAATTGGTCACATAAGTTGCCCAATCCAATTTTCCGAAGGCTACGCTCCACTTGGATGGCTTCTTCAGGAAAAGGAAGTTTGATGGCCGGGTTTCCAAGAAATCCGTTTTCTAGGTTGAGTCGATCCACACTTAGATTAGTCCCTTTTTCCAAGGCCTCCTTAAGGCCCATGACCATTTCAGCAGGTGAAGGGTTGGCAGTTCCTCCTGTAGCGGTAGTCACTTTATCGAGTACCTTTTTGAGTTGTGCGGAGGCGATAGTAGGCAAGAGTATGCTTGCAACGAAAAATCCAAGGCAAATGGAGAGGGCACGGTAATTCATAATTGGAGCTGGAGTGGATAAGGGTTCGGTGTTCCTTACGAAAAATAAGGCACTTAAGGTTTAAAGTGCGCCTTAAAAATCAAAGAAGGTTCTTCTTCTCGATACTTTCAAGTCCTGAAGGATGGAAGATTTGACCCGAATATCGATGTTGTAGGAAGTGAATCTTCCAAAAGGAACCCAGTTTACATTCATCTGCCAGCAATGTAAGTCCCGCGCAATCCCGATCATGGTTTGGGTTATTTCATTCTGGTCAAAATTATAGCCGGTATTGAAATTGATTTTCCATTTTTCGGAAATGGAAAGGTCTCCACTCACATTCATTGCCTGGGTGATGTTGGTACTGTTATTCACTTGCCGCGCATAGGCAAGGTTGTAGCCGACGGTCAAGTTCCAAGGAATATCCCAATCGATGTATTGGCTGGGATCTGCTACAATTCGGTTGATTTCATTTTCTACAAATTGGTTCATCACCCCACCTTGCTGGATGAAATCTTGAGTCAGTTCGTCTCGCACCTGACCAGGATTTTGACCTTTCTGGGGGTTTAGCGATGCATTTAGGTTTAAGGAGGCATTTCGGATGGTTCCAATTCCCTGTCCCTTTTTCCAGGCAAATTCTTGGCTACTGCGATAACTCACTTTACCATCGGTCCCAAGGGTAGAGAGAGTTGCATAGGGATCTATGGTGCTATTTACATTGACGGATAGCTTTTGCTCAAACAAAGTGGTTCGTGCGGAGAGTTGAATAGGGGATAGTTGAAAGGAATCTGCAGCAAAATTATATGCGGTATTGATATTGAAGGCTTCCAACAAGGGGATTTTCTTGAATTCGCCTTCGGTACTGTCCGTCTGGGTTTTGAACTTGGCTTCCACCACATTTCGTAATCCCAAACTCAAGGCTCTAGATTCACCTAATGGAGCATCTCCGAAGACCATGCCTTGGTGTCTAGAATAGCGACGTAATTGGCCTGATTTATCGGATTGAACTTCCTGGTAATAGCCATAGGCTGGATCTGAAAAGTCAGGGTTGAAGTTGAACCCAAAGGTAGGTGCCATGTGGTGTCGAATGGTCTGCAGTTTTCCTTTGCCGCTAAAATTGTAGAACCCATAGAAGTTGGTATTCATGGCAAAGGAAGTGTTGTAAAATCCTACCCGATTGAATCCATCTTCTTTCACCTGATCCACTTGATTGGTACTTGCATTGTAGCTGTAATTGTACCGCTGCATGTACCATAGTTCGTTGTAGTTGACAGAAGCAGTCCCTGTAAAATACTTGAATAAGGAGAAGTTTGAGCTCAAAGGGATGGTGTTTCGTGCGCCATTATTTCCATTTCTTAAGAGCAAACCAAAGTTGTCGAGGTTGAAAGGAATGGTTTGAGGGCCATCACTTGGGGTGGTTTGTCCAAAGGTTTTGATTCGGTTGGAGATGGAATTTTGGAGGTTGAAGTTCCAGGCGATGTTTAGCGTTTTGAGCGGTTCAAACTTCACATTTTGGAAGGGGCTTTGCCGATTCATGTTGATTCCTATGGTAGGCAAGTCCAATCTTACTTCACCTGTTTGTACACTTTGGGAGTGTCGGAGGTTTGCCGAAAGGGAGAATGGAGTACCGGCAAAGGTTTTGGAGTAGGAAATATTCGAACTCAAATCCCCGGTGACGTTATTCGCAAAGTTGTTTGGGTTGACTACGTTATTGAAATAACTCGTCGAACCCGCATTCACCGAAGCAGAGAATCTGCCAGTTCCTCGGGTAATCGGACTATGGTTCCACTGAACCCGAAACGTGTTGTAGTTGAGGGGAGTTAATTCTGTTTCTGGGCTGACGAATTTTTGAAAATCCACATTGAAGCCACCGTTGTACCGGTATTTTTTGGTGTACATCGCCTGGGATTTGAGTCCCCAGCCCCCTTTGGAATACACATCCCCAGTGACACGCAGGTGAATGTAATCGTTGAAGGCAAAGTAGTAGCCTAGGTCTCTCAAACTCAATCCACGCACTTGCTCTCGACCATAGGAAGGGAAAATTATCCCAGACGCTTTCTCTTCAGGGGTGTCTGGAATCAGTCCAAACGGTAGTCCAAGTGGAGTAGGAATGCCATTGAAGTACAAGTTGAAGGGGCCTGAAACCACTTGCTTCCCTGAAATAGATTTGATTTTGGAAGAAGAAATGTGCCAGTGGGGTTTGGTCAGTTTGCAGGTTGTGTAATAGCCATGATCCAGGTATACGCTGCCATCTTCTGTTTTTTTGATGGTTGTGCCTCGGAGTACCCCATCCTGTTGCTCCGTTACGACATCTTTGATGATTGCCTTCTGGGTTTTGAAGTTGTACCGCATCTCTTTCCTTATTTCATAGACAGAATTGCCATCTTTGAAGAAAGGATTGCCTGATACTACCCCCAAACTATCGGAGATACCGTAGGCATAGAGTTCTGAATTTTTCCAGTCGATCACGATGCGATCGGCGTCCAAACGCATTTTTCCGTACTCAAACCAGGCCTTTTTGTAGAGGTAAACTTTATTTTCAGTAAAGTCGGTCACGATACTATCCTCCGCGAAGTAAAGAATTTCGGTTTCGATATCACTTTTAGGCACATTTTTTGCCGAATCGAGAAGAGCGAGTGTATCTTGCTTGACCAGGGTGGTATCACCTCGAAGCCCTGGGATTGGTGAGGCAGTGACAGTTCTTCTATCTCGTTGGGGCCGAGTGTTTTGCTGAGCAGTTGCGCTCAGATGCACCCACCAACTCGTTAGAAGGACTAAAAAAACAATCCGAATTCTCGCCACCCTTGCTTTCGCTTTTAGTATTTTTGAATTTAATTTCGTGTAAAGTTAACTCGATTGCCCTCATGGAAAGGTTTACTACCAAAAAAAATCTGTTAAGGTTTCTAATTTTAATTCCCTTTTTATTCGGTGGATTTATTCCGAATGAGACCATGATGCCTGCTTTTCGCATGAAAAAAATTGTGCTTGATGCGGGTCACGGAGGAAGCGACCCCGGAAACATTGGTTCCAAAGCCAGAGAAAAAGATATTAATCTGGCCGTCACTTTATTGGTAGGTAAGTACATTAAGGAAAACATGCCGGATGTAGAGGTGATTTATACCCGATCAGACGATAGTTTTCCTACACTTAAGGAACGTCCCAACATTGCTAATGTAAATAAAGCCGACCTTTTTGTTTCCATCCACTCCAATTCGGCACCAAACAAAACCGCTTATGGTACCGAAACCTTTGTGATGGGAACCAAGCATTTTGAAGCCAATTTCGATATCGTTAAGAAGGAAAACTCCGTAATTCTCCTGGAAGAAAACTACAAAGAAGAATACGAGGGTTTTGATCCCACCTCCCCGGAGTCCTACATGATGTTTAACCTGATGCAAAAAGCCTATGTGGGCAACAGCATTACCCTTGCTGACCGCATCGAAACGCAGTTTAGAGACAAGGTGGGTCGTAAGAGTAGAGGAGTGAAGCAGGGTCCATTCTATGTGTTGTGGACCCCATCCATGCCAAGTGTGCTGGTAGAACTTGGATTTCTTTCCAACACAGAAGAAGAGCGCTTTTTGATGACCAAAGAAGGACAAGAGTACATGGCCTCGGCGATTTATCGCTCCATCAAGGAGTACAAAAGTGAAATTGAGATCAATTGATATTTCTTAAAGCCGAATGAAAACCTTCTTGGATTCAGGAAGGTTTTTTTTATAAATTGAACCGAAACCTCTGGCTGAGGTTTACGATTGCAATTCTTGAAAATAATCACAATTTCTATCCATGCTTTCCCCTGCTCAACTTGATGCCTTGATATCCCTGCTAGACGACTCGGACTGGGAGGTGAAGCAGCATGTACGTGAGAAATTGATTGACCTTGGCGCTGCAGTGATTCCTGTGTTGGAGCAAAAATGGGAGGAGAGTTTCAATCCCGTTCTTCAAAAGGAATTGGAGGAACTTGTCCATGACCTGCAGTTTGATTTGGTCAAAAAAAGATTGAAAGCATGGAAAGATTCAACGGAGCAAGACTTACTTGAAGGCCTTTGGATACTCAATACCTACCAATACCCAGATTTGGAATTGGAGACCTTACAAGCGGCAGTACACCAACTCTATGTGGAGGCTTGGACCTATTTTGCTCCCGATCTGCAGCCATTGGATCAGGTTAAAATCCTGAATCATGTGTTTTTTAAACAGCTCCAATTTTCGGGCAATACCAAGAATTTTCATTCTCCGAGCAATAGCATGCTTTCCATGGTGCTGGAGTCCAAGAAAGGGAATCCCATCAGCCTCTGTAGTCTTTACCTCTTGGTGGCAAAGAAGTTAAAGTTGCCTATTTATGGAGTCAACCTCCCCAACCTATTTGTGTTGATTTACCACCAGGGAGAAGACAGTTTTTACATCAATGCATTCAATAAGGGAGTGATTTTTTCAAGAGAGGATCTCTCCAATTATTTGGAGCAACTAAAAATAGAGCCTCAGCCTACCTTTTTTGAACCTTGCAGTCATTTGGCGATTGTGATGCGGTTTTTGAAAAATCTTACTTCAGCCTTTGAAAAATTAGGTGAAACAGACAAAGTGGAGGAGGTACTGGAGTTGCTGCGAATCTTGGAGGATTAGTAGGTACGGATCGTACAACCTACGGCTCTGGCCTGTGGAATTAGGGGTTTGCCTCCACGAAGGATTTGCGTGAGCGCAGTTTCCAAGTATTTTTCAGTCACTACACTTTCTACCTGCGCATTATTGTCTAGTGCCCCTTTGTATACAAGTTCTAGGTCTGTTTTTCCTGGAATTAGTACAAATACCTCGGGAATTTTACTTGCTTGAAATGCTTGGGCCCACTGTTGTTTTTCATCGACCAAGTAGGGCATATTTAAGCCACTTTCATCGATGTAGGTGCGGAGCCGGCTGAGTTCAGACTCGTTGTCTTGAGCCTGTGGATTGACCAGGGCAAAGCCGATTCCTTGTGTCTCAAATTTGGCACGAAGTCCTTTGATTCGGCTTTCGTAGAGTTTGGCAAAAGGGCAGGAGGGATCATGAAAAATTAGTACGATGCCTTTTTCCTTTGCGAGACTGGGAAGGGTTTTGAGACTGTTGCTCACCGCTTCTGTAGCGGAAAGTTGGGTGTAGGTTTGACCAATGGAGGGGAAACTTAGTCCCAAAAAGAGCAATAGGCAGGCAATAACAAACTTCATAAGCAGCGAAAAATACAAGTTTACCAAATGGAGTAGGTCAAGATAAGGTTTTCGCTTTGTTCTACCTGCACCTGGTAGTGGTGGTCTTCAAAATTTGTTCCATGGATTTTTCCCTTGATCAGCGAGGCATCCGGGGCAAAAGGTTCCAATAAAATATTGTCTCTTAGGGAAACTCCTTTTTTTCCATGGCATTTATAAATAGACTCCTTTGCTGACCAGGCCATGGTATAGTGTGCTGGTAGGCTGTGAAGGAAGTCCAACTCGCTTTCTACCAAAAATCGAGTGCCGATTCGAAGGATTTTTTCACGGATTAGCTCTAAATCAATGCCGACCGGAAGCTCACGGTGATAAATAGCTGCTGCATAACCACGGGTATGTGTCAACGAGACAAAGCCTTGCCCATTCATAGGTTGGGATTTCCCATGTTCGTCCTTAAAAAATCCAGGGTAAGGAATTTGGAGGAGTTCTAACGATTCCTGAAGGGCAAGTCTAGCGGTGCCCCATTCTTTTTTTCTTTCTGGGTGAGAAATATTAGCAAAGGAAAGTTTTTCTCGAAAACTTAAAAATTCTAAATCCTTTTCTGACAGCGGTTCGATTATCTTCACTGCCAAAGCTGAGGAAGCATCAATTTTTTCTATTTTTGTTTGCATAGGCCTCAAAGGCGTAGTCAAGATTGATGCTCGAATATATGTCAAAAATCCAAGTAAATAAATTACATACCCTTATTGGACACAATGACTGTATTTATGCCCTTAGAGAAGGAGCCGATCCCCGTTTTTTTTATACCGGAGATGGTGATGGGATGGTGGTAGAGTGGGATTTGAACCAACCGAAGGATGGGACCTTGCTCGCTCGACTTCCACATTCGGTGTATGCACTAGAAGTAGATCCCATAAGAAATAACTTGATCGTAGGTCATAATTACGAAGGAATCCATGTGATTGACTTGGCTGAAAAAAAGGAGAGTTGGAATTTGAAATTGGGAGCAGCTGCGATTTTTGATTTGAAAGTCTTTGGTGATGAGTTATATGTAGCGACAGGAGATGGGGTCCTCTTTGTGGTGGACTTAAGGGCTCGAGCTCTCAAACGGCTCATCAAACTTTCTACCAAGTCCATTCGGGTATTGGCTATCGCACCATCGAAAAAACAGCTTGCTTTGGGATTTAGTGACTACACCATTCAGGTGTTAGACCTCGCAAAAGATGCGGCACCCATCGCTCTTTTAGAGGGACATACCAACTCTGTTTTTGCCTTGGGCTTCAGTCCAGATGAAGAAGTGCTGGTTTCAGGAGCGCGTGATGCCTGTTTAAAATTTTGGACCACAAGCGACTATTTACTTGAAGAAAATGTAGTGGCGCATTTGTATGCCATTAATTATTTATCTTTCCGTGAAGACGGTCAGTACCTGGTGACTTGTTCCATGGATAAATCCCTCAAAATATGGGACATGAGCAGCCGAAAACTGGTTAAAGTCATTGACAAGGCTAGGAATGCAGGGCATGGAACCTCTATTAATAAAGTCTTTTGGAGTACCTATTCTGGTGTTATTGTATCGGTTTCAGACGACCGAACGATCGCTATTTGGCAAATTGAAGCGCAAACCTTATGAAAATTTCCCCTACGGCCATTCGGCAAAAAACATTTGAAACCTCCTTTAGAGGATTTGAAAAAAAGCAAGTCACCGATTTCCTAGAAGAAATGAGTGTGATCATGGAACAAATCAACCAAGAAAACTTGGATCTCCGCAGCCGGTTGCAGCAAGTAGAGGCGGAAGCGAAGCGGCTGAAAGACGTGGAAGATTCTTTGTTTCGAACCCTTAAAACTGCTGAGGATACGGGAGCAGCGATCATCACTGAGGCTACTGAGGCAGCAGATCAAATCATCGCAGAAGCCAATCAAATTGCTGAAGAGACAACCAAAGATGCGCAGCGCTATGCGGATGAATTGGGAACCTATTCTGCCGAGCAAGCAAGAATCATTACCTCTGCTGCTGAAGAAAGTGCAAAAGAAACAATGCGTTCGCTGACGGAGAATATCAAAGGATTGATCAAGAGTTACGAGGGATTGGTTGAGCAGCGCGAAGCTTTAGTCAAGAGTTTACGTCGATTGTCGCAAGATGCATTGAATCAAATTGATCTTTCCGAAACTCATTTTTCTCGAATTGACGCCAAATCCTATCAGCGCGCAGTGGAGGAATTGGGTCGTTCCAATCATTTTTCTGCAGCGAATGCGGTAAACCTTGCTCCAGTAAGTCAGGCAATTCCTACTCAGCAGGAGGTAGTCTCCGAAAAAATGGATCAGGAAGAATTGCAACCTGAGATTTTTGAAGAAGGAAGCAATTCTTCAGTGGAAGTAGCCGAGGAAGCATTTCTCTCACAGGAAGAAAACACCAGTTTCAATGAGGAAGAAATTTCCGAACCAAGTGATGAAGTTCAACAAGATATTCAGGAGGATTCGTTCGAAGAAGAAATTGCATTTGAAGAGGAAGAGGGGCTTGCGCAAGAACAGAAGTACTTAGAGGAAGAAGAATTTGTGGAGGAAGAAGAGGTAGTTCAAGAACATCAGCAGGAGGAAATCCAAGCAGCGGCCGAACCCATCCAAGAATCTTCGTCCCCTGAGGCACCCGAAGAAAAGAAGGAGGAGAAGGGCGAAAATGGCTCAGGATCGTTTTTTGACCAATTTGACTAATGGGGAAAGTGCTTTTGGAAGGCATGGAGTTTTTTGGATACCACGGCATGTATCCGGAAGAACATGTGCTTGGAAACCGATTTCTGGTAAACTTGGAGCTCGATACCGATTTTGAAGACGCGATGCTTACGGATCGACTCGAAGGAACTGTGGATTATGCCCAACTCTACCAATTGGTAAAGTTACGGATGGAAAATCGAGTCCAATTACTCGAACATTTGGGTTATAGTATCATTCAAGACATTCGTGCTGCCTATCCTCAAGTAAGTCGAATTCGAATTACACTAAAAAAACGCCAGCCTGCCATTGGGGGCTTGGTGAAATTTTCAGGTGTGTGCGTTTCCTATCCAGAGGACTTTTCCTGAGTGAGCCGTGTATACCCGAGCGGAACTCTCGAAAATCCGAACTGAATTTTGGGTTGTTTTTGGACAGTACATGAAGCCTGTTCCAAACGCCTATGGGCGGAGAACCAATTGGCCCAATTACAAGACCGGAGTAAAGGATATTTATTTCCGAATGCGTGCTGAGCGGGAATTTGCTTCCATTGGAATTGAATTGGGACATGCGGACCTAGAAATGCAGGAGTTGGTGCTCGATCAGTTTGGACAACTCAAAAAAATCCTAGAAGCATGTCTGAAGGAGCAGTGGGCCTGGAAGTTGCATGTGGAAAATGAGATGGGACAAACCATGTCCAAAATAGAATGTGTCTTGGAAGGGGTAAATGTGCTTGATTCGAATGACTGGCCAAAAATCATCTCTTTTCTCAAACCTAGAATCATTGCATTAGATGCCTTCTGGGATCAGGTAAAGCCTGGTTTTGAGGATTTTTAAGGACGATTTGCTGCTTTTTTCGCAATCAAAGATCGTGTCGCTTAGGGATGTCTGGATTGATAAAGGTAAAGCCCCGGGCCTCGTCTCCCTCAAAGAAATCAATTTGCATGCCCATCAAGAACATGTAGTGTTTTTTCTCAATCAAGACGGGGATTCCATGAACGTCAAACTGCTGATCCTCAGGCTTGGCTTTGTCAAATCCTAATGAATAGGACATGCCTCCACAGCCCCCTCCTTTGACTCCAACCCGTAAAAAGTAATCCTCTGGGATGTTCTTGGTAGCCAAGATGTGCTTGATTTCAGTAGCTGCTTTGGGAGTAATTTGGATGGGGATCAACATGAGTTAAAAGCAACTAGTAAAGAAATAAAATTGAATCTTGCATACAAAATTAGCCGATTACGCAGTTTTATAGCAACTAAGAATTGCAGATATTCGAATTAAAATTAGGACATGGACTACCTTCTAGAACTTTTGAAAATCTTACTTCCAGCATCCGCCGTATTGTATGGGATGTATTTGGTTGTGGTTTCTTTTCTTTCCAAAGAGCAAGAGAAGTTGAAATTGGAATTGAAAACCCAAAATCAGCAGGTAGTGCTTCCCATTCGTTTGCAGGCAGCCGAGCGCCTTTGCTTGTTGCTGGAGCGCATAACCCCGTCACAATTGATTCGCAGAGCCACTCCAGGTCAGTTTTCTGCAGATGAACTCCATCATCATTTGATTTCAGAGATTCGAGAAGAGTTTAACCACAATGCCAGTCAGCAAGTATATGTGTCTGAGGATACCTGGGATGCGGTACGAATCGCAGTAGAGGAGGTTATTTCAAGAATCAATGTAAGCCGACAGCAACTCAATGATTCAGCCACTGGCATAGACTTGGCGAAGGTGATTTTATCTCAATCTTTTGACAGGCAAAACGACCCCATTGCTTTGGCTATTCGCAAGGTAAAAGCGGAAGTGAGTCCTTACTTTTGATTCAGCAGAGGTCTTTCAATTGCTAAAAATTGGGTTCACTTTTTCCGTAGATACACATGCTTTCTGAACCAAATTCCTCTGGCCTAGGTTCCTACTCAAATTTGAATCCATGAAATCCTTGAGCTACCCCATCAGTTCAGCCCTAGTAGCCGGAGGGTTTACCTATCCTGAATTTGTTCTGTTTACAGAAAAGCTCGTTCAGGAAAACCGGACCACGGGTGCCAATCAAAGCGAGGAGTACCTGGGCTACACTCGATTGAACCTGCAGCGTATGGGTCGATGGAATAAGACGAGCAAGGTTTCAGCCTCCTTGGAAAAGTTGATGGGAAAAGTTAATCGGCCACAAGTATGGCTCCTGATCACCGAAGCCTGGTGTGGGGATGGAGCACAATCCATTCCTCATTTGGCCAAAATTGCCGCGCTCAATCCGCTCATCTCTTTAAAAATTATTCTTCGAGACGAGCATCCTGAATTGATGGATGCCTACCTGACAAATGGAGCCAGATCCATTCCCAAACTGATCGCAATCACTGCAGACTTGCAGCAGGAACTATTTATTTGGGGCCCCAAACCCCAATACTTGCTAGATTGTCATGCAGCCTACAAACAAAATCCAGGTGATCTTTCCTATCAGGAATTCAAGGAACAGATTCATCTTTGGTATGCCAAAAACAAACAGAAAGACCTGGAAACTGAAATTTATCCCTTAATTTCTTCAACTTTGATTTCATGACAATAGCCTTACTTTCAGGAACCTCTGGATTGGTGGGGATGCAGCTTTTGCATCAACTGCTTCGCGATTCCGCCTATTCCTATGTGATCAGTGTAGGTCGCAGGGTATTGGCCTTGAAACATGAAAAATTGATCCAGTTGGAAGGGGATCTACATGCAATAAGCAAATGGGACTGGGCCAATCAGATCAATTCCCAATCTTTGGGTGGGGTCTATCAGCCGCTGGTAGCGGCCATTTCGGAGCAAAAGGTCACCATTCATGCATTCTCCAGTTTGGGTACCACCATCAAGCAGGCAGGCTCCAAGGAGCAATTTTTTGCGGTAGATCATGATTTGGTGCTTGGATTTGCTGGCTGGGCCAAGCAGTTGGGGGCTTCCAAGTTTCTCTACGTGTCTGCCATGGGAGCAAATCCTTCATCTTCCATTTATTACAATCGGGTCAAAGGCCAGACTGAAGAAGATTTGAAGGGGGTAGGATTCCCGTTTTTGGGATTATTCCGTCCCTCCTTACTTTTGGGGGCTCGGCATGAGTTTCGTTTTGGCGAACAAGTGGCCATGATTTTCATGGCACCGCTTACTTGGCTGAAATTGGGAAAAAATATTCGCCCTATTCGAGATCATGTGGTCGCCAAATCCTTGGTCAAGGTAGCCCTTATTGAGGGAGTAACTGGTGTGGAATGCTTTTTATCTGGAAAAATGCAAGAATTAGGAGCATGATAGCAGTCATTCAACGCGTATTGGAATCCTCTGTTACTATAGAGGGAAAAATCAAATCCAACATTGGGGTAGGGCTTTTGGTCCTTCTGGGAATTGAAGAAGCAGACGGGAAAGAGGATTTGGAATGGCTCACCAAAAAGATAGTCAACCTGCGCATCTTTCCAGATGAGCAAGGAGTGATGAATAAAAGCCTACTAGAGGTGGGGGGCGAGTTGCTTCTGGTATCTCAGTTTACCCTACATGCTAGCACCAAAAAGGGCAATCGTCCTTCCTACATCAAAGCAGCACGGCCTGAGATTGCACTACCGCTTTACGAGCAGGCCATAGCAGCCTTCGAGTTGGAGTTGGGTAAATCCATCGGAACAGGCACTTTTGGGGCGGACATGAAGGTGAGTCTTATCAATGATGGGCCTGTTACCTTGCTTATGGACACCAAAAACAAGGTGTAGGTGGATTTTTAGATTTTTTGCCTTAAAAATGCTTCCAGCCTTGGGCTTTGAGTTGAACCGCAGTCCCGCTTTTGGTGACTAGGTATTTGCCTTCGGAAGCCTTGGTGATGTGTCCAATAAAATGTACATCGGGATGCTTTTCCAGTTTGGCAAAATCTTTTTGATCGATCGTAAAGAGCAATTCGTAATCCTCGCCTCCATTTAGTACACAGGTAATGGGGTCTAGGTTGAGTTCCACCGCAGTATCGAAGGTTTGCTTGTCAATAGGGAGTTTGTCTTCGTAGATGGTAGCGCCTACTCCAGAGGCTTTGCAGATGTGGAAAATCTCAGAAGCCAATCCATCCGAAATATCGATCATGCTTGTAGGGACTACTTCAAGTTCTCGGAGCTCATGGATGATATCCATACGGGCATCGGGACGAAGTTGACGTCCAGTGACAACCGTGTATTTTTCTAGTTCGGGCTTCATGTCCGGATTGGATAAGTACACCTGCTTTTCTCTTTCCAGAATTTGCAGGCCCACCAATGCGGACCCCAGGTCTCCGGTGACGCAGAGGATGTCATTTTCTTTGGCTCCGGAACGGTAGGAGAGTTGCTCTTTCTTGGCTTGACCCATCGCCGTCACGGAAATAATGAGTCCAGATCGGGAAGCGGTGGTATCTCCGCCTACCAAATCCACTCCATACTGTTCGCAAGCCGCATAAATTCCCTCATAAAGCGCATTGACTGCTTCTACCGAGAAGCGATTGGAAAGCGCGATGCTCACCGTAATCTGGGTTGGAATCGCATTCATGGCGGCGATATCAGATACATTGACAGCGACAGCCTTGAATCCTAAATGGGGAAGTGGGCTGTAGGAAAGGTCAAAATGAACCCCCTCCAGCAATAAGTCCGTACTCACTACAGTGACGAGATCGCCTGAATCAATTACAGCAGCATCATCCCCAATTCCTTTGAGGGTGGAAGGATTTTTAAGATGGGCGCCTTTGGCGAGTTGGTCGATTAGGCCAAACTCACCCAATTCACTGATTTCGGTTCTTTTCTCAGACATGTGGTTGTAGTTCAAACGATAACTTCAATTCAAATAGGGGATACTAGTACAGATTCTCCGGATTGGGATCTTCTTGACAAAGTTCCACGAGTACCCCGTTAGTGCTTTTGGGATGCAAAAATACGACGATTTTGCGGTCAGCTCCTTTTTTTGGGACCTCATTTAGGATTTCAAATCCTGCTGTTTTTAAGCGATCCATTTCGGCATAAATGTCCTCCACATCAAAAGCAATGTGGTGGATGCCCTCTGATTTTTTGGAGATAAACTTGGCGATGGGGCTTTCTTCCGTACTTGCTTGAAGCAATTCGATTTTGGTGTCGCCTACTTGAAAGAAACTTGTTTCAACTGCTTCAGAAGCAACTGTTTCCGATTTATAGGGAGCATTTCCTAGGAGACGCTGGAAGAGCTCGTTGGATTTTTTTAGGTCAGCGACCGCAATTCCAAGGTGTTCGATTTTCCTCATGCCATTAATTTGTATCTTTGTCCTGAATCTTTTTCTTCGGTAAGTAGTTTAACTAGGAAGAAGTAGCAAGCCAAAGCGTAAAGATATAAAGATATGATCACCGTTTCTGACAAAGCCAAAGAGAGAATTCTTGAATTAAAGAAAGAAGAGGGGAGAATGGAGCAAGAGAACATTCGCGTTTCTGTGAAAGGAGGAGGTTGCTCGGGTTTGATGTACGAACTCGGTTTCGATGCTCAGGTAGTGGATACAGACCATGTTTTTGAAGACAAGGGCGTTAAAATCTTAGTGGACCGGAAAAGTCTCCTGTATTTGGCAGGTACCACCCTTGAATTCTCAGATGGATTAAATGGCAAAGGATTTCAATTTGTCAATCCAAATGCGAGCCGGACCTGTGGATGCGGGGAAAGTTTTTCCGTATAAGGGACCCAAATCACCCAAACCTAAGCAGCTTCATCGAGCTGCTTTTTTTATGAGCTTGCGTTAAAATATATATCCATGTCCACGCCAATTTTTAGGGCATTGCTTACCTTTGCTCCCGACTAAAAAACAACTACCCAATGGAAGCACCCATCAAAACCATTCCTTTAAATGACCTACATGCAGCACTTGGTGGCAAAATGGTGCCATTCGCAGGCTACATGATGCCCGTACGCTACAGTTCAGATATGGAAGAGCACCTCTGCGTAAGACAAGGAGTGGGTGTATTTGATGTGTCCCACATGGGTGAATTTTTTGTGGAGGGTCCACAAGCCCTGGAATTGATTCAAAAAGTAACTTCCAACGATGCCTCCACTTTGGTGATCGGGCAAGCGCAATACTCTTGTTTGCCTAATGCAACGGGCGGGATTGTAGACGATTTGATCGTGTACAAGATGGCTGAAGAAAAATACCTCTTGGTGGTCAATGCTTCGAATATCGATAAGGATTGGGCTTGGATTTCTAGCCACAATACGATGGGAGCTACGCTTACCAATGCTTCGGACGAGTATTGCCTCTTTGCAGTGCAAGGACCTAAGGCTGCTGCGGCCATGCAATCTATTACTCCAGTTGACTTGACCTCAATTCAATTTTATCATTTTGCAGTAGGAGAGTTTGCAGGGGTGAAAGATGTAATCATCTCAGGAACAGGCTATACTGGTGCCGGAGGATTTGAAATCTATGTAAAAAATGCAGATGCTGCCCATGTTTGGGAGCAGATTTTTAAGGCTGGCGCCGCTTACGACATCAAGCCGATTGGATTGGGTGCTCGGGATACCTTGCGTTTAGAGATGGGTTATTGCTTGTATGGCAATGACATCACGGACACCACTTCACCCATTGAGGCAGGTTTGGGATGGATTACCAAATTCACCAAGGAATTCACCAATTCTGCAGCCTTGAAGCAACAAAAAGAAGCAGGCGTTTCTCGCAAGCTGGTTGGATTTACCATGCAGGAGCGCGGGATCCCAAGAGGGCATTACCCTATCGTGGATGAAGCAGGAGAAGTCATTGGTGAGGTGACTTCAGGTACTCAATCTCCAAGTATGGGAATAGGCATTGGTATGGGCTATGTGCAAACTGCTTACAGCAAAGTGGGTACGGAAATCTACATTCAGATCCGAAACAAAAACCTGAAGGCGCAAGTGGAAAAACTTCCCTTGTACAAAGGCTAATGAACTCCATAGAGGTTTGCTTTACTCCCGAACTGATTCACTTGCATGAGGTGAGTGGAAAGTTGGTGGTGGTGGTAGATATTTTTCGAGCCACTTCTACCATGGTGGCCGCTTTGTCTCATGGAGTAACGGAAATTCTTCCTTTTGCTGACCTTGAATCTTGTCGTGCCATGCAGGCGCATGGCTACCTGATTGCAGGAGAGCGCAATGGCTTGACAGCCCCTGGCTTTGAATTAGGGAATTCTCCTGTGGCCTTTTTGGAAGGGAATTATGTTGGTAAGAAACTTGCGATGACCACGACCAATGGCACTTTGGCTATTGAAAAATCAAAAGGTGCAGCGCAGATTTTGATTGGGGCTTTCCCAAACCTAAAAGCCACGGCAACCTACATCCAATCGCAAAATTTGGATGTATTGATTCATTGTGCGGGTTGGAAAGGGAGATTCAATCTGGAAGACTCGCTCTATGCGGGTGCCTTGGTGCAAGCGCTTAGCGGAAGCCATGCCCATCAAGAGGATGGGGCACTTGCCATGGGTTCGTTATTTGCCCAGGAGGGCAAAAATTTGGCAACTTATTTGGCTCAAGCCTCCCATGCCAAGCGTCTTCAAAATCACGGCATAGAGGCGGATATTGACTATTGCTTGACGCTCAATCAGCATGAGCAGGTGGTAGGGTTGGCTGGAGATGGAGCCTTGAGTGTAATTGAAGGCTAAAACCTTAATTAGGTTACCTCAATTTTTCGTTTTCCTGATGCCGCGTTGCGTCACGGGTATTTTTCTTCTCCAGATTCTTTTGCAAGGCTTCTGTTAAGTTCACGCCAGTTTGGTTGGCTAGGCAAATTAGCACCCAAAGGACATCGGCCATTTCGTCGTCGAGGGCACGTCCTTTGTC
>JACCDO010626039.1_pt1 | contig 16356 bp, 11 predicted proteins | sample 7446101 | NCBI WGS metagenome assembly JACCDO01 (sample SAMN15323440, study PRJNA562643) | freshwater metagenome | isolation source: river surface water | place: USA:Blue River Watershed | collected 2017-08-16 | reverse complement strand
CCCGAAAAACAGATACTCCGGCCCATTGACGGTATTTAAAGTGGTAGGACTATTCATAATAAGTAAACAACAACGCTTAAATGATAAAGCGCATATTTTTATGACATAATTAATATCAAGATTCGAAATATTAAAATTATTATTTTTATTTCGATTATCATTTCTACAATAATAATAATAATAATAATAATAATAATAATAATAATAATAATAATAATAATCACACATGAAATGTTTGTACTGTTATTATTGGAAACAAACAAATTGTGCATGTCGTACAAGGACCGGTCGTCTCCGGCGTCATCCAAGAAGTGACAAACAAAAAATTAACGAGTAATATGGGAAATTCCTTGAGAGGTGCAAAAAAAGAGACCGATCAAGCTCCGTATAAAACTCATAGTATTACATCTTCTATACCCAAGCGATTATCCGGAAACAAAGATAAAATAAATGAACGTAATCAAAGTTCAGATTCGACTTCGAAAAGTATACTATCGTCTAATGTGGGATCTGTAGTTAGTGGAATATTATCTTCGGCGACTAAAAAGTCATCTGATTCATTAAATAAGTTGGATTCTTCGGGAAGTGGTAAAGTAAATGCTAGAGTAACTGAAAGCAATAATTCTTTTGATGGTCAATTTTTAAATCATAAAGTAACAATCGAAGATTTTGAATTATTGAGGGTATTAGGTAGAGGTAGTTTTGGGAAGGTAATGTTAGTTAAAAAGAAAGATGATGCAACTAATACTTTATATGCGATGAAAACTCTAAGGAAACAACAATTAGTAAAACGAAACCAGCTAGATCATGCAGAAACGGAAAAATATGTACTGCAGCAAATACACAATCCATTTTTAGTTCATTTATATTATGCTTTTCAGACTGTAGATAAACTGTATATGGTTATTGATTATATGGGTGGAGGTGAACTATTTTATTGGTTGAAAAAAGATAAAAGGTTTAGTGAGAATAGGTGCCGATTGTACGCTGCAGAATTGTCTCTAGCATTAGATGCTCTGCATAGTAAAAATATTGTTTATAGGGATTTAAAACCGGAGAATATTTTATTAGATTCACAGGGACATATACGAGTAACAGATTTTGGATTAGCTAAGGGTAATATTACTGGAGCTGGTGCTGAAGGTGGTACAAAAACATTTTGTGGAACATCAGAGTATTTAGCCCCGGAAATATTAGAGAATACTGGTCATGGAAAAGCAGTTGATTGGTGGGCTTTAGGTACATTTTTATTTGAAATGCTCACAGGATTACCACCATTTTTTGATCATAATGTTCAAAAAATGTACCATAAAATTATCCATGATCCTCTGAAGTTTCCAAAAAATGAGAAAATTATTTTATCTGAAGCTACAAAAGATATTCTTCGTAAACTTCTTGATCGCAATATTGCAACGAGATTGTGTTCAACTAATGGTGTAAAAGAAATTGAAAGTACACAGTTTTTTCAACCTCTTGATTTTAAAATAGTAATGAGTAAAGGATATCGTGCTGAATTTATACCACCATTGGCAAAGCATGAAGGGGAGGAAGGAAGGAATTTTGATACAGAGTTCACCAATGAACCCGCAGCTGATTCGTATGTCGCATCACACATGTCAGCAACTATGCAACAAAAATCTAATTTCGAAAACTTTACGTATCAAGATAAGACACATATCTAATTTGTTTTGAGTGAGTTATTGAATACTTACATATTTATAATATAATAATATAATTCTTGTCAAATAACAATATATATCTTCGTTCAGCAACTTTTCATCGCAATTGTTAAATATTTTATTGCAATGTATCATTACTATTGACGCTTCAACTGCATCTATGAGCATGTGATATCATTTGTTGCAGAAATATAGGTCAATAATTGTTCTTCACATGGAAGTGTATCTTTTGGTCCTATAAATAATAAGTTATGATAAAACCAATGATTGAAAATAAAAGTATTACTAACCAGTTGAGTTCAGTTGAGCCAGTAGACAGGTACACTCCTTATGTTTACTTAACGCTGTATGGATATCATCATAATTTAATAAAACATTTCTCAAATTTTCGTTGGTTCTTTTCACCAAACTTGAGTCAGAACTAATGTAACTGATAATTTTATTGTTAGACGTTATCCCAAACAATTGTAATAATTCACTTATTGTGTTTGTTACATTTAATTGCATTTCTTCGTAACTGACATATTGCATTCGAAGATCTTTCAAATTTTCGTTCATCTTAATCCGTGCCCAAAATCTTTTATATCTTGTCATCCATTTGTTTATTTCAATTACAAAAGTCTCTCTAAAATAATATATGTATGGAGTATGGAGTAAGAGGTTCATGATTGAATACTTAGTGTATTAAAATTACCTATTCCAGTCCACCTTGGAATTTAAAATACTGGTTACATTACATTTTCCTGGATAGAAATTTCCAATGGTTGTCTTACGAATATTACTGACACCACAGCTAGAATGAAGTAATTGGCCACTAAATCCAGATATTGCGGATTTTATTACATTAATTCTATACAATACTACCATAGTCAAGTTTGGTACGAAATTACGGATTCTCAACCAATTGATATTTTCAACATGTTCAAGATTAATAGATACGCCTAATACTTTCAAGTCGCTGAATATTTTTAAGGACTTGTGAAAATAATAATCCTTGAACATCCTACTACCAGGCAAAATTGATCTACTATCTGATATTTTACCAGTTGGTTTGGTCAATGCAGTGATCATATGATCTTCTACATCCCGATTTGAATATTTAACAACATCTTTATGCTGAATAATTTCCTTACTGATGTATATATTAGGGATACTATTTAACTTTTCGGTAATCCAAGAGCTCCCACTTCGAGGTAACTTAACTATTATAACTTTTTTGATGCTGGAATAATTATCATCATGGATCGCAAAATAAGAATACCAAATAATTACAGATATTATTATTAAAAAATTAATTAATATTATATTCAGATATGTAAAATACTTCCGCTTGACCATAATAACGACATCTTTTCAGTGAATTCAAATTTAAATTACCTCAAAAAGATACAGATATTAATTAAGGTTAAAAGTATGGACTTAGATCTAACTATTCTCGTAAGTCTATTCTGTCAACAGGTAATTAGAATAAATATATATTACTGAGTAGAAATATCAAAAGAAACTGATCCTAATGTAATGACTTGACTGTAAAAATAATTTTTTTAATGCCCCAGGATAGGAATGTATAACTACAAGCAACTTATTATCGCTGAATGTACTCTAGAGATTCTTTTTCTTCTCCTCTTTCTCTCTTCTTTTCTTCTTTTTTCTTCTCCTCTTTTTTTTCGTTGGTGTGGATACCCGCAGTGACGGATCCTAGGGATTACCGTACCGTGAACCGATTGCAGCATTACTCAGTAGTACTGCGATTTTTTTTACATTATTTACTTAATTTACAATAAATGTTTTGGATATATTTTAATGGTATTGACTCGAGTAAATAATTCGCGTGATTAATAATACTAAGACCAACTTGAAGTCCTACTGCATCAAATATGATGTCACAATAGATACAAGCAACATATGTAACATCCTCGTGTTTTGTGTCATATGATTGAGTGAATAGAAATTGATTAAATGCCTCATTATAAAATATCGATAATTGAAAAATAATATCATCATTCTTATGTTTACCGTAATGATATAAATTTTTCGTCACTAAATTAATCGCTTCTTTAATTATTGTAGCAGATATATGACTATAATTTCCATCATACCATAAAATTAGTAAAGAGTCCGATAATATTTTCCATAATACACTTAAGTCAATATCTTCGTAACTGTCATTTTCTTGTGTAAGGCACATATATTTTTCATGTGCTTTGATAGCGCAACCATATAATCCGTATTTCATGCATAGGTCGGTAATGAACAATGGGTCTAATTCTAATATATTTGAGTAATTGACAATAATTTTAATGCATATTGAACTTACTATATCATTCATACCTAATAAATTATCGGCAAATGTGTACACTTCGTCATTTTCAATATTAAACTTACTAGTGATTCTAAATTGATATATAGATGTATCGTTAATATCATCACTTGGAATTGGAAATAAAATTAAAAGATTTTGCATAATTAAGTTGTCAGTAATACGATATCTGATTTCTTGGGATACACTTACTGTTAAATCGATTTTGCACGTTATCAAATAAAATGATAAGTAAATCCATTCGATCAATAAATTTTTATTTTTTGTGACAGTGTTACTGTAATTATCTAAAGTAGCGCAAAACAATAATTTAATTAAATAACGGTGATATATTTTTCTCCTGCTATAAAACCATTCATTAATGTTAGTGCTGTTTTCGTCGTGATTTTTTTCGCCATTATTTATATTGGATCCAATTTCTATTGGGTCAAATTTCGTTTCATTTTTCATTGTAGCACGCGATCCAACAAACGAGTCTTTGTTTTCAAACACTTGATTAAATTCAAACATATCATATTGACCATCAAATGAATCGGTATGGTCATTGAATGTTGGAGGCATAAATTTATCATGCATACTTCCAACTAGAGCAAATTTAACATTCCAGCACCTTATTATTGGAAATAACATCAAACCCAATTCAATTCCCAGTTCTTCATTGCTTTTGAAAACAAGTCCTAATAACTGTATCAACAAACAATATTTTAACTCATAATATGAACCACATGTAGACAAAACATTGGATAGAAAATCGTCTGCTTTTATATTCTTTTGTTGATTTCTAATATATTTCTGAATATCTATGAAATATTTCATATACTCTTCATCATTAGATACTATTTCATGGATTGTACTTAATGTGCGCGAATAACATAAAATAGAGGACGATGCTGCGGTAAAATCTAAATCTACGTAACAGCCATATAGTTTTATAAATGAAATACATTCATCTTCATCCCATTCACTTTTGGAAAAGTCATTTGCTACATTAATATCATTCATTAATAAATAATATGGCAAATATTTAAATTGCATTTTGTCAATAATATTCATATTATTTAATCGTTTAAGGTCACATCGTAAGTTTTGTCTATTGGTTAAAAGGAGGTAATACAAGGTAGAAATATCAGCTACAACTTCAATAAATTCATGATATTCTGCACCTATAAATGAAATCATATATATGAAAGGAATAATTACTGTAGAGTGACAGAAGTAGATACCTGATGAAAAACCACGCATTTTAGAATCCAAATAATTGTGATAAATGTTACGCAATCTGGATCTTTCGGTCAAAGGTAGCGGGTTGAAAGTTTTCAACCAATACACAAGTAAAGATTGGATGAATTTTTCATTTTCCTTGCTGCAGTTTTGCAATAAATTATCGCTATGATTCAGAAGGAATAATAGCTGCAGTGTGTTTGTAACATTGGGGAAATTGTCTATGACTTGTGACGCAGACTTTTTAAAAATATTCAATAGTTCCAATGCATTGGGTGCAACTTTAGGAATGTCTAAATGCTTCAAAGGCTTGTTTAGTTGCGTGTTGCACAAAGATGGCTGTAAATACGAGAAATTATATTCATCATTCCGAATAATGAACTCACAGTTTATTGTGGATGACTTAATACTATTTATTGTAGAATTAAAGCGACCAACACTTATTCCGCGTAGTGCCTGTACGTATAAATCATGATTCAAAAAAGTTGTTTCAGCGACTTTGTCCATTAAATCATTGTTACATGCATATTCACCCGTACTTTCATTCCACGAAAAAGTTTTGGTGAATTTATATATCCCAGTGTCTTCTAATGGATAAAGAAAAGGCGAGTAATTTTCCCAGTAAAAATGATGAGATTCGTTTGCACATAAATACCAAGATCTCCATTCCCAAGAATCATTGAAAATATCCAGAATAACTTGATTTCTTGCAAGTAAATTAGAGTCAGAGTCTGATGCTACGCAAGTTAATGAAACGACGCTAGGATACAAATGACGCTGTTTCATGTAAAGGAAGTGAATATCTGCTTCGTTTGCATCCGGGCTAAATAAATAATTGATAAGTAAATTAATTCCACTTGAAGTGACGTGTAAGTAAGAGAAGTTACTGACCTTGAATTGAAGTTTGCACTTTGAGCTTTCAAGCAATTCCCTTGAAGATCAAGTGGGATGAGCCAATCAACGACAGGATCTAAAGCATTGAGAGTTTTTTCAATAATAATTCCTAAATCTCTATTATTCCATAATATTATTTTGCGAAAATTTTCACTAGCTTCTGCTGTGATAGAAGAATTCGAAGACATCGTATCTCGTATGTTGACTTCAGTCTCATTGAAATTATGGGCGCAGCCGTCATTATACTCAAATATTAATCTCAATTCTGCATTGAAATAATCATCATTATCCTTGTTCAATATAGCAATAATTTCATCTATAGTACTGCTCCTTAAATCAATATCATTAACTCCTATTAAATAATCACCTATATCTATTAGACCAGATTCTTTTGCGGGACTAATAAAGAATAGTAAATATTGTAAATATTAATTCTAAAAATCATTAAAATAGATTAATAATAAGATAATACCTTGGGTTACCATTAGATGATCTATGAAATCCTTGAACAAATATTACGTTGCTGTTATCATCGGTGGTGTCGATACTCAATATTAACCCAATTCCTTTAGTGGTACTGAGAGTAACCGAATATTGTCTATTTAACTTTTTTGAAATAAAAAAGTCTACACCAGCTTCATCTTCCCAGGATACTAAGAATCGATTCGTGCATTCTACATTAGGAACATTTCTTCGTGAACATAACTTTGACTTAAGTATATTATATTTATTATCATTCCATTTTTCAGTCCAAGTTCCAGCAGTGTCTTTGAGCCAATCATAATTGCTAGCATACGAGTCGGGGATATCATCATATTCATTGAAAGCGCAACAGTTGAATTCATTGACTTCTAAGCCAGTAATATTTGCTATTGATTTTTCAGTATTACTCTCCACATTCTCATACATATTGGTAGGAGATACGGTATTACACGTTAAATTAATCTCGCTTTTTAGCAGAGATGAAATCCTTTTTTGTGCATTATTTTGTAACGCAGATTTTTCTACACTTAAGTCTTGAGAATGCGGCAGTATCGACATTATTGATTTATCTAGAATACTTGGTACCGTTGGCAAAATGTTAATTAAGATTTGTTCGTCACTAGTTTCTAATGCATCATTCAAGTTGGATTCTATAACGTTCGAATTATTTTTTAATATCGACTTGCTTTTACTTCCATCATTAAAATAACGACGCCATCTTTTTTGCAACTTAATAAAAGTGTTAAAATACATAAGGTAGCTATGAATAACAACACGTTTATAACCTTTATGATCGTTAAAACCCGAGTTGGCAAGTGATAAAATATCCACCCCGATTAATAGCACGTCATCTTCTATATTAGTGGGATATTCATGCAAAATAAATATGTTGCTATCGACAGTTCGCACAGATATTGTACAATTGTTGAAATAATCTGAGTTTGTAGATTCTACGACCTCTATTGTTTTCTGGGATAAATTTAGGTACAAAAGATCGCGGTTTTCAGATACACACAGAAAAGTTTTGCTCAAATATGATACTGTATATAATTTGTGGATTGAACGTATTAAAATCTCTTTATTCTTAATATTCCCTAATTTAGAAATTAGTACTTCCTCTTGGAAATTCCCGTCGATATCATATAAATTCAAAATAACGTAATCGCTGAAGTTATTGTGCTGATCTTGAAGCACATGTGACTTGTAAGAGTTTTTAAAAATCATAATACTAGCACCACTAGTTTCATTGTCAGAACAACAAAAATATCCACATCCAAGACTACCCTTATTGTCGATTAGGGAAAATTTAGGCTGTTCGTGTAACGATTGTATTGGTAAATGAAAAATATAGACACTATTATGACAACAAACTATTACGGCATCAAATACGTACTCATGACAATATATAGTTTCACAATCGATATAATACACAGCACTGTTACACTGGCATACGGTTGTAAGTATTTTACTGTTATTTCCAACTAATGATATAAAAGACTTTAAATAATGGTTCAATATATCAATACTGTCTAATTTATTCGATTCTAGTAAACGTTGGCAATTCAACTCTATTACTACTCCATCAATGCCTCCAGAAAATAATTTATGCGACTCAAATTTAGACCATTTTAACACAGATATACTACCTTTGTGTTCATCATAACTGTATAAAATCTGTAACAAATCCTTTTTAATGATTGAAAATACAACAACCACTCCATTACAGTTACCTATACTCAAATATTTCTTACATGGAGATATTGCTATACATGTAATTTTCACGTTCAACTTTGAATCGCATGGAGGTGTGACTTTATAATCTGTGACAATTTTTAATTTATTCTTGTTGCCATATACTAAGGAACAAATAATTATATCGCCTCTATTTGTACCACCATACAAATTATTATCGGCGATATCGAAACATGTCCAGCTATCTCGATCAGAAGAACGTAGTATATTGTAACCACCGTAATGTATCATTTTTGGGACGCATTTATTTGTATGACAAATTGACGGCCATTAATCCAAGCTACTTATGATACCAAAGCATATCAAGCAAATATCAATTTTACTTTTCCTTTCGAGAAAACCAAAATTGAGAAAAAATCCAAAAAATTAAACCAGGAAAGGATTATTTTCATTAAGACCATAGGAAGCAGAACAACTGGAGCCTATATCTTGTAGTATCCATCATCTATGATCTGATTCTTTTATAAAAATGGGAATATCATCGAGTAAAAGCTCGGGATCATCTAATAACAATAACAGCAGAATAAAAAAGTCCGCAAATGAAGTATCAGAGCAAATAAAATTTCTTGCCCCCAAAGACGCATGTTGCGAAGATGAAGAGGAAAACTACGAATGTTGCATTTGTTTCGTTAATTTTTTGGCAATAAATCATACCATTTGCTGTAATGAACGTATTTGTACTAGTTGTTATCTGCTTATATCTTCGCATGAAAACAGAGGAAGTAAAAACTCTTTCACAACGAAAGGTATTACATGCCCTTTTTGCAATAAACAGTCATTTGCGGTCGTTTATCGTGCACTAAAAAGGGATAATCATAGTATTAATGAGACGAAACAAAGTCGAGAAGTATCTGTAGAAGATTCAACAGATGTTAAGTTTTCTCCCCAAATATCAAGTAAAAAGAATGCTATAAATATTCCATTATCTACTATAGCTGATAGGAAACAAATTGAAAATGAAATAAAATCTCAGCATCGTTTATTCAAAACCAATTCACCTATGGGTAATAATTCTACGACGGCGTCTCATAATACCAATTTTTCAAGTAGATCACAATATCGAAATAATTCATCTATCTATAACGATTTAAATACTCCAAATATTGGTAGTAGTTCTATGTTCGCTGAAAGTTTACAAGATTTGATGAATAATGGCAATGCTTCAGACTTCGATAAAATCGATGAACTAATCTTAGAAGAAACAATTAAAATGTCATTGAATGAATTAAATACAGGACCCATACATGCTATTAAGAATTCTGATAGTGTTCCATCTATACCTCATTCTGATTTGGAAGAGTCATCTCATCTATCAACCCCTGGTTCTATTGTCGATATGCGTGAAATGCTAGAATCACTGACTGCAAACGGCAATTTGTCTGAAGAAGAACAATTAGAATTAGTTATGGTATTGAGCCAATTGAGTCAAAACCAAAGATAATTATGTTCATGTTCATTTGTTTAGTGTTATAAAAATATCATGTATTAAAATTGTTACTTACGTATATTGATGACTGCTGTAGTGACTTTTCCATAAATTCACTACCCTCGTGATGTCTCTCCTGCCTAAACCTTTGTAGCCAATAAAAATCATTTTCAAAATCAATGTTCTCCTCTCGCATTATAGACCTTAATACACTTGGTAGATTTGAAATACCAGTTGCATTAACACCCACTGTAATATCACTTACATCAACAGGAAGTGATTGGCTAAACCGCAAGGAATCTTGAAGTTTGCCCCTTGACACAGGTGACATAGATTGATTATCAAAAAATGATTCGCCTATTCGTCTTCTGGTCCCACCATGTGTCGTTGGAGGCAATAATGGCTTTCGCTCGATTACATCGTCATTATCAGATTTGCCAAAGTCATCAGGAATGTCACACTTGTTGTCATTATTGGTCATATTAGTGTTTATTGATTTAATTTCTGGACTCCTTTCGTAACCTTTCGATGTCCAGACTCCTTGAGTCAATCCAGCTCTATTTTTGCTGTCATAAGGTACTCCTTTGTTAGTATCGACGTTACTGTTATCGGTGGATGCATTTACCGTATAATTTCTAGTGTAAGTCGTATTAGAATTTTCTGAAGTTTGATCCATAACAGTAATCATATTGGTCATAGATTGCTGTAATGTAGTTGCAAAATAAGAATCTCGTTGATGTTCTTTACCAAACTTATATAATTGTATTCTGTCAAACATTCTATTCCCTGTATTATTTTGATCATATACGTTATTCCACTGTGGATGAGTAGTCTTAAAATTTATAAATGATTGTTCTAACTTCCCATTTAATAATTTATTTTTTTCATTTCGATTATTTTCATTTCGATTATTTTCATTAAGCAAGGTGCCATAATTTTCATCCCCATATTTATCTAATTCGAATAGACTATAATCACACACTGCGCCAACCCCTTCAATGTATTTACTATGATCTCGAACAAAATCAATAATAGCAGAAGCACAAGATGGTAACGAAAAACATAAAACTGTTGGTGTAAGCAACACGCTTAAAATTTCCATTAAAAAAAGATGAATTTTATACGGGAATAAATCACTAATATCATCTTTTACAATTATAGTGTGACATCTTTGATGCCAATATTGAGGGTAGTAATGAGTGTATGATGCAATTTGAGTAACTAATTCTTCGTGATTACCTCTCCTGTAATGGTTAGAATATTTAGAAGATTCGTCTGGTACTATTGATCTTGCACCAGCAAAAATAGCAGATAATACTCCAATATACCATAATAAATTATGCCCGCCAACATGAACATATAACAATATCCCTTCGCCTAACAAAGACAGAAATAGTAAAACCGCAATAAACGAACCAGCCATGTATGAAATACTCCTCGCTACTATAGATATATAGGGATTATAAAATAATGACAAATAATCATTTGTTGGACCGTACGATTTATTAATACGATCTTCAAACACGTGAGGTAATTCATTGAATTCTCTAAATGTCCAAAGTGCCAGTGGGGACCATTGTCTAGGACCTAAGTACGCTTTGCTAGAATGAAATTGTTGCGCATTGGATAAGACAAAATGTATTATCATAAAAACTAGCATAAAAGGTAATAATAAAAAATGTATTACACCTACTACGATAAATCTACGCTGCAATCCAACTTTATCGCGTAAAAATAATGTTGATATGTTAAATTGTTCGTTAAAAACATATTCCAAAATACAGAATGATAACGACCACTCTAAACTTTTTGTAAGAAAAAGATGATCGTTGTTCATAAATGGAGATATCCACCAAGGCACTCTCAAATCTAGCAACTTTGTGTTTATCATTCCAATCATATAATTATCTTTTCTCATTATACGAAGTACTACATCGTGTTCAGTTAACACTTCTTTTATTGCTACCCTATGAATACCATGAGAATGTAACTTAATTAATCTATTAACAACTTCATGCCATCTCAGAGTTTGTAAATCGTGTAAATATAGTCCTAATTTTTCCCTGTAAAAATACTCCATAGTCATTGCATCAGTTATAGTGTAAATAGAAGAAAAACATCGCCACATCCAAAACGACCCAAATAAAAAAATATATATAATCAGCAAAATTTTAATAATTACCGCGGTATTAGATGTTGGATGGAATGGATTATAAATATATACATGAAGCATCTCGCATGTAGACTCATCATTACAATACAATAAATTGGGCCTATTACGAGAAAATTCAATTAAAAAAAAAATTACAAAGTAATACTTATTTTATGTATAAGACACTTACCAATCAATAAATCCAATAAGGAAAACACTGAAAATTATTGTAAATCCAAGTGTAATAATGCCACAAATTTGACTTAAAATTATAGCTGGCAGTCCTTTATTCACATAATACAAGTACATGCTAGTAAAAAATTTATCTAAATTTTTAACCGGTGGCTCCCACCTCTCATCACTTTCCTCCTCATGGTAGCTAGACTTACGGTGCATCTCCATTTTAACAACTCAACTAATAACTAAAAGAACACTTCGTTGAGGGCGAAGTTTGATGAGAACTTCAGTGAGAACTTTAGATAGAACTTTAGATAGAACTTTAGATAGAACTTTAGATAGAACTTCAGTGAGGACTTCCGATGGATACTTAGGTGTGGGCGTGTCGAAGAATTTTCTTCTTTTCGTTCTTTTTTATTCCTATTTTTTTTCTGATTCTTGAAGTTCAAATCCCTCTTAGTTAGGAATCGGAACATTCGATATTTATTTAGTTACAGTAATATTGTTAGATATTATATGTCCATCTGTTTTAATGACTGAAGCACATCTTAAGCATATGTCATCATGGTTATGGTCTTCACCAACATTTTCGCTGTAATACCAACAACGATCACATTTCTTACCCTTGGCTTTAGTCACACCAACAGAAATGCCACTTTCACTAACATTCCCCAACACATGATATGTTGGGCATTTACTTATTAAATGAGATTCATGATCAACCACTTCTACTTGAGATGTCATAAAAATAAATCTCAAATCATCTACTCCATTTGTTGTTTTAGCATTTGGTAGTAAGGTATCATCACCCTTCATAGCATTAAGTAAATTCGCGGTTTTGGAATCTTCAGCATAGAGCAAAACTCTAACTTCTGCAGACGCACCCATTTCTTTTTGTTGTCTTGCTACTTCAATACATTTATTAACGTCATTTCGAATCTTACGAATTAATGTCCACTTCTCACTCTCAAAAGATAAAAATCTGTCGTTATCACTGATCCAACCATGTTCAAAAATACTTTTTGATGACTTAATAAATGGAATATTTTGCCATACATCCTCAGCCATGTGCGGTACTAACGGTGCCATCATACTAGAAATTTGAAGTAAACAATGATATAAGACAGTTTGACAAGTTCGTCGCCTTGTAACATCATTTACTGATGAAATGTATAACCTATCTTTAGCAATATCTAAATAAAATGCAGACAAATCAATAGACAAAAAATTTAATATGGCTTGATTTGCTTTGTAAAAAGTATAATTACTATAGGCATCTTCTACTTCATGCAAGGTTTCAGTTAATTTTCCTAGGATATATTTATCAATCGAAGTTAAATCTTGGTATTTGACATTATGAATAATCGGATTAAAATCATTTAAAGAACCTAATAAATATCTTAATGTATTTCGTATCTTACGATAACTTTCACTTACTTGTTTCATAATATTTGACCCTAAACAAACATCTTCACCATAATCTACACCACTTACCCATAATCTAAGGGTATCAGCACCAAATGCGGGATTTTCTTTTTGGTTGCCTCCACCTTCAATAATAATTTTTGGATCAACAACATTTCCTAAACTCTTTGACATTTTATAACCCTTTTCATCTAAAACAAAACCGTGTGTTAACACGGTCTTGTATGGTGCAATACCTTGTGATGCAACCGATGTTAAAAGTGACGATTGAAACCAACCTCGATGTTGGTCACTTCCTTCTAGATATAAATCTGCAGGAAAATTTAATTCTGTTCTAGTTTTTGTGACACCCGCCCATGATGTACCAGAATCAAACCAAACATCCATGGTATCTGTGCCCTTAGTATACATTTCAGCTTGATCTTTAAATTCATCTGGTAATAAATCTTTCACATCCATTTCCCACCACGCATCAGAGCCATGTACTTTAAAAATATTTTCAATATGTTTTAAAGTTGTTGCAGTCATTAATGGTTGATTATTGTTCTTACTGTAAAATACAGGGATAGGAACTCCCCAAGATCGTTGACGAGATATGCACCAATCACCTCTAGTTTCGGTCATTGATAATATTCTGTTTTTTCCTACAGCTGGAATCCATTTTACTTCATTGATTGCATTGATAGCATCATCTCTAAAATTTGATACTGAGGCAAACCATTGTTCTGTAGCACGAAATATAGTTGGTTTTTTTGTTCTCCAGTCATATGGATATTTATGGTTATAAGGCTCTTCTCGCAATAATACACCTGTCTCATTCAGTGCATTGATAATAGCCATATTTCCATCACCGAGTACATCTAATCCTTTGAATTTCTCACCAGCTTCTTCAGTAAATAACCCTAAATCATTTACAGGGGATAAAATATCTAAACCGTATTTTAAACCAGTTTGATAATCCTCTTGGCCATGACCTGGTGCAGTATGGACTAATCCCGTACCACTTTCAGTTGTTATATAATCGCCGCCAATAAGTATCTGATTGATGCGATTATTATATAATGGATGCTGGTACTTCGTTCCTACCAATTCCGAACCTTTCATAACTTTATGAATTTTCATTTCGACATTATCTGGTAAATTTAATTTGGTTCCTAAAGTCTTCACTAAATCTTTTGCAACAATAAATTTTGCACCAGTCATAATTGTTGGGTGTGATGCAATACAATAATCAATTTCCCCATTTACAGCAACTGCCATATTGGCTGGAATAGTCCATGGTGTAGTAGTCCAAATGGCGACTCTTATATCTTCATTTAACATATCTTTTAAACAATCGGAGCCCTGTGTTACTTTAAATCCGACATAGATACTCCTACTTATATGATTTTCAGGATATTCTAATTCTGCCTCAGCTAATGCTGTACGAGACGATGGCGACCAATATACAGGTTTTTTTCCACGATAAATATGGCCTTTCAAAAACATGTCACCAAAAACTTTAATTTGTGCAGCTTCATATTCAGGTTGAAGTGTCATATATGGAGTTTCCCAGTCACCCCAAACTCCATACCTTTTAAATGAAATTCGTTGATTTTCCATAGCTTCTTTAGCAAATTCGGCAGCTTTTTTCCTTAGTTGTAAAGGACTCAAACCTTCTCGTTCTTTTGTCTTTAATCCTTGTAATACTTTTAACTCTATAGGTAAACCATGACAGTCCCATCCTGGTACATACCGTACTTTTTTACCTCGTAAGGTTTGATATTTATTAATAAAATCTTTTAATATCTTATTCAGTGCATGACCTATATGCAATTGTCCATTTGCATAAGGAGGGCCATCATGCAATATATATTTCTCGCCACTATTACTCTTGGATAAATTTTCATAAATTTTATTATCATCCCAAAACCTTTGCAATTCAGGTTCTCTTTTTAATGAATTTGCCCTTTGATCAAATGATGTTACTGGTAATAAAACAGTCTTACTGTATTTGCTTTCAATGGCTTCTCCTTTTTTTCTATCTTTTTTAGTCGACGCTTCAGCAATGCACATTCTAAGCCTTGGAGATGATGACTTAAATGATTTAAATCGTAGCAGTGAATCATATTTTCTAAGCATCGCCAATAAAAGTAGAAATAATACGCAACCCTTTTGAATGCGAAACATAGAATACTTTTTTCACAAACAAAAAAGTACTTTTGTGACGTTCCTTGTTATTGCGGAACCATGAATCGTACTAAAAAAGGAAAATAGTATTAGAGATAATATGGATTAATAGAAGAAGTTTAATTGCGGAACCATGAATCGTACCTAAAAAAGGAAAATAGTATTAGAGATAATATGGATTAATAGAAGAAATCTAATCTATTTTATTAAATGATATTCCATACTTTCTTCTGTAAAGGTCAAATACAAAACAATATATATAAACAGTAGAGATTTAAAAGGTCTGAATGATTTTCTTATCTCTTATCTCTTATCTCTTATCTCAATTACAAGCTTCAAGGTAAGTTTCCTTGATCCTGTGTTTGTTCCACAATGGTACCGGAACCAAAAGTTCTTCAACTTGAGTATGCAATTAATTTTGAACTTCAATTTGGATAACCAACTTTCCAATAAGTAGTGAGCCATAATCTAAGCCATCGTTTAAGCCGTCTTGATAACAACAGGCATGATATTTACATCGTTTTAATTTATTGGCTTTGATAAATAACAATAAATAGATGAGTTTGTTCAATTATATTTTTGGCACTTTTACAACGTCGCAACAAGTACAAACGCCAAACTACGATTCTCCTACTCCAGGAGAAACAAAAATATATGG
>JACCDO010295776.1_pt1 | contig 16356 bp, 15 predicted proteins | sample 7446101 | NCBI WGS metagenome assembly JACCDO01 (sample SAMN15323440, study PRJNA562643) | freshwater metagenome | isolation source: river surface water | place: USA:Blue River Watershed | collected 2017-08-16 | reverse complement strand
CTATAAAATTAGGATTAGAAAATGGAAAAATATTAAAACCAACAGATTCTATACTCAACGTTTATAATATATATAAAAGCCCGACTGATAATATTTTATACGTAATTGTCACTTATGAAACTACAATGTATGGGTATATAATGTCTATTATTAACTATGTAAAAGACTTGTTTTATAAAAAATGAAAATAAATTTATAAATTAATAAAGAAATACGCGATGAGGGGTTTTATAACAGAATTCCCAACATTGTATAAAAATAATGATATTTTTACTATAATTTTGACAAATGATAGTGAATATATTAATGCAAGTATTAAAAGCGGTTACCCAAGAGTTTTTTATTATAAAGAGTGTTTTAGTAAAAAACTTCACAATTACAAAGAAGTTTTAGAAATTTTTAAAAAAAGATGGAAAAATAAAATAAAAAACGGCTATGAAATTCTACAAGAAATATAAAATTATTATTTTAACCGCTTATTATATAATATGTCTTCGCCATTATATAATAATCAGCAAGTATATATATTAGATACTTCTGTCAGCACAGATACCAGCACTGGTTGTCTTATCCTAAGCGGTGGTTTAGCTGTGCAAAATAATTTATATGCAAATTATGCAAATATAACTAAAATAGATGTCTCTGATATCACAGTTGCAAATTTATATGCATCAACTACTGCCACTATACCTAATTTAGTAGTAGATAATATATCAGTTGCTAATTTCTCTTTGAGCACGAGCGCGTCTCTAACAGTGTCGGATATTAATGTTACTGGAACTGCTACAATTGCGTCTTTGTTATCATCAAGTGCTACAATAACTGATTTATCTGTAACCAATCTTACGTCAGATAATTCTTTTCTAACTAGTATAACTGCGTCTGCAATTCTGACAACTGATATTTCTGCTACCAACTCTACCCTTTCTTCAGCTCAAATTACAGACCTCGTATTTACTAATGGAACAGCTACTAATCTCGTAGCAACTAATTTCACTACAAGCACTCTTGCTGCAAATGATTTTGTAGTAACTAATCTTACTGCAACTAATTCCATTCTTAGCACAGTAACCGCATCTGGAATAGTTGTAACTGGCATTACAGCAACTTCTCTTAACGCAAGTAATTCTACGCTCACCAATCTTTCAGTTACTTCTGAAACAGTAGCTGCATCATTGATTACAAATTTAACTTTTACCAATGCTACTGGCACGAATCTCCTTGCTACAAATTTAACTGCAAGTGTTTTGTCTGCGACAAATTCTGTTCTAACTAATCTCACAGCTACAAATTCAATTCTTAGCACAGTAACTGCATCTGGAATAGTTGTAACTGACATTACAGCAACTTCTCTTAACGCAAGTAATTCTACGCTCACCAATCTTTCAGTTACTTCTGAAACTGTAGCTGCAGCGTTGATTACAGATCTCACATTTACTAATGGAACAGCCACCAATCTTGTTGCTACAAATTTCACTACAAGCACTCTTGCTGCAAATGATTTTGTAGTAACTAATCTTACTGCTACAAACTCAATTCTTAGTGCAGTAACTGCATCTGGAATAATTGTAACTAATATTACAGCTACGAGCGGACTTGTCACAGATCTCGTTTCCACAAATTCTACACTTGCATCTGCTTTAATTACAAATGCAACTATAAGCACTCTTAATGCAAGTGATTCTACACTCACCAATCTTTCAGTTACTTCTGAAACTGTAGCTGCAGCATTGATTACAGATCTCACATTTACTAATGGAACAGCCACCAATCTTGTTGCTACAAATTTAACTACAAGCACTCTTGCAGCTACTAATTTAGCAGCTACAAATTTTACATCAACTAATTCTGTTCTCAGTGCAGTAACTGCTTCATCTGTAGTTGCAACAAATATAGCTTCTACAAATGCAACTATTTCAAATGCTAATATTACATCAGAAACTGTAAGTGCTTCTTTAATTACAAGCGCTACAATTTCATCTTTGCTCGCTACAAACGGTCAATTCACCAATCTTACTTCTACAAATTCCGTTTTAACGGAACTTACAACTTCAAATTTAAACGCAAGTTCTGCAACAATTGGTGCGTTAGATGTATCTGGTTCTTCTACCTTTGAAGGCCCTGTTTTGATTACAGATAGCACTGAAAGCACAGCTATTAATAACGGTGCTCTTATAGTAACCGGAGGTGCAGGTATTGGTAAAAATGTAAATATCGGAGGAGATCTTTCAGTTATAGGTAATCTTTATATTCAAGGAACTACAACGACTGTTGATTCAACTACCGTTAGTATCGCAGACAACTTGTTGTTATTGAATTCTGGTCCAGTGAGCACTCGTGACGCGGGTATTATGATGTATAAATATCAAATTGATAACGATACTGGAAGTGGGGATGTTGTGAGTGCAGGAGAACCTGTGGCTTATTCTGACACTGTTCAAACTGGAACTACATCAACAGATGTAGTTTTTTCAGCAGGTGCAAGTGCAACTGATGATTATTACAAAGGATGGTGGATTAAAATTACAAGTGGAACTGCAAATAATAATGTAAGAGAAATTACAGCTTATAATGGAACTACTAAAACTGCTACTCTAAGCAGTGCTCTTACCGCCACTCCAACTGCCAATGTAGATACCTTCCAGCTTTATAACCACGTTCTTGCTACTATGTATTACAATGACTCTTTAAACGCTATGGTGTTTGCATATAGCGCTCTTGACGCGACTGCTTTTGTGAATTCTACAGGATATCTTGATATTATTGCTAATATAGGTAATTTCACTGGAGCACTGAACGTAACTGGAGGTTCAAGTTTAACTAACCTTTTAGTTTCTGGCGGAGCAAATCTTTCCGGTAATACAACTCTTGCAAACTCTTATTTGAATAATTCAACTGCTCAAAATCTATATGCTAACAATTTAACCGTTTCAAATTTGGCTCTTGGAAATACCCTGACTCTTACTGATTTGAATGTAACTGGAAATTCTACTCTGGCAAATTCTGTAATTACAGCTTTAACATCTCCTAATATTAATGCTACAAATATTACGACTTCTGTATTGCTCGCAACAGATATTACTACAACAAATCTACAAGCTACAAATTCTACTCTTAACAACGCTTCTATTTCTTCAATTACAGCATCTTCCATTCTCGCAACGGATATTCAAAGCACTAATTCTACTCTTAGCAACGCTTTAATTACAGCATTGACGTCTCCTAATATTAATGCTACAAATATTACTACTTCTGTATTGCTCGCAACGGACGTTACTACAACTAATTTACAAAGCACTAATGGAACTTTTGCAAATCTTGTAATTAACTCTGTGGATGTCACGCCGTCAAGTGGAGACATTGTAAAAGAAGTTAGTTTTTCAGCAGCTAATAACCAAGGTTCTCCGGCTAATGTAACTGGACTTGCTTTCGGAGCAGGAGTGCGCGCATTTGAAGCAATGGTTTCAGTAACTATTGTCGCTTCAACTAGTCGTTACGCGCTATTTACACTTAAAGGTATTCAGAAAAATGGAAGTTGGGTTATTAATTCTTCTTTCATTGGAGACAACAATCACGGTATTACATTTACTATAACTTCTGGTGGTCAAGTTCAATATACTTCTACAAATGTAGGCGGATTTGTAAGCGACACTATGAAATTCAAAGCAAATACTACTTCGGTTTAATTTAAATAAATTATTAATTAGTTATTTAAATTTAGATGAAACTCAAAGTTCTGTTTAAAGGTTGGATCAACGTTCCGCATTCTTACGCTATTGTAAATTGCTTTCAATTAATTCATTTGGTTAAAAATTATTCTGATAGATTAGAAATTTATGTTCAAGAAATGGAGTATTATAATCCTAAATGGAATCTTAATAAGAAATTAGTCTATCCAAAAGAATATTGTGATATTATTAAAAAATTAAAAATATGGAATGGTGAAACTGTTGATTTAGTTTATAGTATAACATATCCATACAACGTAGAACCGGAGCAATCTAAAAAAATTGTTTTTTACACAAGTGAATTTGGCAAATTAAGCAACGAATATTTTAAAGGACTTGAAAATAACAATTTTGAAGATTATTTAAAAACAAGACCTGATTTGTATTTCACCAGTCCAAGCATTTGGTCCCAGAATGGATTAAAAGGTATAATTGACAAAGAAATAAGAAATAAAGTTATTACACACGGTGTAGATTTAAGCATTTTTAAAAAAGATGTTTCTAAACGCGATGAAATTAGGAAACGATATGGTATAACAAAAGACGATATAGTATTGATTAACATAGGAGCAATGACAAAAAATAAAGGTATAACTCTTATGATTCAAGCTTTGCATTATCTCAAGCTCAGTTCAGATAAATCATTTAAATTAATACTAAAAGGTTCTGGAGATCTTTACGAATGTCAAAAATTTTTGCAAATATATATGAAAGAATTTTCAGATTCAAATGTTATCCCAAAAGAACAGTTGGATGTTCTTTTCAAAGAAAATATTATTTTCATAGACAAGTCGTTTAGTTATTCGACTTTGAATGATATTTACAATGCATGTGATTTATATATTTCACCTTATCTCGCTGAAGGATTTAATTTAACACCGCTTGAAGCTTTAGCTTCTGGACTCCCTGTAATGGTTCCTAGAACTGGTAGCACAAAGGAGTATATGAGAGATATTTATCAGAATTACGGAAATGGTTTAATCAATTATCTTAAATCAAAAATTGTGGTTAGCGCAAAATCTGAAATGTATAATTATATTGAATTAGAAGAATTAGTAGAAAAACTTTTACAATTTGAACCGGGAAAATTTAACGAAAAGGGGTATTTAGAAATGAGAAACTACATAGAAAAAGAATATTCGTGGAATAAAGTTTCACATTTGTTATACAAGTTTTTTGATGATGTAAAAAATGAAAATTAAAGCTGTGTTTTATATTTAAATGGAGGATAATGAAATCTGTAGAATGTCAAGAGAAGAAATAATACATTTAAAAAATATAATTTCTAGTATGAAATATTCAATTAATCAATTAGAAAATCTTTTAAATTATAAAATTAAAATATATCAAGAAACAATGTGCCAACATATTTTTGAAAAATTTAGCGATGACGACCCGCATTCGTCAAGAACTTATAATAAATGTAGATTATGTAATTATACCTTTTAATTCTAAAAAAAATATTTTATCTTTATATAATAACAGTAAATGACCGAACATAAAGATAATAAAAAACGCGATAAAATGATAGAAGGATTTGATCCTGTGGCCATGTTTGGAGGTGGCTCTTCTGGTGTAAGTATTTTACTAATAGTTGTTTTAATTAGTCTCAAACTTGTTAAGAAGTTGTGATAACTTGAATATAAATTTGTCTATATTATAAATATTTACGAGGTATTCTGCGTATTTAAAATTTATAATATGAGCTGAAAATAAAATATTATCATAAGTTTTTGTAGTAGTGTAAATAAAAGTTTTTTTGTTTGAAAAAATATAATATAATGTATAGTTGTCATCTAAATCTATTTTTCCCTCAAACGAATAAGTCGAGTCGCCAAAATATCCGTGTTCTTTTAGGAACATGTAATCATTATTTATTCTTAAATTTTCTTGTTTAGCAACTATTCCATTACGAATGTTTTCTATTATTTCTAAAAAACATTCTTCTACAGATTTCATTTTAAATTAAACAACTAATTTAATTTTACAAATTCCACAAATAATTGATTACCTCGTATTTCATATAAAATATCGTAACAAAAAGAGCGGGTATAATCTCTAAGCAAAAAAAATTCTTCTTGCGATAAATCAAATGGGCTGGTATGTCCAAATAAAATCATCATACCTTCCATTGTAAGATCCATCAAGAGCTCGTTAATCCATGCTTGAATATCAATATCCGAATAATCTCCATCATATCCTTCTCCAGATAGTCTTATTGATTTTTGAGGCAGCGGAGGCTGTGAAAAAATTTTTTGGGCAATTTCTTTTACATCACCTGTATCTACATTGAAATTCATAGTTTAATTATTATATTTAAAATGTAATCTTTAAATAAACGATGGGTGGTGTTTTTATGATTATTTATGATGAAAATAATACAAACAGCTTCGGAATGGAGTATATAAAAACTTTTTTAAATACGAAATCGCGAGGTCCAGATGATACTTTTTATAATATTTATTCCAATACTAATATTCATAATTTAAACCAATTTGAAAAAATTCAAATGAACAAAGTTTTGAACAGAAATCAAATAAGAGATTACAAAAGATATCATGTAATTTTAGGTTATCACAGGCTTGCTATAAACGGAACAGATGCCGATTGCAATCAACCATTTGAAATTGTATCTAATAATATTGTTAACGGAATTAGAATGTATAGAAAAAAACTACTGGTTTGCAACGGAGAAGTTTACAACTATAAAACATTTGGTGTAGAACTTAAATCTAAATCAGATGTAGAGGTCATTCTTACAAGATACGCCAATTCTGATGGCGGAGAAGAATCTTTTTGCGATATATTAAATCAAATCAACGGAGAATATGCAACTATACTTGCTGAAAACATAGAAGGGTATGATTTAGATTCTACAAATATTTTTGTAGCAAGAGATCCGTATGGTATAAAACCTCTATATTATATTACAAATAAAAACGGATTTCATATGTTTGTATCCGAACTTAAAAATATACCTAAAAATATTTTAGAAAATACAAAATCATTTATGATACAACAAGTTCCTGCTGGACATTTATGGTCGTTTCAAAAGAATAGACAAAACTTGAAAGAAATTGTATTTACAAAGTATTATAAAGGCCTTGATGCTTATACAGATATCCAAAATTGTAATAAATTAACATCAAATGATGAATTAGAAGGTATATATAATCAAATAAGTGATAAAATAAATCAATCAATCAAGTTAAGATGCCCTGCAGATGAAAAACCAGTAGGTATATTTTTATCTTCTGGAATCGGAAGTTTAGTTATAAGTGCTATTGTTATAAAGTTATTCCGAGATTATTTGGATAATATACATTTTTTTAGTTTTAATAACGGAGAAACAGGGGATATAACAAAATTCATAGAAGATCAAGAAGCATTGTATAATGTAAAACTTAATCACCATACTATTAATTTAAATATATCTATAGATTATTCTAATTTAATTAAATGTATAGAGACGTTTGATGAAAAAGATGTTGATAAAAATTCTAAATTATACTGGCTTTATAAATATATAAATGAAAATTTTAAAGATATAAAAATTGTACTAACAGGCGACGGGTTAAATGAAATTTGCGGTGGTTTTGACAAATATAAAAATATAACTTGCGATAAAGAATATCAGAATAATTTATTAAAAGATTTATACAGTATTTCTAAAGATAATATATCATCAAATTTTGGAATAGAAGCAAGGCATCCTTATTTAGACTGTAATTTTGTAGAATTTATGTTTTCCCTTCATCCCAAATTAAAGCGTGCTAATTATGTAAAAAAGGGACATTATGTAGGTAAATATATATTTAGAAAAGCGTTCCAAAATTCAGATTTGGGAATACAGAAAGAATTATTGTGGAAAGAACACGTATCTATACATTCTAATAACAGTTTAACTGTTAAAAGTAAAACTGATTATAAAAATTTTTATAATCTTTTTTACAAAAAAAGAATTGTTTCATAATTTTTCTAATATATTTACAAAATCTTCATATTTTTTGTTCAATTCTTTTATTTCTGATAAATTAAACTTGGAGATATTTAATTTGTTTTTTATCTGTTCAAATATTCTTTTTTTAATACGAAGAGATTCTGTTTTTGTTTTAACATTAAGTATAAGATTTTTTGAATCAAGCATAAGTTTAGAAAGAAGTTTATTAATAACTATTTCATTTGAAGCAGCATCTGCTAAATTTTCTTTTTGAGGTTTTTTGGTTAAAGATTTCGGAGACACCTGTTCAAAATATATTTCAAAATTATTTTTTTTATATTTAAGAGATTTTATTTTTTTCAAAGATCCAGATTTAGAATCCCAAATAAAATTTTTACTATTTAATTCCATAGCTTTTTCTACAATAACATCTATGTGTGCTTCTTCAAAGTCCAAATTCAAATTTTTAATATATTTTTTAATATATTTTTTTATAATACCTTTTTTTTGCTCACAAGTCAAATCGTTCCAAGAGATATTTATATAATTCTTATTTTCATTTAAACTTTTTTCATATATAAACTGACAAGCAACTTCTTCATACATTTTTTCTTTTAAATTTTTTGTTGTATTATCTATGTATTTCTTGGATTGGTTTGTTTTTAAAATAGTAGAATTGTATGTGTCTATTAAATTATTAAATTCTATGATATACTCTTTATTGTAAATATTTTGACTATTGGAAGTTTCTCTATTGTTAATTGGAATTTGGATGTCGTATCTACTTGAGTAATAGTTAAAAAGTTGAACATTGTATTGAGAATATATATCTGACAACTCTTTTATAAGGTCTTTATACAATCTTTTTATAATTTTTGTTTTTACTGTGCAATTTTTATATTCAAAGATACAGGAATTTATAAAAATATTTTTTTCAGGATCTAAAATTTCTGTTATTAATAATTCTATTTTTTCTTCAAGTTCTATTTTTAGATTAAAATGTTTAGTATATTCTTGTTTGTTTATCAAAGTGTCAAATAATGCCCAATACTCTTTTCCAGAATCTTTTTGTGATTCTATCCAAAGTTTTCTATTTTCAAAAATCTTTATATTCTCTATTTCGTTATCTGATATTTTTATAAAAGGACATTTTTGATATTTAGTTCCAAATAAAATAAAAGCGGGCGTGTCAAGAGAATCTTTTTGAGAGTATAAATTGACTATAAAATTATAATCGTCAAGTTCTGCTTTATCAATTGTTTTTTCAGATACTTTATTTGAAACAGTTTTTGATTTGATTAAACATTCATTTAATTGTTTTACTTTTTCTTCTTTTATCTTCTGTAATTTATCATCAATCTTTTTTTTAATAAGAATAGTCTGGATATCTCGTTTTAAAATATTTATTTTTTGTTCTAACAAATCGTTCATTTTTTGAATTAATTTTAAATAAAATTCAATTATTTTTTTATATAAGATTACTATATATTTAATTAATGAAAGATATTATTAAAAAGTTTGACGAATTTGTTGATAAAAATGTTAGAAAAGCACTTGGGTTTTCTAATATCATAACAGGTCTTCTCCTGTTGTTGCTTGTTCTGTATTCCTCAAAGATTGCTCCAGAACTTCCACAAAGCATTCTAAATATTTTTGAAAACCCATTCTTTAGACTTGTGTGCTTTACTCTTATTATTTGGATGGCCAATGTTTCACCATCTATTTCTCTACTATTAGCTCTTGCATTCCTGATTTCAAGTAATTATGCTACTAAAGGAAAGATTTGGGAAATGCTTGACAATGTAGCAGCAGAATCTGCTCCTGCTCCTGTTGAAGCACCCGCTGTTGAAGAGGCACCCGCTGTTGAAGCACCCGCTGTTGAAGCACCCGCTGTTGAAGCACCCGCTGTTGAAGCACCTGCTGCTGAAGAGGCACCTGCTGCTGAAGAGGCACCTGCTGCCGAAGAGGCTGATAACATTTTTGAAAAACAAACTGGATGTCTCCCTGTAAGAAGAATTGATATTTCTAAAGTTTATGGTTTTGATCCAGCTATTATTGGCCAAGGTGCTTTTTAATCTAAATCAATACTTATTTTTTTAAAAACAACATTATTAAAATGTTTTTTATAAAAAGTTGTTCTTCCAATACTTTGATGTTTGAAAAAAGAGAAATTGTCACATAAATCTACTATAACAGGTTGTGTTTCTCGTGAGTGTTCTTTTCTAAAAATCCTTCCTATTATTTGTTCAAGTTTCCCACTTTCTTTTTTAACAGAATTATCTAAATGACCTATATATTTTTTAGGAGAAGTAAGTATTAATGTATTCAAATCTTTTTCGGAAACTCCTTCTCCAAATGCAGAGTAAGTTGCTAATATAATTTGCTTACTTCTACTCGCGTTTAGGTCTTTTATATCCATACCTCCTAAAAACAATCCTGAATCGTGACTATCTCCTAATAACATTTTTAGTTTTACAAGGTGAGCACGTCTATCGCTTAATACAAGGATTTTCCTAAGTGGATCTTTTGCTTTTTCTTTTATTATTTTGACAATTAATTCGTTGCGCGAGTCCATACTCAGCAATTCGTTAATCATTCCTGAAAAATTAAGAGAAGCTTCTCCGGTCCATTTATTTACAGTTTTTAATTCTACGTAATCTTCAGAATTTACGTTATACAATTCAACTATACAATTTCTTTCAGGCGTTGTAGTTTTTTCAATTATATTTTCACCTATATGCCAAGAGAATACGTATTCGCAACCATCTCCACGTGATGGAGTAGCTGACAACCCGATACTGTATCTGCAACAAATTTTAAATAAAATTTTTGAAAATTGTTTAGTAGCTACATTATGACATTCATCTACAACACAAGTTCTAAAACTATTAAATACCGATGAATCGTAATTTATACGAGACAAGCTTTGTAGCATAGCTAATACTATATCGCAATCATTTACTCTGATATCACCTCCTTGTATAATACCTATTCGCGCATTAGGTATAAAATTTTTTATCTCCAATTCCCACTGTTTCAATAAACTAATTTTATTAACAACTATAATACATTTACCTTTAAGTTCTGCGATTACAGAAAGAGCAATAACCGTTTTTCCTTTTCCAGTTTGAAGATTTAAAATTCCACCTCCTTTTTCATAAACGCTCGTTTTTAGCCGGTCAGCGAAAACTTTTTGTTCGTCTCTAAGATTTCCAGTGAAATTAATATCGGTTTGACATCCTGTATAACTATCAGTCTCGTTATCAACTTTTCCAAATCGTTTTATTCCATACATTTTAGGAACTATTATCTTATCTCGTGTTTCATAATATATATTAAATTGCTGCTGAGCTGTTTTAAATTTAGTTGTATCACAAAGAGGTCTTGCTACTAATTCCTTTTTCAATTTGTCCATGTCTCCATTTTGTAAATTGGATTTATAAATTACATAACCAGCTTTTGATAAAAAATTCATCTGCTAATTCTTGTATTAAAACTGAATTTTTATTCATTTTAAATAATATCAATATGGATAACCCAAATAATGTTTTAATTGGAAAAGATGACGTAGAATCTATTCTAAATTATTTTGGAAACATAGGAAATGATAACCAAAAATTGTGTATAAATAATTTAGAATATTACAGATTAGCATTTGTTCATGAATCTTATTATCAAGCTCAAATACAAAATAGAAACGAAAATGGTAAAATTTATTTGAATTATTACGTAGATAAAAGCAACGAAACTCTTGAATTTTTAGGAGACCATATTCTTAAATCTACTCTCGGGCGTTATTTATTTGATCGTTACGCCAATAACGCCAGTAGTCAAAGAGAAGGTTTCTTAACAAAACTTAAAATTAAAATAGAAAAATGTTCAATGCTTCATAAAATGGCCCTAACATTAGGGTTCAAAAGATTTTTGCTTTTGTCTCTTCAAATTGAAAACCAAAGTATTCTTGATACAAACAGAGGTAGAAACACTCCTTCTTATTACGAAGACGCATTTGAAAGTTTCTTGGGAGCTATCATTATGGATTTTGGTGAAATGGGATATATCTACGCAGACAGATTCGTAAGAAATGTAATTGAAAATGTAGTTGATTTTTCAGAATTAATTTACACAAACGATAATTTCAAAGATTCTCTCCAACGTTATTTCCAATCTATGAAATGGAAAACTCCAGTTTACCAAAGTATAAAAGAAAGCGGTCCAATGTATAGAAAAATATTTACACGAATTTTATTTATTAATCATGAAGAATACGAAAGTCTTTCTGAAACTCAAAAACAAATTGTTTATAATTACACTGAAAGATGTTTGGATTATTATAAAACAACTGATGCACAAATATTTTCCACATTATTCAATAAATTTTCTGAAAACGGGTATTATATTCTATGCGTGGGTGAAGGCAGAAAAATAATATCTGCAGAACAAGAGTCTGCGAAAACCGGTCTTTTAAATTTAGGAATTGATTTAAATTATTAAACTAAATATTATTTAATTTTATTTATTATGAAAATTAAAAAATATTTTTTTCTTTTCTATTATTATAAAACTTATTAAAAATGGCAGGAGGTCTAATGCAATTGGTTGCTCAAGGAGCACAGGATGTTTTCCTTACAGGAGATCCCCAAATCACTTTCTTCAAGGTTGTGTATAGACGTCATACCAACTTTGCTATTGAAGCTATTGAACAAACTTTCAGCGGAACCGTTGATTTCGGACGTCGTGTTACCTGCCAAGTCTCCAGAAACGGAGATTTGATGCACAAGGTCTATCTCCAAGTCGATCTTCCAGCTATGACCCAAACCACCGGAACAGTTGCTTGGACTCGTCACGTTGGTCACGCTCTTATCAGCTATGTCAATGTCGAAGTTGGTGGTCAAGAAATTGACAAGCAATACGGAGACTGGCTCAATATTTGGAACGAGCTTACTCAATCTGCTGAAAAGCAAGATGGTTATGATACTATGATTGGTAACACCACCGCTCTCACTACCGCTGGAGCCGCTATCCCCGCTGCTACTCTCTACATTCCTCTTCAATTCTGGTTCTGCAGAAACCCCGGTTTGGCTCTCCCTCTTATTGCTCTGCAATACCACGAAGTCAAGTTCAACATCCAATTCCGCGCTGCTTCCGAGTGCTACGTTACTGATGATAATTTGGCCCCCGATTCAGGTGTTCCTGCTATCTCTAACGCTTCTTTGTATGTTGATTATATTTACCTCGACACCGATGAGCGTAAGCAGTTCGCCCAAGTTCAACACGAATATTTGATCTCCCAGATCCAATTCACTGGTGATGAATCATACTCTAACTCTGCTATCAAGAACAAGCTTTCTTTCAATCATCCTTGCATGGAATTCGTCTGGGTCTTCCAACTTGACTCTAACGTTGATTCTGGTGCCAACAGATGGTCTGATTACACCGATGGTTCCACTCCTTATGCTGGTGGCCAAACTGTTGCTGATGCTAAGCTCCAACTTAACGGACACGATCGTTTCGCTGTTCGTGCTGGTGCTTACTTCAACATTGTCCAGCCATACCAACACCACACCAGATGCCCTGCTGTAGGTATCTACTGTTACTCCTTCTCTTTGAATCCCGAGCAACATCAGCCAAGTGGATCTTTGAATATGTCTAGAATTGACTCTGCTTCACTCTTGCTTAACTTGACTACCGGCACTCAAGCTGGTAAATTGAGAGTATATGCTCCTTGCAGAAACATCTTCCGATGCGTCTCCGGTATGGGAGGATTGGCTTACTCAAATTAAATGTGAATAAAACACTCTCTATTTCACAAAATAATACAAATAATTACAAAATAATGCTAAAAATAACATTATTTTGTAAAAAATAACAAATTAATTACAAGTCATATTCAAAACACTGAAATGTTTTCACCAACTTGTGGAAAATATAAAAATTTTTATTAAACATTATTAATTTATCGTGATTTAATACTGTGAAGATTTGTTGGAATATTAATGAATTTTGAAAAGTTTTTATTTTTATTATAAACACATATGGATTTGCATTGTTTTAAAAATTCTTTATATGGAATAGCACCTTTCATATAATTACACTCTTTGCAACAAGGGACGCAATTTGACAAGCAATATCCAATTGAACTATCGAGCCTGTCTATACCAACTTTAAGTTGATTTATTTTACAATAATAGCATTTATTATTTACTAAAGTATTAAATTCTTCTTCTGATAAATTAAATATCAAATTTCTTTTAGAAGCTCTGTTTTTATAATCCGAGTAGGATACATAAGAACTGCAACTTTTCCAAGTTTCATTAAATTCTTGCCCCAAGACTCCGGTGTTTTTAAAAGTAATATGGGAACATCTTTTTATGAAAGTAATCGGATCTAAACATCTCTTTATAAAATTGCAATTTTTACAACAACTAACACAGTTAGATAAAGAATATCCTATAGAATTATCCATTCTATCTATCCCATTGACAGTTTTGTCAGAAATAAATCCACAATATATACAATTGTTTCTCATTAAATTTTCACAAACTTCTTTTGTCATAGTTTCATCCCAGATTAAATTCTTCTTTTTTGCTTGACATTTTATACCTTTTAATCTATAGTTAAGATTATTAGTTCTCCAAGCTTTAACAGTTTCTTTATTATTTTCTCTCCAATGTTTCGCACTTTCCGCATTATGTTTTAAATATTCTTCCTCGTCGAGCTCTCTTTTATTTTGTCTATAAACTTTATAGTATTTTTTATCTCTATGTCTCAAATTTCTCCTTTCTATAACCTCCGGCTTTCTTTTTTGCCTATCATCTTTTTCTCTACATTTTAAACAACGTTTAACTTCACCTCCATTTTTACCAATAAAGTCTTGTTCATACCTAAAACATTTACAATTAGAGCATCTCTTTTTATTCATATTAATTTATAAAAAGTTATAAAGTATTCAATATTTAATCGACCCAAACACCTTCTGAATTAAATAAATTGAATGTAATAGAAATATAAAGATTATAAAATAGTTTTTCCACTAAATTGTGGAAAAACTATTAAGTGATAGATCAAAATAAATTTATTATGAGAATTCAACAAGAATTCACTGATTCTCAACAAAAATTGTTTTTATCAAGCTTTTATTGCTATTTAAACTACGATTATCGCAACGATTTCGTTATTAATTTGGAAGATGTATGGAAATGGCTCGGATTTTCAAGAATAGACCATGGAAAACGATTAATTCTTAGACATTTCATCAAAGATAAAGATTACATAATCAGTGTTGTTTCCGATAAAGCCGATGTCTATTTTCCCCCGACCTCGGGAAAATCAAAAGTTGGTCGTAAAAAAGAAACTGTCTTAATGAACATAATAACTTTTAAAAAACTCTGTCTAAAATCTGGAACTAAAAAAGCAGACGAAATTCACGATTATTTTATCAAGTTGGAAGAAATAACACACACAGTGTTGAGTGAAGAAACCCGGGAGTTGCAAAATCAATTGCTTGTAAGAGATAATAAAATAAAAAAAATAGAAAGCGATAACTTGTTGCACAAACACGATTTAATTTTAAAAGAATATTCTGACAATGTCAGCAATATAGTGTATATTATTAGAGTGGCGAGTATTGATAACAAATACGTTGTAAAAATTGGAGAATCAAGGTGTGGTCTAGCAGGTCGATACGCCGAACATAGAAAAAAATACCCAGAATGCACAATTTTAGATTGTTTTAGAGTTAAAAGATCTAATGATTTTGAACATTTTTTACATTCGTCGTTACGCGAACATTTGTATAAAAATTTAGATGGTCACGAGAAAGAAAAAGAATTGTTTTTAGTTGGTGAAAAACTTTCTTATAATTATATACTCAATTTAATTAATGATAATATTAAAAACTACAACGATGATTCTTTAGAATTAAATAAACTAAAATTAGAAAATGAAAATCTAAGATTACAATTGGATTTACATTCAAATAAAAATTATAATGTTAATTTAAACGACATTAAAGCTGAACTGTATGAATCTTTTGATAAATTCAAAAAAGAAATTGATATAAATCTTAACACAAAAACTACAAATAATTTTGGACAACAATTATCAACAATGGGAGAATATGTTCAGCAAATAAATCCAGAAACATTGGAATTAATAAAGGTTTTTCAAAGCGTCAGCGAAGCATGTAAAGCATTTGGTATGCCGCGCTCAAGTTTAGTCAAAGCGATTAAAGATAATACTATTTACAAAAATTTTAGATGGGCATTTAGAGATAGAAACACTGATCCAAATATTATAGAAAATGTTGCGCCAACTCGCCCATTGACAAAGATTCAGAATAATGGTTATATAGCGAAATTAAACAGTGATAAAACAGAAATAATCAATGTTTATTTAGACAGAAAAACAGCAAGTATTTTAAACGGGTATAATAGCGTAGCGTTTTTAGATAATTATGTTAAATCTGGAAAGATAATAGATAACTATTATTATATGGTAATAACAGACACTCCAGCACATTTACAAGAAAAATATAAAGATTTAGTTTTATATAAAACAGGCGCCTATATTAAACGTGTGAAAAATGAACATTTTGTTTAAAACATACAAGTTTCACAAGTTTTTCAAAATGCTTTAAGCATTCAGGAGATAGGACTCATTGCTGAATTAATAAATTCAGCTCGCTTG
>JACCDO010778303.1_pt1 | contig 16357 bp, 16 predicted proteins | sample 7446101 | NCBI WGS metagenome assembly JACCDO01 (sample SAMN15323440, study PRJNA562643) | freshwater metagenome | isolation source: river surface water | place: USA:Blue River Watershed | collected 2017-08-16 | reverse complement strand
GACCGTTGGGAATAGCCCGTATCGTGACACTGGTCTTGTTTGAGTCTCGGTTGCTCAATGTAAAGACTTCGCGGCGATCGTGTGTGACCGTTCGATATCGAATCGAAACCAAGCTGGATACGACGATAAAAAAAAAAAAAAAAGAAATCACTTTGAAAACCTCATTGTAAATTCGAACCCGAAGTTTGAAAGAGTATACAGGAGCGAAGATGATGCCCGTGTGTCGATTAACGAGAATGTCGAATGGTGCGATTGATGTCGAGTTCGATGAAGTGGAGGTGATCGATTTGACGATGGAGGATGGATATGAAAGTGTTGTGGGGACTAGAGAGTCGCCGATCGATTTGACGGTACTAGACGACGATGATGGTGAAGAGGAATTCAATGAGTACGGAATGGACGACGTCGAAACGGATTGTTCTTCGGTTAGCGGTTCCGAAGGTGACTTTGACTTGGAAGACGACGATGCGAGCGAGTCTATCGGGTCCACGGACACGTGGAGTACATCACGAGACGACGATGACAAGAGTTGCAGACGATCGTTTATAGTATACGACGACGATGAGAGTAGGCGGTCGTTGATTGTCTTCGTGTGAGTTTAAAAAAAAAATAAAGAAATAGATGTAATGTAATTTAATATAGTTAAAGAGTTATTGGATCAGTGGGGTCACCCCACTTATCGGCTCGGTTGTTGTTCTGGGTTCAGGCGAAGTATCTTCCAGTGTCGGGTAAGAAGAAAGGCCGCTCTCTCTGTTTGGCTTGTACGGCTTTGAAGGCGTCCAAGGCGTCTTTGTTTGGATAGGAAATGGTAAGGAACTGTGCGTATGGGCTGTGTTCGTTGCATGTCAATTCTAAATTGCTAACGGTGTGTATCATCAAACGTGTGACGTCGAGGCCGTGTACCCGAATCAATATCATGTCGAATGCATCCGAAACGAAACTTTTCTGGAAATCGGGAATTTTTGTCGCGGTGGTCGGAAGGCCGTTTTCTTGGGCGACTTCGGTTATCGGAATGAAATTCATCGCGTTGCCTGCGGGAATCGGATTTGTGTCGAGTATGACTGGTATCGGCGAGTATTGAGTGATGAGATCGTAATTTCTGCGGTATACTGTTTGTTCTTGAACTCCGTCACCGTCTGTGGATACGGGTCGCAGCTTTATGAATTCGTTGTCGTTGTTGGATTGGTTCAGGGCGAATATGTAATCCCCGATGTCTTTTAGCTTTCCGGTGGCGTAGGACGGCTGTAAAGCCCAGTTCCTTGCTGAATGCCATTCTTGCACGGTCAAGTCGGATGGCAATACCATGCCATGGTAAAGTGTGGTTCTACAGAATGGGCGTTCTTTGACGATCGGACCCGGGAAAGGTGTGTTGGGTTCGGTGGCGGTTGCCCCTTGAGCGGCCAAAATGCCAAATCTGTGTCTGTAAGTATCGCGACTGGTGCGTATCGCTTCGAACCATCCGTCGTTGTCTTCGTCGTTATTGGCGCATTCTATACGCAAACCGACGCTAACGGGACGCCAAGAGGCATATTTGGCTGTTTTGTAGTCTGTTTGATACCATTTGGCAACGTTGGCGGTGGCAAAGAACGTCAGGTCGTCTATGTTCCATTGGTGGTGGTTGGTCGCCAAGAAAAAGTGGTTGAGTGCTTCGTTCCATTCGTAGGCCTGACACCAGTTGTAATATCCAGGGAATAATGCGATGACCAGGTCGCGACCGTACACCTCGGAGCAGTATTGTCTCTTTTTTCCAATCGAATACGACGCGAGCCCGTCGGGCCATTTGGGTTGGTTGTTCCGGATGCTGAACGGGTTGTAAACGGTGGATAACACTTTACTCCCCACGGTCGTCAAGTGACCGCTGTCTGGTGCGATTCCTTTTGGTAAGACCATGCTGTCGATGTTTGTGTGTTGTGAATTTATGAGAAAGAATTGAAACGGCGATGTTGAGATATAGAAAAAGAAGTGTACGGCGAAGAAAAATGGTGTGTTTATTATGTTTAACCGATGTGGCGTCTGCGTTTTGTTTTTATGTGTACATGTCGGACGTGTGGTAAGCCAGTTTACAGCGGGTTTGTCTGTAGTCGATGTAGCTCGCCAAACCGGAAACGTTGGGATAAGACGCGGTTTGAAACTGGGCGAGCTTGCTGAATTCGCCCGTTAAGAGTTCGATGTTGGCGACGGAGTGTACCAACACCCGAGTCGATTCGGTCCCGTGTATTCGCAAGATGATGGTGTCGAACGAATCCGATAAAAAGGATTGTTCGTAGTTGGGTATGTCTTCGACGCGAGCTGGATTGTTGGCGTTGTTATCGGGGTCGTTGATGCTGTGAAACGGCCTGTGTGCTTTGACGTCGAGGTAGTCGAATGCCGTACGAGCGATGTGGTCCTTCGGATCGTCTGCGTACGAGTAGCTGGTGATTGTGTATGCTTCGAATCCCGCTGAGTCTTCGTTGACCGATCGCAGTTTCGTGAATTCGTTGTCGTCTCTTTCTGGGTTGAGTTGAAACATGTAATCCCCGATGTCCTTCAGTTTCCCACAACAGTAACTGGGAGACTCCCAGAATATCGTTTTGTCGAAATCGGCGTTCCACACGTGTTGCTGCAGGATCGGACTGGGTAAGACGGACCCGGTCCATATGATGGGATGACGTATGGTGTTGTTTATGCCCGGAATGGAATGTGTTTTTGTCTGATACCCTTCGACTCCGTCCACGAGTATGCTCGCGACTGTCATTTGATCGTAGAAATTGTTTCTGGATGTGCGTATGGCTTCGAACCACCCGTCGTTCTCTTCGTCGTTGTTACAACAGCGCACTTTCATGGCGTAACTGACGCCGCGCCACGCGGAGTACTCGCTTTCTTTGAAGTCCCAGAAGTGCTGGTGTACGGCCTCTGTTGTTCTCCAAAAATCGCGGACTTTGAAGGTTCTGTCGTCTCCGTGATTGAGTTGCACCATGACGCGGGTGTCGAAGTGGGGTGCGATCTGCTTGGTTAACAGGGCATAGTCCCATCCGACGCACCAATTGACGGATCCGGGGAATAGTACGATGGTGATCTCGGATCCGTATAATTCCGAGGCAAACTGTTGTTTTCTGCCGATGCTAAAAGTGGCGAGCCCGTCGGGCCATTTGGGTTGGTTGTTCCGGATGCTGAATGGGTTGTATAATGTGGACAGTGTGTTGTCGTTGACGGATTTGCTTCCGCTTTGTTCGTTGCCGACGTACACCTGATTGGATCTGTGGTATCGTTCACCGGACATTGTCAGGGTCGTAAGTTCTTGGAGGATTCGGATATTGTGAGTATGGTGTGTATTTTTTCCTCGAGCTGAATTTTATGACGAAAGAACGCGAAGACGTGGTATAATTGTATCGTGATGGCAAAAACGGTGATGATTATGTTGCATGCGCTTTCGATGTCCTGAAAGGAAAATCGACTCATTATTTTAATTTGTTCGAATGTTGGAGGATGACCATGGATAATCTGGGCCAAAAAAATATCAATCAAACGGATTATGCCAATATCCTGGGTTATTTGGATCCGTTTAACAGGGAAACTCAAAACCCCAAGATACCTGATAGTAAGGTTGAAGCGTCTATTGGTATAAAGGTCAAGAACAGCGTGAATATAAAAACGTCTTCTAATACGTTTAACAGTAACAGTAAAACGTATGGTTATTACGTGGTGTTGTGTGCTGGAAGCAACCAAACGTTTTACGTGTATAAGTATGAAATAAATAATACTCAACAGTTTACTGTTAATTCTGGTATAATATATGTCGGTAATAATGGAACGCCATATAATTTTATAATAGAGGAACAGCCAACGGGATCGGGAGAGTTTTATTTCGTTGACAAGTTGAACAACTACGATTACTATCGGGTGGTGTCTTCGGGTGTAACGGTGAAATCGGGAGGTCCGAGGTCGAACGTGAGCGGTGTTTATAATGTGAAGTCCATTCCCATTGGTTCCCACGTGAATTGGAACTTTGTGAACAATCCGCCGGTGTCGGTCGCGGCGGATAAAACGTCCGTGCTCCCGTTCTTCAAGTTGAAAGACGAGTATGTGTTGGCGGATTTGTTGAATCGAGCTAATTGGGTGAAGTTGGAGAGTTATCGCGTCGACAGTCAAGTCGATATGGAATTTCAAGTGTGTCAAGAAACGCTGTCGCACAATCGACCGTTTATTAAAACGGAGAGGCTGTACAGGCCGAACCCGGGAAGCACCGGCACCGTGGAGGTTCAGGTGAATTCGTCGTTGTCGAGATCGGATGATCGTGATATGTTGATGATGGGGCTCGACCACGGATTGAACGTGTGGGTGATAGATATAATCGAACCGCAACCAAACACGAGTGTGCTCTTGCAGGGCGTGACGAATTACGAGATGGTGGCCCAACCTACGAGTTCTTTGAATCAATTCATGACGATGAACGACCACACGGTTGGAATCGATCTGGCGGTGGCTGCGAATGTGATGGAGTCTCGTCTGGGAAGTCGTACGTATATACCGGGGAGGCTTTTGACTGGCAACTCGGGTGTGTTCGGTGGAGGCATATCGGGAACCACTACAGGTGCACCGCCACCCGTGTCGGACATGACGGTAGATTCCGTAGAACCACAAACCAACGCGAGTGCTCGCGCTCTACCACCGGTACCAACGCCCAAACTCGATCCGAACACCCCACCGTCACAACCGGATTCGCAGGATGGTGGGTACCAACAGACCCAGTACGAAATGAAATCGCCGGGTGGGGCGATTGTCCCGATGGATGCTCGTATGCATCCGCTGCTTATGCCGCCCATCTTGTCAAGCGATAAGTTTTCGGTGAACGGCCTCCCACCGATGATACCCGGGATGTATCCGTTTAAACCTTACCCACCAGGTGACGGATATTATCGCGTGCCGATGTACGACTGGACCAGGCACGTCCCTGGACCGCAGAGACCGGATGAGGTGTCGAGTTCGATTGTGCCGTATCATCCACCACAACCGATGGACGTACCACCGCCGGTGCATCCGCCACCCGGAATGTTCGGACCTACCCGGGACGGGTCCCGGTATGATTTTGGTTACGACTGGACCAGGCACGTCCCTGGACCGCAGAGACCGGATGAGGTATCGAGGAACACCCCTACGATGATACCGTATTCTGAGTTATTGCAATCCGACGAACCAATGCATATCCCGCCGCCGGTGTATCCACCACGGCAAACAACGACTCCTCCGTCACCCGAATTTGAAAGAAAACCACCGCCGGTGTATCCACCACAACAAGCATCACCGCTCCCGCTTCCTGAAACACAAAGAAAACCGCCGCCGGTGTATCCGCCATCCGCAACGACGAGTCGATCGTTGCTGTCGGACGTCGGTGATATCGACCCCATTCCCAATACTGAAACGGAAGACACGATTAGGATTAGTAACAAAAAACCAAAACAAGATGATGCGATGGAATCTTCGTCTCTGACGAGAGCGTTATCACAACTCAAGGATAGCGGATCTTACGACGACGACTTCGACTATGATGAATACGTCGAGGAACTTAAACGAGAAAGAGAAGGTTGGAGGGGAAGTCAAACGGTCTCGGATCGGGATCCGAATAATAATAAGGATAATCAAATGGTCTTGTACCGGGATCGAAACAATTTTTTAGAAGATGAAAGAATACGACATTTGAGACGACTGGCAATAAAAAAAAAATTCCGTTTTTCTAAACAGTATCCATATAAACGAGGGAGGATGCTTGATGATTATTATGACGGATAAAAAGGATAACGTTTCCATAATTTAAATACCTATAAAATATATATATATATAATTAATATGAATATAGATCCATCTAATCTAAACGCTCGCGGGAGTATTCGACAAGTTGTACCGCCACAGGAATCTCGATGGGATAAAGTATTATCTGGCATAAAGACTATAGGGCGTCCTGTTGGTGCAATTGCCGGTGGATTGAGCGGTGCGGTCGCTGGTGGATTGAGTGGTGGATACACTGGAGCGGCGGTAGGTGGATTGAAAGGGTTACGGACGGGTTGGCAATACGGACGTATGGCAAGCCTTGTCGCGGACGAAGTACAAAAAACTAAAAATGAAATCCGAGGTGGGAATCCAGATCCGTATAGCAAATATGATGATTACGTGGATTATACATATGGATATAAACCAAAACCCAATTGGACGTCGTATCCACAGTATGATAGATCATATAACAACCCGGGATATTATGGATATTACAGAGATAACGATTCTTATACCAACTACAACACCTACTATCCCGCTTATAACTATCAACCCGTAAATTACAACGGGTATAATTACAACCCGCAATATACTAATTACCCTAGATATTATTATAACGGTTATTATTATTAAAATAGATTATGTTTACATGAGACATTTACACACTCACACACACACTCACACAATAATTCAATTCTATTAACATTAAAACAAATATACATGGAAGTATATCGCACATGGGTTAGTCATGTCCGATATACGACATCACACGTGTATACACAAATACACGCTCACCCATAGGCGTATATATTTTAAAGAAATATATACGTACATATCAATTTATGATATGTACACAGCCACATAGTTGTTGTTTTTTCTTCAAACACCACTATTTCCGACTGAACCGTTTTCAAAGGTGTTGCATGTACGTCATTGGCGCAGCGTATATATATATAATATATAGTAGCAAGAATAAAAACGTAGATTTAATGCAATCCCGTCAAAAGACCGAATGCAATGGTCTCTAGCATGAGACCAGAGCGGATCACGTTTTTTTTAGACGTGTCTGAAAAAAGACGTGTCAGCGACACCCACACTCCGTTCTATGTGTCCCGGATGTCCCAGTGTCATGTTTTACTTTCAGTAGAATGTGACAATGGGACACCGCGACACATCTGGTCTCATGTAGAGAAAATCTACGTATTTCAAGTACCGAGGAAAACTGATAATATCAGCTTCCTCTTATTTTAATCTTAGAAAATCCTCGGAAGCAAGTTTTCCTGGTTGACCTTTGTATCAAAAAATTACAAATCAAGGAAGTTGGTGGCTTGGAATTTGAGCAACAAGTTGCATAAATTCCAAGCCACCAACTTCCTTGAACAAAGGTTTATCAACCACCGATACTTGACCATGACACCTTTACCTCGTCCAATACTCAGGACCTCCGGGAAAAGTCCAGCCGGTCAACGCGAAATCGACATAGCCGTCGAAGACGACGATGACGATGAATTTCGCGTCGAAAAGGAACGTGCGTTGCAGATTTTATCCGAGTCTGTGGAAACTTTCGAGATATTAAACGAGGGTGTGATGTTGGCATCCCGTGCCGAAAATCTAGAAAAGGTTTCGAAGTTGTTTGGTTTACAACCAAATATAATTTTGTATGCGGCTAAAAATGGAGTGATCAAAGCTCACGACATGTTCGCGAGGCCGGAATTCAATAAAAAAGTTCTAATGAAACAAACTCCGCCCATTCCAACGACACCAACGACACCGTTAACCGACGTCCTTAATGTCACGAATAATTCGTATCACAACGATATCCAGTTGCCTGAAATAGGCTCTCCTTTGGTGTGCGAAAATGAAATCTGAGGTACGACGTAGAATAAAAGTATAATCGTTATATAGATAAAAACATTAAAAATAAAATATGAACTACTTATCGTCTTTGTTTGAGATTATTTTGACAGTGTATTTAACGGGTTGTATCGGGTAGAGAGTAGTGTTGCGACAACCACATGGTTCTCTGCAATAGAACTTTAATGGATCGCATAAGTGAGTGGGTATGTTGCCTTTTATTCCGTTTTCGTATAAGTTTCTACAAGAAATAACGCCCAAGTACAACATGTTAACGACCATGGATGGGTTTGTTACGTTCAAACCACTGCAAATATCACATGTGCTGTACAAACAAAATCCCGAAACGAACAGTTCCATCAACAAAATGAAGAGTAAATAACGGATAACGAGTGTCATTGTTTACTGTTTCTTTTTTTTATGGTAACCTTTGGACATGGTCTTACAGCTCGCTTTGGATTTGAGACTGTCGTTGTTGGGGTTGTGTTTTTCGTAATCGTAATCGATGACAACGTGTTGATCAAAATCGTTTTCGGTTGTGTTAGGAGCGCATTCCATGCCTTTTGCCTTCGTCGTCGGTGACGATGAAGGCGGATGGGAGTAAACAAAAACTGTAAGGAAGGCTAATAGTGTGGCGAATACGACGAAATTTTTCATGGTCGCCGTTGGGTTGCAGTAAACGACTAGCGTGTAAAATAAAAGGTTGAAATTTATGACTAAATGTTTTAAGCAAAAAAATCGCCACCAAAAGTCCATACTAAATAATAAAATAAAAAAAAAAAAAAGAATAATAGAAGATCGACAAGAAGATGGAAGATCGGGAGCTCACTCTGTTCTGTTATTGTGAGCTTGAATTTCGATGATGGTATACCTGTCGTTAGATAACATTTCCATGTTCGGGAATTCGTTCATTGCGACCACGACGTGTGGTGGTAAAAAAGTTTTGACCCTGGATTCGTACTTACCTGAAAAAACATAACCGTTTTTAACTTCTTCGAGGAAATCGTATTGAATGTAATCGCCTTGCTTGGATCTGGGACAATCGAGAAAAACGACTCGATTTGTCTCGAGAAGGTTATATGCCATGTCGAGCTTTTTTCCTGGTATGATGATCTGACATTTGTCGGGATGTAGGTGCTGGTAGTATCGGAAGAACCAACTTTTCCCGCTGTTTCCTAAAGTATCCACGAGGAATATAATCTCCCGGGGGTTGATCGGACCATTTAGCTTCTCGTTTAATTCTTTCTGCCAGAGGCGCAGTATGTGCAGATCCGGCGACAATTTCACTTGCTGGTCTCTTACGTAATCCAGACAAAACCTCGTGTAACGGGCATACACGTGGCTGAATTCCTCTCTTATCTGCTTCGGGTCCCTCAGTCCGTCCTTGACCGCCAATTTGAACCCTTCCAAATCCGTCCTTTTCCCTTGGTCTGTATGAGGATCGCCGATCTCGATAAAATCCCCGTCCTTTTTGCAGTACTCTATACTGTGCGAAATCGACCTGGCTATAGAACAGTGGCATTGACCCAGGAAGGCAATAACCTGCTGCAGCCTCTTCTTTGATAGGAAGTACACAAATCCTTGTAGATGTGGTGTACCCGATTCTCCTACTTCCTTTCCAAAGATTAGGTATCGAACCGATGTACTCGCAATTGAAGACAATCGGATCACGTCTTCCTCCTTGTAGTTGTTCATTGTGAAGCACCAACATTTTCCTTGAGGTTGATGCGGAGACGTTGACGTCTCCGTTGCAAGGTCGTCTGTATCGACACCGACGGTTGCTTTTAAGATGCTCTGTTGGGTTGTCCTCTTTCGAGAAGAAGCTTTGCGTTTTCTTGTTGAACCGCGCGAGGGATTCGTCGTCCGTGCAACAACCGGCGACGAGGAAGAGCGCCCATGTGCATCGCAGTCGAAGTTCAGTGTTTCTGGTTGCTGTGATCCATTTTCTCGTGTTGCGGAAGCTCCTCCTTCGAGCGTCGTCGATGAAGGCTGCGAGTCCATGTTCCGAAAGTGACATAAGAAGGCGTGATCCGACGAAGAAACGAGATATGAGTGTATACAAAGTCGAAAAAACAAAGATAGAAGTCGGAATGAAATAATTAAATTAGTCGGAGTTATCCTAGTACGTCGTCGTCGTCTACGTTGTCTCGGTCTCTTAGAATACGCTTGACGTTGGCGTCAAAAATGTACATGCGACAGGGCACCGGTTTTGCGGATGCGATGTCGTGGTAGGTACATCTGTTGGATATGATGTTCCTGCACCTGTTGATGAGGTCGTCCCAGTGCAGTCGACCGGATTCGGAGTACCTTGGACTTTCTTCGTACATGTGCACGAAGAAGTCCCTGGATATTTTTGGACCCAGTATGTAGGAGTTGAAAACCAGGAACAGGAAAAAGGATACGAGGTCAAGGACCGAGCGCAGTTCCTTTTGGTTTATGATGGCCTCTACGAGGGCCCCTTGCGTTTTTTTCCATTCACATTTTTTGTACGGGAGTCCGTGTTTGCGAATGATGTGTTCGATGTGGAAGGTGTACGATCGCAGAAACCCGTTGAATGGTTTGATGTCGAAGGACATGGTGCGATTGCTTTTTGTTGGTTTGTAAATAAATGAGAAGACCGTTAAAAAGACGTTAAAAAACGTTAAAAAACATTTGGAACAGAGGTGAGGATGCCCATTATTACCCTCACCTCTGTCCCTGTCACATCTTTACGAGGCGCTGGTACAAGTTGTACGCCGAGTGATTTTTTGTCTAGCGTCACATTTTTTGTGACGCTTGTGACAGGGGTTAAATAACCGTTAAAAAATAACGGCTTTTTAACGGCAAAAAAAAAACGTAGTTTTTTTTTTTTTTTGTGTTTTGTTAACACTTCGTTCCGAGCTGGGCTCGGAACGAAGTTCCTTGTTGGTGATTGCGAGTAGAGCTTTGCGATCTGTTTGTCGTAGTGACCATAGCGTGAACATTGGACAGGGATGTATAACAACTCGTCCAGCCCTGTCGTGTACTACTTCGTCGACCATGACGAAGATGACGCTGATGATAGTAATTACGCGACGAACGTCGTGTGGGAGATACCGGTAGGATTGAGACGATGGTCACGTTGTTTAGAAGTCGGTTGCATACCGACCGCCTCGGATATGATGTGGATGTGGTTGAATACTAACTGCTTGTACGATGACTTGCTGGTTGACAAGAGGGGCCGCTACTTGAGCGGCCTGTTTTCGTGTATAAAGGCGAGGACGAATGGCGGGAGCCTGACTCAGGATTGTTATCATTACGATACGATCGTCCCCGACGTCGTGTTGCGGGGTGACGATGAATTTACGGAAGTGCTAGAAGGCTTGATAAACGGGTATATTTATAGGGAGTTTACTACGTGGAACGTGTTTGAAAAGGAGACCTCTGCTGCCGCGTGATGAGTTTTTTTTCTAAGACCCACAGTTGAGACAGTCGTCGTTGTGCTGGTGCGTTGGAATTGGCGGAGGCTTGACGGCGTCTCTCGTGAGGGCCGTTTGCAATAGAAGGGTGAGATCGGGATCCGCTCCGCTGAACGAAGCGATTTCTTCGCTATCGCCTGATGGTGATGAGGTTTTCGTCCGTTCTGCGCACGGTTTACACGGCATTGTCCGGGGTTAGTGTGAGTGTGTGAATTAAGTGATAGATAGTAGTAGAGAGACTTAAAAGAGAGATTTAAAAGAATTATGTGTCTAGCCATACGAAGAAGTTGACGCCGAGGTATTTTCCTCTGATGTCGATGACGGATTGCGTCGGTGATGGGTTGAGTTCCGTCGTTTCTGTTCCTGTGCGACCGAGCGTTGCTCCCGGGCTGCTGCCGGTTTTGATTACGTAGTTGGCGGGTTCTGCATTTGTGAGATGTGCAAAATACGGTGTGTTGTCCGAGTAACCGGGCGCGTCTGCGCTGATGTTGTTGGATGGGCTTGTTTGAATGTTGGCGAACATCTTGTGTGAGTGCGTGAATGTGATCTTTGGTAGGTGTTGCTGCGAGATCGAAATTTCGTTGGACCCGACCACTTGCTTTAAATTGTTAACGGATGACATGAGAGAAGCGTCGCTGGCGTTCGGGAGCACCGACAGAAAGCCAATCGAAACGGCGTTGTTTCTCGGTGTCGACGCGAGCGTGTTGATGTTTCTGCCGTTGAGTGTGTACCAACCGTCGTGGTCGGCGGATTGAAAGCCGGGTTTGACGTCGCCGACGGTCGGCATGTCTTCTTGTGGCGGAGGACTCGTTGAAGGAGGCGGATGCGAAGGAGGAAAAAAAATGGGAATGGGATGCGGACCCGGCGCGGGTGGCGCAACGGGGGAGTATCTAGACAACATGTTAGCTACAGATAATGTCTGGATCTTCGAGAGGGGGAACCGGACCGACGGTTTGTCCGGCGGGAACGTATCCGAACATGAACGAGAACCAATTCCCTTTCCATCCTATGCCGATGTGAGTCCAATCGGTGGGACACAGGAACGCGCTGATGTGCGTGCTGAACGCGCAGTCGTTCCATTCCGGCAGAAAGGCGCAGTATCTCCTCATCGGTCGAAAAGAAAAATCCAGTGGTTGGGCGTTCCCGCTGACCGCTTCAACCGCGGGTCCGGGCCAACCGGCGTTGGTGGCCCTCTGTTGGGCGGTGTTTCCGTGTGGTCCTGGTAGGTCGTGCACGGTGCCTCCGGTCGACTGCCAGGCGGCCAGTTCCGTCGGATGATCGAAAATGTTCGTCATCTGCCATTGAGCGGAAGCCGCTAGGTTGTCGCTCCACAGTAAAGGCCGAAGGCCGTGGTTGTATCGAACGCGATTGACTTCGGTGACGACTAACCGAGTTGCGTATTCCATTAGGCTGTACGTACGTACGGTCCCGTTTGTACAGTTCAAGTGGTCCCGGTCACCATCCCATGTCTCGAAGGGTTCACGGACGACTACGTCTGTTACGTCTTCGACGCACTCGTACGTGTTCATGTCGATGGATTGCGAATCGAATTCGCCGGCGTTGTCCGGTACAGACGTCCATCCTAGGGCAAAGGCCTCCTCTGGTACTTGCGGTGGAGCTCCACCTCCGGTGCCACCGCCTCCGCCACCTCCGGTGCCACCGCCACCGCCACCACCACCCCCGGTGGTTCCACCGGTGGTGATCGTTGCATTGTTGCTCGGTGCCGAAGGAGGCACGGGGGAAAGGTCTGGCAGTCCGACGTTGGTCTGTGGTCGTATCCAAAGGCCTCTGAGTTGCCGTTTTCTTTTTCCGAAGTACGTGCGCGAGCTGTGTTGTGTTCGTAACATCGTTGGGCCTTTCGTCGTTTTAACAATGAGAAATAATGAGAAATAGGACGTCGAATGGTTGAAAGTAAATGTAATCTTTATGTTATGCTTTTTGTTTTTTGTTTATTTTCTGAAGTGTTGCGGTGCTACGGCTCGGAAGTTTGATTTCGAGAATCCGTACGGGCCTTTGTTGAATTTGTTGAATCCTCCTCCGCCGAACTTGCGGAACTTGTTGAACCCTCCGCCTCCTCCTCCGAACCTGCGGAATTTGTTGAACCCTCCGCCTCCTCCGCCGAATTTGCGGAACTTGTTGAAACCGCCGAATTTTCTGCGTTGAAATGACATAGTGTGTGTTTACATGCGCTATCGTAAAATTATGAGAAAAAAAAAATGGGTCCTATTTTTTTTTTTTTAGTCTTGTTGTGTTATTCTAATAATAAGGCGGCCTGGGCACTCTGAGGTACCCGCCTGCTGCTAGGTAGTGAAAAGGGTATTTAAATCTGGAGTTTCTTTGTTCGTTAAAACGGAGTAGTTCTTGTTTGTTGTTGTCGCACTCGGTGGCGTATTGTGCCATTTGGCCGTTTTCGGCCGACAAGAGTTCGATGTTGGCGACGGAGTGCACCAAAAGCTTGGTGCCGGGAGTGCCGTGTATTCTAACGACGATGATGTCGAACGAATCGGAACATAACTGTTCCGTCAAAAAATTATCCGGGAGTTGTTCCCAGTCTTTTGGGTTGACGAGGTTTCCTTGTTCGTCGATGTTGCTGAACGGAATCCACAATTGCATCTGGTCGATGTCCACGAGATCGTCTCTCTGACGAATGGCTTGGTTGACCATCCCGGGAGCGGGTGAATACACGTTCGAAATTTTGCGGAAATCGTTGTCTTCTTTTGTGCAATTGAGCTGAAAAATGGCGTTGTGAATGTCCTGCAGTTCCCCGGAAATGTACGTCGGTTCTTGGTTCCAGGTGGTGCTTTTGTACATGTCGGAACATAAAGAGAAGCTGGGACACATTCCTCCGTTGTGAAAGTGCGGCGTGCCTCTGATGTAGTTACCGTTTCCTAGGGGAGATCCGATTCCGCCGAATACACCCCATCTTCGAATGAGGCTGTTTTTGTCTATCCTGACGGCCTCGTACCATCCCTCGTTTCTGTCTGAGGAGTTGATGAGCTGCATGTGCATGGCGTATGCGACGGGTCTCCATTGTACGAAGCCGTCGAGTCCGACTTCCCATTGTTTGTCGAAGGTGTCGGTGTTTGCGTTGCCCGCCGTGTTGCCTTTCTTTGAAAAGGAGTAGTTGAAGGAGATGTTGGTGCTGTGGTTGGACCATATTTGCACACTGTCGGTGCTGTGTGGTTTGAGAACGAGGCACCAGTTGACGGATCCGGGGAAGAGCACGATCATGTAGTCCTCCAGCGTGATTTCGCAGGTGTGTTGGTGTCTTCTGCCTATGGAATGCGTGGCTTTGCCGTCTGGGTATTTGGGTTGTCCGTTGGAAGTGTCGAACGGGTTTTCGAGGCTCTTGATTTGAACCGAACCGTAACCGCTGCCGCCGCCGTTGACGGTGGGTTTGAATCGTTTTGCGCTTCGGTTGTCTTGCATGTTTGGTGATCGCGAGTTGACGAACAGGAAATGCGAAAAATTATGAGCTCGTTCCTTGATTTTTTTTCGATGATAGTTTGTTGTGTTCCGGTAGGTAGGATCGAATGAGAGACAGTTCGATTTGTTTGCAGGTGTGTGGGTTGTGGCAAATGACGAAATCGTATCCTTGTGTTTGTCGGATGAAATTCGAGTCTAGTTTCCCTCTGTCGTGAGACGGGTGAAAGTGTTGAGCGAGTCTGTCTCGTAGCGATGCGTTTGTCCTGCCTATGTAAATGGGATAGTTGCGACGATTGAGTATGACGTATACGCCGGGTTTGTCGGGCACGCCTTTTTGTAACTTCGACGCGAAATATTTTCGTGTTTTTTTTGTCGACCGTAGCTTGGGACGTGACATGTACCCGTGTGTATGTTTGCGAGAGTCAGAACGAAAACCTAAAATAAATAAGTATATAATAGAATAAATAAATTATAAAACGAAATCAGTCGTCGCCCGAAATCTCGAATATTTTCCTTTTTTTGTTTTCGCATCCGATCAAGTCGAGAAAGATGTCGCGGTTGATCTTCGTGACGTGTTGGTGGATGTTGACTTCGTGCAAGGTCCCCGGGTCGGTCATCGTTTTCGTGGCTGGGTCGCGAGGGATGTCCAAAATGGTGTCCGAGTCCCAAACGGGATCGAGCTTCGCCATGCGACACAGCTCCGTGTGCTGGTGTATGAGCTGGTTTCTTTGGTTTGTCAGTAGAAAGGCGTGATTACCGGCTGTGCTGGTGTCGAAGGGTGTAAACTTGACGAACTTCGTCAATTCTCCCGCCTTCCGAAATAATATGTTGATGCTGGTAGTGACGGCCAGTTCGAACCTGAAGCTGTGTTCGTGTATGTCACAGTCGAAGTCCGTTAGGTAGGAGTAAATCTTCATCATCAGGTCTTCGACCATGCCCATCCTGTTGAAGAATAAGACCGTTGCCAAACCGTCCGCGATCGCCCTCCTCCGGCTCTTCCATTGGATTTCCCTGTAGGATATTCTAGTGGGGTTGTCGGCGTTGGCAAAGATGCGGATGTTGGATTTCGTTTGGACGTGGTAGTAACCGGACAAAAAAAGCCAATGGAGATTCGAAGCGCTTTTTTTGCATTCGTGGCAGAGTACCGACCCGCCCTGTCGCTTGACGCGACGTCCTCTGCAGTGATAACCGATACAGTCGGAAGGCGCCGTTGTGTTGTTGACGATGACGACTTCTTGGTCGATGGGAAACGCCCGGTGTTCGTTGTCGATGTAGGAATCGCTGACGACGATGTCGAGGGGTATGACCTTGTAGCGGTAGATTTCTTCGTGAACGTAGCCGCGAGAGATGTCTGTGTTGTATGTTTCTGTGAGGGGTTTTGATAGGCATGGAATACCCGTGACGTCTGTGATCGTGGTGGGAGCGCGAGAAAAAAAAGGGTCGTTAGACAATACGAATTTTTTTGCGTGCATTACCTGTGAGAACGGGTGGATCGGTAGCAAGAATTCGCGCATCGGGTTGTCTATGTATTGCCTGTGAGCGCGGGTGTAGTGTTTCTTCATTCTTTTGCTCCTTGTCGTCCACCAATTGGAGACTGGAAATATACCCGAAATGATCGTCATTGTCTTCGTGTGAGTTAAAAAAAAAAAAAAGGGCTGAAAAGCAAAATTATGTGTGACGAAAGTGAATTGCAATTGAAAATTCCCGTATCGTGACACTGGTCTTGTTTGAGTCTCGGTTGCTCAATGTAAAGACTTCGCGGCGATCGTGTGTGACCGTTGGGAATAGCCCGTATCGTGACACTGGTCTTGTTTGAGTCTCGGTTGCTCAATGTAAAGACTTCGCGGCGATCGTGTGTGACCGTTGGGAATAGCCCGTATCGTGACACTGGTCTT
>JACCDO010575312.1_pt1 | contig 16357 bp, 9 predicted proteins | sample 7446101 | NCBI WGS metagenome assembly JACCDO01 (sample SAMN15323440, study PRJNA562643) | freshwater metagenome | isolation source: river surface water | place: USA:Blue River Watershed | collected 2017-08-16 | reverse complement strand
GCATAGGTAATGCGTTCCGGGTTTCATCATCAAATGGTATTTCTTCAGTTACAAAATCATAAGGAACTTTTAAACTTGTTCCACTGTAATTATTTTTGGTAAAAACTTGATACTCTCCATCACGCACTTTGTTGATGAAACCTTGAGGAGTGGTTAAGGTAAACTTTCCTGTAGCCCAACTCTTTATATCTTCAACACCAATTTCTGAAAATTGATTTCTTACATATGCGCCAATTTCTGTCTCCATCTGTTCTTCTGGAGTGATAGGTTTGTTTTTAAGTATTTTTTCTTCTTGGCCAGTTTCAGGGTTAATAGTTGTTGCATCAATATCCACTCCCTTACTTTTCAAATATGTAAGATAAGTAGGAATATCTCTGCCTGTAATAGTTTGCCCTTCATATTCAAAAGTAATAATGTTAGATAAATTAAGACCTGTTCTGTTAGCAATATCAGTAATGTGTACATTATTTTTATTATATTGCAAAGCCACTTTTCTTTGGTTAGGTGTTGGTGGATTTTCATCCCATACAATGAAGAAAGTAGCAGCTTGGTTACTTCTATAGCTTTGCCACATATTATTTGGGCCTTTATAAGCTATGCACCAAGAAGTATCAGCTGCAAGTTCTTTACTATCTTGAGCCCTATCTACTTTGAATATCTGTATTCCATCGCCAGTGAGAACAGGAGTACGTTCTATTATTTCTTCAGCTGGTTGTTCTTCTTGTTTCTTTACTATTGGAAAGGTGGCATGGACATAGTTGAATAATTCTTCTAAATCAGGAATAGATTTGTCATTAATTACAATATTAGCTATAGATACTTTGATATTAGCAGGGTTTAATTTTTTACGATTTATATATTCGGTAAGATGACTAACTATATCGTTAATTGCAAATTCATTAGAGTCTCTTGCTAGCATCCAAGCAGCAATAGATTTGAAAACAGAATTATAATTATTAATAGTTTCTTTGTAATCATTGTAATCTTTACCAACAGATTTAAAGATTGAAATAAATAAATCTTTATTTGCAACTACTATTCTATAATTAAACATTGTATTTTCTCAAGATATTTGTGAATTTATCAGCTAACTTATATTTATTTTTGCTATCAAGTTTGTTAGCTACCTTCACAATTGATTTTACAAATGCTGTAGTAGTTTCTTCATCAATAGGTGGGTATTTAGTTTTTACATATTCTTCATGTTCTTCAGGAGATCTTTGTGGCAATTGAAAGTCTTCTCGATCCTGAAAGTCTATATTTAATTCATTAGAATATTTATCTAAAAATTGTGGCCTTAGCAAACCTAATAGATATACAAATTCTGTTGGAAGTCTGAATTTGCTTTCCATACCTCTAATTGGAAAACCCCTTCTTTTAGCAGTAAGTATTTTTAATAAACCTTGCTCTGATAATTTAGTTATAATATCAGGTAGCCATTTAGTTATATCGACTAATTCATTAGGAGTATCAGTGATTGAGAAATATACATTCATAAACTCTTGCTCATTGAAATTATTGAGAACAAAATTTCTTAAGAAATCATTTGGTCTATGAAAAATGAGATTAGTTACACCCCCAAATTTCCTCAAGTCAGAAAAATTATCAACATACAACCCTATGTTTTCTAAAAATTTTACATCACCGAACTTAAATCCTAAAATTGAATTTAATTCCCATATATCAAATTTTGATTTGAGTAATGTTGCAATTTCAGGAATAGCTAAAATTTCAGAAGGTATTTCTCTAAAAATTTTAACAAGCTCTAATTGTTGTTTATCCTTATCTTCTACTAAAGGATAATCTTCTATATTATCTTCTTCATCATCAAAATCATCTGGAGTATCGTAATGAAAAAGATCTTTTTCTCTCAAGATTAGATTTTTAACATTATCAAAGTTGTTAATTGCAAATTTCCAAAATTCAGGATTATTCTTTACAGTTCTTTCATAGCTAAAACTATTTGGGTTGTCAATAGCATACAATAAGTAGAATAGATAATCATTTGGATTCTTTGGATCTTTATATTTTATTTGACTGTCAAGGGTATTTCCAACTTCACTGGCAACTTTATATATTTTAAATTCTGGATTATCTTTGAATTCATCAGGAACAGCTTTCCATCTTTCATGCCAGCCAATCATTGTCATAGGCATAGAAATTTCTATTTGTAAATTTTTAGCTTTTTCTTTTAATGGCTCTATAGCTTCAGGTACATGCAACCAGATTTTAGTATCTTCAAGTGTATGAAATTGATCATACATATTATGGCTACCCTTTGCGATAGCCAATTGATTATAGAAATGATCTTCGTAATGTTTGCCTTCACCTAAACCATATATAACACCAATTTGTGGGAATTTTATTTTCCATTTATCAGGCAAATTACTTAATTTCCACATACTTTTTTTTGATATTTCTAAAATTTTATTTTGAGCTTCTTCATCATTTACATCTACATATTCAAGAAATTTGGTATTGTTTGAACCTTGATCTAACGCTGCCCATTGTTGCTTTATATAGGATTTAAGTAATTGTCTATCAGCACTTATTTTTTTTACTTGTTCATTAGGTAATTCTAACCCAGTGTTTACATACAGAACAAGATTATCTCTGCCACCAGGAGTATCCATAAAATACTCCACTACTTCATTGGGCATTATCCATCCCATACCAACAAATTTTGAAACATATGATTTAATATTTTCAGATTGGATTGTTATTGAAGAAAGTGCATGTTTCATAACACTCATCGTAGGAGCATAGGGAACTTTTTCACTGATAAATTCTTCTGGTATAGTGATTTCACGACCAAATCTTTCAGCAGAGTTGTAAAATATTTTGTAATTGTTGTTGCCTTGATCAGATATATATCCATTTTTAGGACTTATAATAAATTTGCCAGTAGCCCAACTTTTTACATCTTCAACACCAATGGGAAGATCTTTGACAATCTCACCTAATCTATATTCCAATTTTTCATTATCAGTGAGTGGTTTGTTTTTTAGTATTTTTTCTTCTTCACCAGTTTCAGGATTAGTAGTCGTGGCATCTACATCTACTCCTTTACTTTTTAAATAAGTAAGATAAGTAGGAATATCTCTGCCTGTAATAGTCCTTCCCTTATATTGGAAAGTAATGTCGTTAGTTAAATTTGAGCCTGTTCTGTTAACAACATCGGTGATTTGGACACCATTTTGATTGTATTGTAGAGCCACTTTTCTTTGGTTAGGTGTTGGTGGATTTTCGTCCCATACAATAAAAAATGTAGCAGCTTGATTATTTCTGTAAGCTTGCCACATATTATTTTGACCTTTGTAAGCTATACACCATGAGGTATCAGCTGCTAATTCTTTACTATCTTGTGCTTTATCTACTTTGAAAATTTGTATCCCATCACCAGTGAGAACAGGCGTATGTTCTATTTCCGTTTGTTCTGCTTTTTCTTCTTGTTTTCTTACAATTGGAAAATTGCCATGAACAAAATCTATAAATGTCATCAGTTCAGAAAATTGATTTCCCTGTAAGTTGACTAAATATATTATATTGTCATTTTCATCTTTACTTTTAGTAATATTTATATCACTTGGGCTTAATTTTTTAAGATTGATATATGTTCTAATATGTTCAACAATGTCATTTATAGCAAATTCATCTGAGCCTTTTGATAACATCCAAGCTGATAAAGGTTTATATAAAGACATATATTTATTTACTATTTCTTTATAATCGTTATAATCTTTACCAACAGATCTAAAGATTGAAATGAATAAATCTTTATTTGCTACTACTATACGATAATTAAACATTGTATTTTCTCAAGATATTTGTAAACTTGTCCGCTAACTTGTATTTATTTTTGCTATCAAGTTTATTAGCCACCTTTACAATTGATTTTACAAAAGCTGTAGTAGGTTCTTCTTCAATTTGTTCTTGTGGCTGTTGTGGTTGTTGAGACATTTCTTTTTTCTTTTGTGACAAGAAAACTCTTTGCTCGTAGGTAAATATTCTTGAACCTTCTTCAAATAAAGTCCATATAACATTAGGTCTTTTTTCAAGCAAGAAACTGAAATATTCTCGTGCAATAGAGCTGTCTCTTGTAGATTTTAATATTTTAAGGAAACCTTCATCACTAATCTTATCAATTATTTCTGGATACCATTTGTATGCATTATAAATTAGAAACATAGGCTGAAATGTAACATTTAAGAAATCATCAACATCAAAACCATTTTGTGTAATTTTTCTTAAGATAGGATTTTCCTTCATAAATAAATTTGATATTTTGAAATCAGCTGCCTGATATGCATCTGAAAAAGTATTTATTTTTTCAGTGAAATAATCTAACACTTGCGGAACATTCATGAAACCGGATAATATATAGTCTGCTTCATTTTCCTTAAAATTGCTTTTTATAGCTGATATGATTTCAGGATTACTTAAAATATTAGTTAACAAAGCAAGAGAAAATTTCTTTAAGAATTCTTCTCTTTGATCATGTCTACTGAATGTTCTTGTTTCAATTTCATCTCCATTTTCATCATACTCGGTATTCAGTGTGATATAATTTATATTTCTAAAAACACCCTCTGTCAATCTATTGAAATTATTTGTAAAATACATCCAAAATTCAGGTTTATTTTTATAAAATTGAGCTCTGCTTGAATTGCCAGCTAAAATATTAATTGCAGCTGTTTCATATAGCAATTCAATATTATCGCCAGGAAGTGGTGGTTCAAGATATGCTCCACCAAAAGGTTTAAATTCACCCACTGCTTTATATTGATTCAGTTGTGGAAGTTTTTTCAAAGATTCAGGAATTTTATCCCACAATTTTTGCCATACGCCTAAAAAATAAGGAGCTTCAAAGAAAGATGGGTGATATTTTTCTGCTATTGCTTTGTCTTTAAATGAATTTATAGCATTTGAATCATGTAAGTATATTAATGCATTTTCCAATGTTGGATTTTCAGTAAGATAATACCACATACCTTTAGCAAGAGCAACTTTTATTGCTAACTCATCACCTAAATCAATATAATCATCTTTAGCTGTTATGAATAAACCTATTTGGGGAACTTTTAGCCATTCTAATGGAGTATTTTCAAAATAGATATTCATATCATCATATATTTCATTTTCATATCTTGAATATATTGCATCTATTAATTGATTTTTAAGTTTTGGGTCAGTTGGATCTGCAAATTCTAAAAATTCTAAATCTGTAGAACCAGCTCTTTCTACAGCTTGAAGTTGTTTACGAACATAGCTTTTTATAAAACTTGGTACATTTTTTATTTTGTCCAGTTGATGTTTTGGAAGTTTTAATCCTGTGTCTATATATTGAATTATAATATCTTTGCTGTCAGGTAAATCAATAACATAATCAAATATTGGATCTGGTAATATCCAACCCATACCAATAAATTTTGATAGAAATGTTTTTGTTTCATCTGTATTTATGGTGATAGATCTATATAGGGTTCTTCCATCACCTGAAGGATTATCCATGGGCTCTTTTGTAAAACTAAAGCCTGGAATTTCTTCTTCTGTTGGAAGATTTATAGGAGTTGATCTGGAATTTTTTCTAAAATAAAAATAATTTGGATCATTATCATCCGCTTGAATAACAGTCTGATTTTCCATATTAGATCTAATTTCGAACTTGCCAGTAGACCACATTTTTATATCTTCTGGTGTAAGACCTAAATTGGGTACATATTTACTTTGACTTTTTGTCAAATTAAATAAAGTAGTTACTAATTTTTCTTGTGGTGTAAGAGGTTTGTTTTGGAAAATTTTTTCTTCTTCACCAGTTTCAGGGTTTATTCTTGTAGCGTCTAAATTTACGCCCTTTCCCATAAGATATTCAGAATAATCTTCCCAATCCATACCATTAGATAAATGATGTCCAGTGCTGTTAGGTATGTCTGTTAATTGGATTTCATTTTTAGTAAAATCGATAGCTACTTTTCTTTGATTTGCAGTTGGAGGATTGTCATCATATACGACAAAAAAAGTTGAAGCCTGATTACTCCTATAGTGCTGCCACATGTTATTAGGACCAGGATAACCAATACACCATTTTGTATCGCCACCAACTAATCTTCTTCCATCATCTGCACTATTGATTTGATATATTTTTATTCCATCTCCGGTAGCTACAGGAATATCTTCAACTTGTTGTTTTACAGGTTCTTTTGATTCTTTCGTTGCTACTGGAAATTGTGCATGAATATAATCTGTGAAAGGAACTATTTCTTCAAAAGCTTGACTGTCTCTGATTTTTACTGCACTGGGTGAAACATTTATTTCACCAGGCTTCAATTGACCTTTTCTAATATATGGATCTAAATGTCTAACAATATCATCCACTTGAGGTTTTTGAAAATCTCTTGCAAGTAACCAAGCAGCTAAAAGTTTATATGGGCCTTGATATGATTGAACTAAATCCCTAAACTCGCTATAATCTTTTTCTTTGGCAGAAAAGATGTCTTTCAATAATTGAGATTGTGCTACTACTATTCTATAATTAAACATTGTATCTACCTAAAATAAAAGTAATTTTATCAGCCAACTTATATTTCTTTTTGCTATCAAGTTTTTGTGCAACCTTTATGATAGATTTTACAAATGCTGTGGTGGTTTCATCTTCATCAGGCGCAAATGGATCAGGTAATTCTTCTTTTACTTTAGGTGCTGATGGTCTTCTAACTTGTAACACTTCTTGAGCATCTTCGTCATAATAATCATTAATTAAAGAATATTTTCTTTGTTCTAAATCATTGATCTTTGCAGCCAATTCTGGATACATTTCTTTGAGAGCTGCTCTAACTTCTGGTTTTATAAAAGTACTATCCCTTGAATTTTTTATTTGATATGTGAAAAATGATGGATAATTTCTTAATAGATACATTTGTTCACCAAGTGTTGAGTTAACAACAAAATTCTGCATCATTTTTGTATGATATAACATGCCACCATAAGGGAGCTCTTGATCCTGTACATTCTTTTTCAAGATATCTAAAATATGAATTGCCACTTCATTCGGCACTTCAATTTCAGAAAAGATATATGTAGGAACTTCATGATTTTTAGATGTTTCTTCTAAAACTTTGTAAGCAAACTGATAATCTTGATTTTTTATGATTTGATGCAATTCAGATTTTAATAAAGTATTTGAATATTTGAATTGTAAGAAATATTTTTCAGACAACCAAGGAAAATCTAATATATTGACATTACTGACAAAATCTTTATATTTGATTTGTTTGAAATATTTCTTAAGGAAATTTTCAATTTCTTGATCATTCATGAACTGTGATGGAATAATTTTCAAGACATGACTGAAATCATCAGGGTCAAAATTTAGTGGATTTTGTGGGCCTTTTATATATTCTTCAAAAGCATCAAAATCCTTAATAAAACTTTTCCAGAAATCTAAATCTTTTATTGCTTTTTCATATTCAAAAAATGCTTGTCTAAAACGATCTTTATTTTCATCACTTAAATCTTTGGCTTGAAAATGAGTGAAAAATTTTCCTTCAGAGTAAATTGACATTATCAAACTCTGATTAGGCGAATTTGGTATTAACTCTTCTGTAAAATTCTTTTGATAAGCATAATTAGCTTCTTTTTTGATAATTTGTTGAGCATTATAGATATCTGATGCCATACTTACTCTTGGATTTTCTTTCCAAGAAGGATTTACATAAGCAAGTGTTTGCAAGGTTGGTATTTGAGTTACATTACTTACTAAATTTACATCAAAAGGTTTATAAATTTTATAAAATATGAAAATTTGATCATCTTTTATATGAGAAAAATCTGAAAAAATAGAATACTTAACTTCATCTAATAAACCAATAGATTCAGCTTTTATGAAGTGCTTGAAATTAAAAGCTCTCTTTTGCGCTACATTTTTAATTAATTCTTTATCACCAGTTTCTAAAACTATATCCTGCATTTCGTGGAGTGGTAAAATTTGAACAGGAATATTTCTTGTCAAGACATTTTTTATATATGTCAATAAGAATTCTTTATCATTTTTTATATAATCAGCAAATTTTGTTTGGATTAAAGCATTATTAGTATCAAGGAACTTTAAAATTGTATCTCTATCATCAAGTGCTATAAGAAGATCTTGATTAAAATTGATAATGTTTATTTGCTTTTCAATGAAAAATTTTAAAAGTTCTCGATCTGTTTTTAAGTAATCGTATTGCGCTTCAGCAAAATTAAGATTTTTTGAAAAATAAAGAGTTACTAAATCTTTTCTTCTTAAAGAAAGTAAATCTTGAAATTGATTATCATCAAGACATTTATAAGATTGCAATGCATTTATTCTGCCTCGCAAGTATGTTGTTAATAAACTTTTATTTTGTCTTATTATTTGATATTGACTTTCTGGAATTTGCAATCCGGTGTTGACATATTTAGAAACTATATCTTCACCGCCTACACTTTTCAGTAAATATACTAAAACTTCATCGTCAACTTTTTTACCTAAACCTAACCATCTTGATGTAAAATATTTAGCGCCAGGATATTTCACCATTATCAAATCGCCAGTATCTTCTAATACTTCTAATTTAGAATAATCAATATTGCGATCATTTTTAGGTAAAATAATTTTACCAGCTTGCCAAACTAAAATATCTTCCACTGATAATGATGAAATTCTTTTATATGTAGCTTTTTGAAGTCTCTCATCTTCTGACATTGGTTTATTAGTGAATATTTTTTCATCTTCACCAGTTTTAGGATTATTTCTTGTGAGCTCTAAATCAATACCTTTTTCAGTAAGATATTCAGAATATGCATCCCAATTCATGCCATTGGAAAGTGTGGTTCCAGTGCGATTTGGAATGTCAGTTAAGAGCACCTGATTTCCACGAACGAAATCAATAGCTACTTTTCTTTGTTCAGGTGTTGGGGGATTGTTGTCAAAAACAACAAAAAATGTAGATTCATGGTTATCTCTGTAAGATTGCCACATATTATCTTTGCCAGGATAACCAATACACCACCTTGTATCGTCACCAACTAATCTTCTTCCATCATTGGCGCTATTAATTTCAAAAATTCTAATAGAACCATCAGGACTTACTGAGACAGGAACATCTTCAATAGGTTCAGCAGATTCGGTTTCAGTAACTTTTTGTTCAACTTCTAATACCGGAAATTCAGCATGAATATACTCAGTTAATTCAATCGCTTTACTATTATCAACTGGCGGACCATCAAGTGGTTCAGCAAAAATCTTATCATTTATTTTAACAGCATTTTTACTTACAGAAAAATTTGTTATTCTTTTTGAATCAACATATTTTTGTATAGAATGAATGTATGCATCAGGCTCAATATCACGAGCTAATAACCAAGCTGCAAACACTTGATATTTTTGATCATATTTCTTTACTGTTTCTCTTAAATCTTCATAATATTCTGTATCTTTCTTCAAATAATTACAGATAGCTAAAATATCTTCTTTAATGCCAGCAGTGATGATTCTATGATTGTACATTGTATCTTCTCAATATATTTGTAAACTTGTCAGCTAATTTGTAGTAGTTTTTATTATCTAATTTTTGCGCTATCTTTACTAATTTCAAGATTGATGCAGTAGCTTGAGTTTCTGGTAAATTCGGTCTATTGCCAGGTATTACTTCTTGCTTTTCTTCATCATAGTGTTCTATTGGCTGTTTAGTTAGCTTCTCGTACTCAAGGACAGTATAAGTAAGTTTTGGATACATATCAACTAAAGCTGCTCTAACTTCAGGTTTGATAAAAGGTAATACATTTGAGCCTAAACTTTCTATATTCTCCGCTAATAGTGTGGGGTAATTTCTCAATAAATACAATTGCAATTCAGTATTATTTAAATAATCCTTAAGTGGGAAATAATAATCAGGATGATCCTTAAGAGGATATACATCATCAAGCGCATTTAAGGTAAAAACCAAATCATCAACATTTTCAAAAACACCAAATGAAATATTTTGAATTTTTTCTTTTTTCTGGAAAAACTTAACTAAGTATTTGTAAGCAACATCATCTTGTCCATCTACACGCATTGAACGGAGATTTTCTACTAAGTTATAATTGTATTCAGTTGCAGTTTTAGTAGCTAACAAATCTAACAACCATGAATCTGGTTTGGCTCTTAGCACACTTCTTACATGACTATACATAACAGATGTGGTATGCTGTGTTATAAAATCAACAATAAATGGGTCATCTAACAAATTAATTGGTATTAATGAAATAATATTTGAAACATTTCCTGCTCCCCAAGCTTGTTGATTGTATCCATAACCTCTTTGCAAAGTATTAGTCATATAATGAATACTATTATCAAGATTAGAAAATAAAGACTTCCAAAAATTTATATCTTGTGATTTATTTTGAAAATCACTTATCGCATTTGAAATTTTTTCTTCTGATCCAGTGTCAAAATGTTCTTTATCTTGTTCTTGAGATGGCAAATCTCTATTGAACATCTTATAAACAACTAATTCTTGAGCTTCACTTGGTATAATGTCAAATTTCATTTCTTCAGATCTGAAATAAAACTTATTTACAAATGAGCCTAGTTTTACAAAACTAACATTTTGCCATTTAGGATTGTATTCAGCAAGAAAATCTAATCTTCCGGGATTGTTAATTTTGCTTATTATTTCATAATCAAAAGAATTTTCGGGATCAAAATACTTAAAAACTTGAGGATCAAATGGTCTCAAGGTTGTCATGCAAATAACAGATTTCTTAACTGAATCTAAAACACCTAATTGATTTGCCAAATCAAATTCTTCTAAGTTAATGTTGACATTTTTTGCAAGTAAAGATATCAATGATTCATCCTTAGATGCAATTACATATGGCACAATTTTATTTATAGTGTTAGAATCATTCTCCCAATTTCTTCCTGTAAATAATCTTCGGGTAAGAGAGCTAAGTAAATCAGAGTCTTGTATTATAAAATCTAAAAGCTGTTCTGATTTAATTTTTCTATTTAATTGTTCAAGATATTCTTGTATTAAATTTTTATCTTGAAGTGTTCCTAATAACTCTTCATCTTGGTCATTAAGTACTAATTTTTTATTTAACTTAAGTTCCACTTGATATTTGTGATATTCTGGATTTTCAGCGATAAATTCTAATTGAGAATCTTTATCATAACTTATCACAACATTTTTGAAGTAATATAAAAGTAAATCTTTTCTTCCTGTTTTAACAAGGTCTTCAAAATACTCACTATCAAGAGTTTCATAACGGGTGCTATTTTCGCATGCTATAATTTGAGTCCTTAAGTACGAAACAAGAAGCTGTCTATCAGATTTAATTATGTTATATTGTGAATCAGGGATTTTTATTCCGGTGGTAAGATATTTTGAAAGAACATCTTCGCCACCAACTTTATCTAGTAAATAAGAAATTACTTCATCATTTGTGGGATGCCCAAGACCTAAATATCTCGATAGATAATATCTAGAATCAGGATTATCAACAACTTCATGTTCAGGAATTATACGAGCGCCGGTGTTTGGATCGAATCCTCTTATATTGTTTGCATCACTAGTAATTATAGATTTACCAGATTGCCATAATTTAACATCTTCTAGCTTAAGTCCACCCTTGAACTTTATGGTTGAAAAAACATTTCCTTGTAATATTTCTTCCTCAGTTCTAGGTTTGTTGGCTAAAATTAACTCTTCTTCTCCAGTTTTAGGGTTTTCTCTTGTTGCTCTAAGATCAATACCTTTTCCAATGAGATATTCTTGATATTGCTCCCAAGTCATTCCATTAGAAAGTTTTTTACCAGTCCTATTAGGAATGTCAGTAAGCATCACACCATTTGAAGAAAAATCAATAGCTACTTTTCTTTGATCAGGGGTAGGTGGATTGTTGTCAAAAACAACAAAAAATGTTGAATCAGCACCATCCCTATAAGATTGCCACATATTTCTTGGTGGCCTATAGCCAATGCACCAACTTGTGTCACTGCCTACTAATCTTATAGCATCATTGGCATCGTTTACTTCAAAAATTCTAATAGAATTGTCTTCGTTTTGTACAACCGGAATATCTTCAGTTTCTTTGTTAGTGTCTGAATTTTTAGCTAATTCAATTACAGGAAAATTTGCATGAATATATTCAGTTAAATTAAGCGCTGCATTTTCATCATCTTCTTCATCAAAAGCTTCATCATTGATCTTTACAGCACTGGCCGATACACTAAAATTAGTAATTGCTCTTCTGGAAGTATATCTTTTTATGGATAATACATATTCATCAGGCTCAATGTTTCTAATTTTTAACCAGGCTGCAAATCTTTGAAGATTTTGATCAAATGGAGCTACACTTGCGCGTATGTTTTGTATAATTTCGGGATCGGTGATTCCCTTATACTTACATATAGCTTCAATGTCTTCCTTAATTCCAGCTATGATGATTCTGTGGTTGTACATTTTACTAAACTTTAGACTGGTCCCATTGCTGAAGTCCATTCAGGCCCAGCTAAAATTTCTAAGATTTCTTCATATGAGTAAACTTGTGTTTTTGTTGTTAATGATGAAATACAAGCTGGTTCAGTTTCAGTATCCCATTTGACAAAAGTCTTGGTGCCATCTATTGATCTTCTAAGAGTATCAGCAGAAGTTTCCAATACAGTAGAAAAGTCAATTAAAGGTATTTCAGTCACATCAAAAATAACAAAATTTCTATTCATTATTGTTGCTTCCTAAATTTCTCCACCATTCTAAAAGTTCAGGATCGTCTGCAAAAAGTGATTCAAGATCTTCTTCGCTTGGCTTTTCAATATCAGTGTCGTCCATTTCATCAGCTGTATCGTCAGACATCATTTCCTCACCATCAATCGGGTTTGAAAGTTCTTTGACATCAATAGAATCATCATCTTCATCATTTGAAAAATCGATGGCAGAAGAATCATCGCCAATTATATTTTCAATTTCTGACTTTTGTTCAGGAGAAAGTTCGCCTGAGTTGAGCATGTCTTCTAAGATATCTTGCAAAGCTTGATAATCATCTGAATTCTCAAAAGATTGATCCATTCTTGCATCGATATCTTCTTTGTTAGGAGCTTGAAATGAACCAGCTACATCTGAAAGTCTGTCAGCATCTTCGTAGTTGCCCATAGAATCAAATTGATTAGCTATGGAAATAAGTTTGGAAATTACAATTTTATTCATAATAGAATCCTTAGGTAAGTTATAGATTTATTCTTTTTTACGATTTACATTCCCTTGAAATTGCAGTTTTATAAAAAATAAATGTATGTAAACCTTATACATTAGGAGCAATCCTAAAAGCTGTCAAGAATAAATATTTAGGGGATATTTATGAAAAAAATACAGCTTGCTTTAGAGTTTACAATAGTGCTTATAGCATTGTTTACATTAGCTATTATTATCTTGCCAATATTGTTGTTGCTAAAATAAAAAACCTCCCTTTCGGGAGGTTTGCTTAGAAGTTTTGAAGTTGGGGCATACTGTTGTTTACCCAAGTCATGAAATCTGCCATATGAAATACTCTGATGCATTTATCAGTATTTTCACAATAACTTTTATTTATAACAGATTGCTTCAACCATTCAAGAGCTTTAGGCTTGTATCCATTGCCATCAATCAAAAGAATAATTTCTTTTTCAGGCCAACAATGAACAGCATTTAAGTACATATATGGAAACTTTTCATCCACACTACCAGAAACTTGTTGCCATTTGCATTCTATTCTAATATTTCTAGAAGGGTTTATGATAGAAAATTCTGTTCGGCATTTTGTTTCATAAATAGAAGTGTATGGAACATTAGTAACTAAATATTTTTTAGTCCTATCTTGGGTTTTATCCCATTCTTTATGAGAGATTTTTGTATACCCAAATGGTAAAATTAAATTTTCAACAAACTGTTCTAAGTTAGCACCAGTTTTAGTCATCATTTTTTCCTTTATAAACAGCAAGCAATTCAGGAGCTTTTTTTCTTTCGGATGTTTTACTTGATATTGTTCTTTTCACCATGAATGAAACAATATCATCAGCATTATTGTAAAAATCACGTATTTCTTGAGTGTCGTGATTTGAAATGATTACAGTGCAACCCAAATCATCAGCAGTTTTTCGTGCTAAATCTCTTAGGAGTTTGTGATGTTCTAAAGTGAAATCATCCACAGCATATTTACTAAAATCAGCAGTATCAGTGAGGGGTAAATATGGAGGGTCACAATAGATTACTGTATCTTTACCTGCTCTACTAAATGAGGATTCAAAAGACTCATTGGTAAAAATAAAATCAGCAGTGTATGCAGCAAATTCTCTAAGTTCTTTTTCAGGGAAATAAGGCGAAGCGTATCTTCCAAAAGGTACATTGAATTTGCCTGATTTGTTATATCTACACAATCCATTGAAACAATGTCTATTCAGATACAAGAACAAACAAGCTCGGACATCATTGTCTGTAGAGTTGTTGTATTGTTCTCTTAGCTCATAAAATCGAGCTTCAATGTTTCCATCAATAAAATATTCTTTAGCTTTTTGGATAAAGTTATCAACATCAGCTTGAATCATAGTGTACATATGAATCAAATCTTTATTGATGTCATTGCAAACATAGCTATCAAACTTAGTATTCAAACTTACAGCACAAGAACCAGAAAATGGTTCTACAAGTTTAGCACCTAAAAGATAAGGCTGGATAATGTCAACTACTGATGACTTATTTCCAGCCCATTTCATAAAAGTTTTCATTTGATATATCTTATCATAGACCCAAGATATATCAAGAAATATCTTCGTCTGATGTAAAGTTAATCGATAACTGCCCACTGATTATACTGTTGAGCTGCTTGGAGTTATCAAATCCATAGATAAAATAATTTCGGATAGATGCTGTTTGTTCTTTTGTTAAATCAAGATTCATAAATTTCATAAATTTTTGGAATCTTTCTTCATCTTCATCAGGTGTTGATATAGCATTATGAAGAGCAAACATACCACTATCTAAACCTAAACTATAAGCTTCAGGTCCAAATCCGAACTTGTCGTAAAGTAAACCTCTGTACGAACCATTATCCTTAAAATAATTTTTAAAGATTGTATTTGTAATGTGAAAGAATAATAAAAGTTGATTGTCAACTTCTAAAGAATCAAAATATTCTTTTGCTTTCAGAGTATATTCTACAAGCGCTTTTTCTTCTATTTCTAAAAATTCTTTATATTCTTCAGAGTTTAGATAGTCTGTGAAAGATTTGTAATTTTTGTCATTTTTTTCATATGGGTTAGGATTTTTTACCACTGGATTTCCTGTGCTTTCTCTGATAGATTCTTCTTTTCGCTGTTTGATTTCTTCCCAGGTCATGATTAGCCTCACTTTATCATAATAGGATAAAACTGTCCAATAAAATAATACATATATATAACCCTTTATAAAGAGATTATCATGTGGTACAAATTTTCAAAACAAGTCTTTTCAGCTTCAGCACAAATCACCAAGTTTCTTTCTCCATTACCTGTTCCTGAAGTTGTAGAAAGCACCCCATCAAATGTACAGTTAGAAGTGGCATTTTGTTATATGGTGGCTGAAGACAGAGACTCTCCTGAAACTTTATTAGCACTAAGAGATTTGGCTGAAAAATTATTTAATCTTAAACAAAGAAACAGAATAACCACAAAAGTATCAAAACAAGAATTTGCTATTGATTCCATCTATGACAATGTAGTATTTGATGATTTTGAAGCTATTGTAGAACATATTGATTATATCATGTCACAGGAAAAACCAAAGAAAGACATGGCAGCCACACAAGATATGGCTCCTGTAATTTCAAATGGCAAAATCAAAGTATATAATCCAAAAACTTACGAAGAATCAGAAAGAGTTTGTGTAGGTACTTCTTGGTGTATTGGTGATAGATCTACTGGTATGTTCTTGAAATATAGATATGACCAGGCAAGTAATTTCTATATCGTTGAAGATCCAAATAGAGCGTATCCTTTCAGAAAAGTTGCTATTGATGTTAGGCCTAATGAAATAGAAGTTACTGATGAAATTAACGATACCGGAGCTCTATTAAAAGCTAACTTAGTAGTTGGTGGTAAAAACTACGGAAAATCTATTGAAGGATATTTCACATACCTAAACGATATTTCAGGTGGTGAAATTAAAAGAGAAGACTTCGTGCCAAGACCATTGACACCTGAAGAAGAAGAAATAAAAAGAAAATTTTCAAAACAAAACAAAAGTTTATCTTGGTTTATGGATTTATCTTATGATGATAAAGAAGCTTATATCATGAGATTGCATGAATTGACATTTGCGCAGTTTATGTTTATGTACGAGAG
>JACCDO011597174.1_pt1 | contig 16361 bp, 8 predicted proteins | sample 7446101 | NCBI WGS metagenome assembly JACCDO01 (sample SAMN15323440, study PRJNA562643) | freshwater metagenome | isolation source: river surface water | place: USA:Blue River Watershed | collected 2017-08-16 | reverse complement strand
TTGACGCCATGATATTAAGCCACGCGCATATCGATCACGCAGGCTTGATTCCAAAATTAGTCGAAGAAGGTTTTAGAGGAAGAATTTGGTGCACCCCTGCTACACGCGAATTGGCGATGGTATTGTTGGAAGACTCAGCACAGATCCAGGAAGATGAAATCAGGTATTCTAATAAGCGAAGGAAACAACTGAACCAACCGCTGCTTTATCCCTTGTATACGAAAGAGCAGGCGCAGGCGTCTTTTGATTATTTCTCAACGGCTGCGTATGACACTTGGTTCAACGTGCTAGAGGGTGTAGACGCACAATTCACAGATGCCGGGCATATTATTGGAAGTGCAGCCGTGCATTTAAAAATTACAAATGATAAAAGAGAGCAAAAAAGGCTAAGCTTCAGTGGTGATTTAGGGAGGTATCGAGATGCCATTCTCCGATCACCTGCGGTTTTCCCACCTGCTGATGTCATTATTTTAGAGTCAACATACGGCAATAGGTTACATCCCATGCACACTTCTACGCCAGAAATGTTATTGGAGTGGATAGAGAAAATTTGCATTCAAAAAAGCGGCAAACTTATTATCCCGGCTTTTAGTGTAGGGAGAACACAGGAGCTATTGTATCAATTAAATCAATTGGAGATAGAGCGAAGACTTCCGCCGATACCCTATTATGTTGATAGTCCACTCAGCATTGAAGCAACTGAAATTGTTAAACGCTTTCCTAATTATTTTAATCGCATTATTCAAAAACTGATGGAAAGTGACCAGGACCCTTTTGATTTTCCGGGTCTTCATTATATCCGAACTGTAGAGCATTCAAAACAATTGAATTTTATCAACGGGCCCATGGTTATTATTTCTGCAAGTGGCATGGCGGATGCCGGAAGAGTAAAGCATCATATCAGTAACAATATCGAAAACTCAAGAAATGGTATACTCTTTACCGGTTACTGCGAGCCTCACTCCTTGGGCGGTCGGATATTAGCTGGCAGAAAAGAGGTCTCCATCTATGGGGTTATGCACGAGGTACATGCAGCAGTCGGGGCAATTCCTAGTATGAGCGCACATGGGGATTATGAGGACCTTTGCCAATGGCTGGCTGTTCAAAACCCTGCAGCCGTTGCTCAACTCTTTTTAGTGCATGGTGAATATTCTGTTCAAGTAGACTTTGCAGAGCGCTTACACAAAAAGGGGTTTCCATTGGTCGAGATACCTGAGCTCCATAGTACTTTTAAACTTGGCTAAAAAATAACCCCTCCAGGCATTGAGCCAGGAGGGGCTTGACAAAATTGGATAAGGTAAAGGTTAATGAGGGTCCCCACTTTAGGGATCGAGATCTGAAATTAGGTCTCTTAGGATTTAATAAGACAAAATCAGTACTTAAACGGGTGCCGTTACAGGTTATTTCCTAATTTGGACAGAAATAATTATTTTTACAAAACAGGTTAATAACCTATTTAAAACACTGTCTATCAACGTTATATTTAAAATATTCAGCTTAAAAGTCATTTTAGTGCTTTTTGCTCTAAAATGTGCAGCACAGTTTGGAAATGACTCCACTTTTCTCATCAAGAGTAACCCTTTTTTTATCGGCATTTTTAAAAATAAATACAATCATTCTGCTGTTTACTCTGGGGATATAAAATTATATGCTTTAACAAATGAAGGGAAACCATTTGCAAACTCAGGGGAATTTATTTCTCTGCCCTCAGTAGGTACCTTTTTTCATGTATATAGTACTGGTAGAATTTACAAACTGGATACTGGCTCTTTAAATGACTCGCTCCTCCTGTTTAAACGGATTGACCGAACCATAAATATGTATTATAATATTGGCTCCTTTCTGTTTGGTTGCAATAAACAGATTTTTGATTTTGGAGGGTATGGTTTTTGGAAAAATAATGGGTTGTTGCGAAAGTATAATTACAGAGATCGAGAATGGGATGTCGTTGAGTTGGATAAAGAGATATTCCCCCCCAACGTAATATCTGGTGGGTATGTTACCTGGGTTGACTCTGCGCAGAACCACCTTTATGTGCCTTATCAAGAAGTTCGTAATGACGGACTTGCCATGGTTAGAGAGGATGATGATATCAATCTTAGCAGCCACCGATTGAATTTTAAATCCCTAAAGTGGGAATACCTGGGAGAGTTAGATGAACAGGTTTATCAAACAATGAGATTTGCAACCCACATTTTTCAATCTGAAAAGGGAATGTTGCTAGTGTATATCAACAGAATTTATTGGGTTGATTTTTTGAACAATCAGCTAAAGGTAACTTTCGATCCCACTTTAGGACAAACGCTTCTGCGCATTCAACACTATATGTTGCGTTATTGGAATGGTGATCACATTTACTGGTTCAATTCTGTAAATGGGCTTTACGATTCTACTCGTATAGACCTCACCAAATTCGATTATGAAGGACAGACTATATGGAAAAAGACCTTTCATGTTAAGGAGTTCATCTTGCTGGCAGCTTTAGTTATTGTGCTTGCTATTTTCTTTTTCATTCAGTTTCGTCGTCCAAAAAAGCGAATAGAGGGTGATGTAGAATTTGTAGAGCAGGAGGCACCTTTTTCGGGTACTGAACTAGCATTGGTTTCTCTTCTGTTATCCAAACATGAAATTGGTAAAACAGCCACGATTCCTGAAATCAACTATGTACTCGGTTTGAAGGATAAAAACCATGGCATGCAGAAAAAAGTTCGAAGTGAGATCATTAATAAGATCAATGAAAAATATTTACTGATCAGCAAGGGAAAAGAAATGCTAATTCAGAACATTCGGAGTGAATCTGATAAACGGTTTTTTGAATACCTGGTCAATCCAGAGCTGGTAGAACACCTTCGTAAATTGACTGCTCAGTCCACGTAAAATTGCTATCTTTACGCCCCCAAATTGGGAATGCCGGGGTAGCTCAGCTGGTTAGAGCACAGGATTCATAACCCTGAGGTCGGCAGTTCAAGTCTGCTCCCCGGTACAGTTAAATTTCTTCAAAGTGAAAAGCCCTGGATCTTGATCTGGGGCTTTTCTTGTTTTCCTGCCTTCTACACACGTTACTTTTTGAGTAATGACCTAAAACTGACCAAGAAAGATTGCAGTCATTGAGATACTAGCTTCTTGCGTGTATGTTTACTCATCAAATCATGTATTATGAATCTCAAACACATTTTCATTGCCCTATCATTAACAGCATTTCTTACCTCTTGTGATAAAGACGAAACTCCTCAAGCAACCGCTTCTGTTAATGTGATTCATGCCTGTCCAGATGCGCCTGGCGTTGATATATTGGTTGATAATCTTAAGGTAAACACAGCTGCATTAAACTTCCCCGAGGCTACTGGATATTTAAAAGTTTTTGCCGGTACCCGGGCTATTAAAGTAAATGCAACAGGCACAAATAATTCAGTTATTAACGCAAACCTGACTTTTTCAGCTGATAAATATTATTCAGTATTTGCGTATAATCGATTGGTTTCTATTAGTGCTTTTTTAGTTGAAGATAATCTTGCACTGCCAGCAGCTGGACAAGCGCATATTAGGTTTTTTCATCTTTCACCTGATGCTCCAGCGGTTACTGTTGGTACTCTATCAGGGGCAACCTTTACTCCGGTGTTTGCTAATCGCAGTTTCGAAACGCAGGCTACTGCTAGTGCCAATCAAAATTTTACTCCAGTAGCAGCGGGCACCTATACATTTGATGTTAGGGTAAATGACGCATCAGTGTTAAATCTTCCAAATATTGTATTACAAGCGGGGAAAATCTATACAGTTTTTGCAAAAGGTTTGGTGAACGGCACGGGATCACAGGCGCTTGGAGCTCAAATCGTGACACATAATTAGCGACTTAGCAGAGCTGATTATACTATCACAGAGTACATATTATAAAAATCTACTAATTCGAATTAGGCATCTTTTTTGTAGAGGGTATATTTAGTTCTTCCCCAATACCGTACCTGACCAATCAGGATCTGCAGCGCCAACCCATTTTCCGCTGCTACTACGATAGGCTGCTTGTACTCTACCAAATTGTGCTGTTTTTAAAACAACCTCTGTGGCAGGCTTTTTTCTTTTTAATTCATTTAATGTTTCAGGGTTTTCCCAAAGAATGCCCAGATGGTTTTCGATTAGTAATTTATCTGATAGTTGAAAAACTCTAGCTGCTGCAATTGCTTGATCAAGTGATAGATTTCTGTCAATAAACCGACTGATTGTTTGCACTACTGCAGGAACAATTCGCGCACCACCCGCCGCACCTAAAGCAAGAAAAGGTCTTCCGTCTTTATAAATAATTACGGGAGAAATATGAGAAGACGCACGTTCTCCCGGGCTCATTTTACCAAGGTAAGGTCCCATTGTTGTGGCAAGCATAAATCCGCCTTTTTCAGAAGCAACCTTTGAACCCATAGTAGGACCTAATGATTGCGTAAGACTAATCATATTGCCTTGGGTATCTGCTGCTACTAAATGCGTGGTATGTCCATTTTGAGAATCAGAAGATGGAGAGACAGTTGCGGTTTTCTTCATTGCAAGCGTATCTTCCATCCATCTCTTCTTGGCAAAATCAGATTTTGTCAAAAGTGTTTCATTTGTTTTAAGGTATTTTCTGTCTTCATATGCCAATGCATGTGCTTTGGCGTGATAAAGTAAAAAATCAGATTCGCTACAATTTTTTAAATCAACTTGATCTAGCATTTGCAGCATTTCAATAACAACTGCACCGTAGGAGGGCATTCCTAGTGAATAAATTTCATAGCCCCTGTAATTTCCTTTTTGGATCGTTGAATTTTGTGTTTTATAGTTAGCCAAATCTGTCAAGGTCAAACTTCCTCCGCCTGTTTGAATCTCTTTTGAAAGATTGACAGCAGTAGTGCCCTGGTAGAAAGATTTTCCTTTGTCTGAAGCAATTTCCTCTAGTGTACTGGCGAGGTTTGGTTGTACAAAAACTTCTCCACCCTTAAAGAGTGAATCATTTTTGAAAAAATGTTTTTTAGTGGAAGGAAAAAGTTCAAGTTCTTTTTTTGCAGATTTAATTCTGTCAGCCTCATCTGTTAATAATTGAAAACCATTTTTGGCGTAATCAATCGCAGGGCCTATAACAACTTCTAGCGGCAGTACCCCGCCAGCTTGATGTAATTCTATTAGACCTTTAACAACACCTGGAACACCAATTGTTGTATATCCATCCTCCTCTTTCGCTTCTGCGGGGTTGAATTTTTCTGGCACCAGCGTAGTGGCATCCAAGCCTTTAATTTTTCCTTTCACATTTCTATGAATCACTTGCAGCCGTCCGCCGAGTCCGCTCATGGAAGGTTCAACCACACTTAATGCGAATGCTGCTGCTGTAATTGCATCATAGGCATTCCCTCCCTTTTCATACATGGCTTCACCTGCTTTGGTAGCATATGGATTGGCACTTGCAATGATAGAGGCTGCGCTATCAATTTTTTGCTGTCCATAGGAACGAAGTGAAAGGAATAATACTACAATAAACAGATAATTTTTCATGGGAGCTTCTTTAATGAAATGGTGACCTCGTGATCTAAATGCATTAGTTGAGCAAATAGATAATTTCATCTATTCCTTTCTTAAACAATATTTTCTAAAATTTTATTAATGAATTACTTATCTATTTCTGAGATTTAATAAAATTTCCAAAATCCTTTTTTTAATCAGAAAATAATTTCGAAAGGTGTAGTTGAATTAATTTAGTTTCGCTGCACTAAAATTGAATTCTAAACTAACGAAATTCTTGCTTATGAAAAAAATCCTGCAACGGGTGGCCGTTTTACTATTTATGTCTATCGGCCTTTTTTTCTCTCAAGTTTCAGTGGCTCAAACATTTCAAGTAGCTGGAAAAGTTTTATCCGCAAAGGATAATCTGCCTCTTGAAAATGTTACTGTTCGTCCTGCTGGTACCCGACAGGGAACCTCAACCAAGGCAGATGGTAGCTTTAAAATTGAGATTACAAAGGGACAGTCACTTGAGTTTTCAAGTGTAAATCTTTTAAGCAAGACAGTAAAAAATATTGAAGGCCCCACTAGCAGCCTTATGGTGATTCTAGAGGAAGCTGACAATAACCTTTCAGAGGTAATGGTAGTGGCATACGGAACCCAGAAAAGAAGTTCAATTACAGGTTCTGCTGCAACCGTTAAGCCTGCTGTTTTAGAGGGTTCGCCTAACACATCTGTACAGGAAAGTTTACAGGGTAATATTGCAGGTTTGCAATCTCAAAATGGAAGTGGACAACCCGGGGGCGTACCAAACGTGCGCATCAGGGGAATTGGTTCAATTAGTGCGGGTTCTGCTCCGCTTTATGTAATTGATGGAATTCCGGTGGTGAGTGGTGATATTTCTGGAGGTAATTCAAATACAATCGCTGGATTAAATCCTAACGATATTCAATCTTTGACTGTATTGAAAGATGCGTCTGCAACATCACTATATGGTTCACGTGCAGCAAATGGAGTGATATTGATTACCACAAAAAATGGTAAACCCGGTAAAGCAAAAGTTAACATCACGGTACAGCAGGGTATGACAAATAACACGCTCCGTGATGAGCAGAAAACCCTGAATACCGATGAGTACGTGCAATATTATAAAGAGGGTTGGATCAATGCCGGTCGTAATCCTGCTTCTTATGACTCCGCCTTATTAGCAAATGGAATTAATCGTTCCATTAATACAGATTGGTTTGATGCGGTGATGCGACAAGGGAAGTTTAGTCAGTATAACCTGAGTGCAAGTGGTGGAAACGACAAGTCTACATTTTTTATGTCTGGAAGCTATTACACTGCAGAAGCACCGATAAAAGGTATTAACTATGATCGTGCTACCTATAGAATTAACGCCAGTGCTGAATTAAACTCGCGTTGGTCAGTAAAGGGAGGATTTAGTGGAAATTATCAGAAGTCTTCAGATTTTGCAACGGGATCATTTTTTGAAAACCCAACTCGAGCTATGTATCGATTAGCTCCTTGGTTGCCTATTTATAAAAGTGATGGGGTGACTTGGGAATTAGGATATAATAGCGGTTATAATCCTGTAGCAGTAATTGAAACCACAAAGCGTGTAGCTCAAACTTATAATATTGGCGCCAACGCATCTACCAAATATGAGATTTTGAAAGGGTTGACATATGAAGGAAGTTTTGCTTTAGACTTTAATCATGCATTTAGAACTATTAATAATGACCCGAGAGTTGGTAATGCTTATGTTGCAGTAGGAGGATCTGTTCGAAATTTCTCTCAAGATATTGTGAACTGGATAAGTACCAATATCGTACGCTACAAAAATCAATTTGGGAAAGGTCACGAGATTGAAGCATTTGGAGGTTATGAAGCGCAAAGCCGTTCAGATGTTGATATGGAAATTAGAGTCAATGGAGTTACTCCGGGTACAAGTACGCCAGCTGGAGGTTCACAAATTGAAACCGCTACAGGTACTGGAACAATGAATACCTTGGTTAGTAAGTTCATCAATACTAACTACGGATATTTAGATCGATATTTTTTGACTGGATCTATTCGTCAAGATGCCTCTTCACGATTTGCAAAAAATTATCAGTCCGCAGTATTTTGGTCAGTTGGTTTTGGATGGAATATTACCAACGAACCATTCATGAAATCCAAATGGATTAGTGAGTTAAAATTACGCGGTAGTTATGGGTATACGGGTAATCAGGGTATCGACAATTTCGTATCCCAAGGGCTGTATTCTTCTGGTTCTGATTATAATCAGTCTTCTGGAATTACCCTCTCTCAACTGGCGAATGATAATTTAACCTGGGAAAAAAATATTCCTTTGGATTTAGGAGTTGATTTCTCTCTTTTCAAAGGAAGACTTTCTGGTAATGTTGATTGGTATTCGAGAGTGTCTTCTGAATTATTGATTAATCAGTCCATACCAAGTGTCAATGGAGTTACAAACATCACAGTGAATAATGGCGCTATGAAAAATAGCGGTGTTGAGGTTGCTATTTCTACTGTGAATGTTGCACCCCAAAAACAAAAAGGATTTAAATGGGTTACGGATTTCAATTTCACAACTAATAAAAATGTCATTACCGATATCGATTCATTGTTTTCTACAACGGGGGACTTTTATCGTGTAAAAGGGTATGATTACTATACCCATTATCAGCGTGGATACGCTGGTGTTAATCCTGCAAATGGGGAAGCGCTTTGGTATACCTCCGGCAGTAAAGATTCTACAACAAATGTTTGGTCTACTGCTTTACCTCGTATTACGATGGGTAGTGCGTTGCCCAAGTTTTTTGGAGGTATCACCAATACACTTTCATTGGGTGATTTTAAATTGAGTTTTCAGCTTTATGTATTCTGGGGGAATCGTTTGTATGACGGCTTAGGGTATCTTCAAAAGACAGACGCGAACCTTGGCTTTACCGATCAAAGCAATGGGTTGAGCAAATATGAGTATCGTCGCAGATGGACTAAGCCTGGTGATATTACAGATGTCCCTAAGCCTGTTTTCTTGGGCACGCAATCTTCTGCTGGCGCCTATGAAAGCACACGCTTTAACTATGATGGAAGCTATATACGATTGAGAGATATATCTCTGTCTTACTCAGTGCCAAAGCAATACCTGGCCAAATCAAAAATCAATTCTCTTCGTGTTTATTTGCGTGGTCAAAATTTATTCACTTATGTTAAGGACAAGCGGTTCAACACGGACCCTGAAGCTGACATCAGTGGAACACTGAACCAGAATCCACCTATTTTCAGCACATTGTTGTTTGGTCTTGATATTTCTTTCTAACTCAACTATCTAATTCTATATTATGAAAAATATAATTCTAATAGGACTAGCACTTGTTACACTTGCGTCTTGCAAAAAGGGTTTCACAGATTTGAAGCCCCAGCAAAGTGTATTTACTGAAGACGTATTTTCTAGTATGCCTACTGCTCGAGCCGCAGTAAATGGATTGTATTCTTTAATGCAGTCTTATAGCTATTATGGACGGGATGCCATGGTTATCCCGGAGGTACTATCAGATAACATGACGCGTAGTGTTAAAACTGGTAATCGTTATACGGGGATGAATACCATGACACATACAGCTACTGATGTGAATGTAAGCCGCATGTGGTCATTGATGTATCGTGTTATTACTAATTCTAATGCAATAATTGCCAATGAGGCCAAATTGCAAAGCATCGCAACATCACTGGAAACTGCAGAAGTGAAACAGCTAATTGGCGAGGCTTATGCAGTACGTGCTATGGCTTATTTTGATTTAGCTAAATTCTTCTCCAGGCCACTAAATCACACACCTGATGGAAGTCATCTCTGTGTGCCCTTGGTTTTATCTCCAATTACAAATGTGAGTCAAGTGGTTTATCCCAAACGAAACACAGCAGCAGAAGTTTATGCGCAAATTGACAAGGATATTCAAGAAGCGTTAAACCGTTTGCCTGCAACGGGAGATGTTATCATCAATGGTGCACCAAGTGCAGCATTTTTCAAGATCCGTTTAAATCGTTGGGGTGTGTTGGCTCTGCGCACGCGGGTTTCGTTATACAAGGAGGATTGGGCAACTGCCGTTAGTGCATCTACAGCAGTAATTAATTCAAGTCGTTACAGTCTTTTACCATTTGCTTCTTTATTTACCGGGTTTCAAACCGTTGGTAATGCAGAGTCGATTTTTGAGGTAGCCAACAATACAACTGATAACCCTGGTACAGATAGCTACGCGTACATGTGTAGTCAATTTGGGTATGGAGAAGTATTAGGTACGCGTCAATCAATGAACAGTAGAAGTACAGGAACAACGCTATCTACATTTAGAGGATTGTATGAGGCTTATTCAAGCACAGATGCACGGCGTCGATTTGTGGAATTAGGCAATCGTAATTCTATAGGCGGAGAAGTTAATGTTCCACTTTGTCTTAAGTACACTAATATTTCTAATTACACGGAGAATACAAAAGTGTTTAGATTGGCTGAAATGTATTTGAGTAGAGGGGAGGCCTTAGCTCGCATCGCAGTTCAAACTGGAGATGTTGCTTCATTGACTAATTCTCTTACCGATATCAACTTGGTTCGTCGCACGCGTGATACAGCTACTACTAGCCGGCCATTAGCGGTTGCATTTGGAACTCCTCCCACCGGTAGCATTACAACTACTGCTTATATAGATTCTATCATTCTTGAGCGTAGAAGGGAGTTTGCATTAGAAGGACAGCGTCTATTTGACCTGAACCGCACGAAGACTAATTTTGTTAAAATTAGCTCTGCAGGTAATGCAACCTCTCGTCTAATTCAATATACAGCGACCACCAGCAGTTTCTATTATAGAACAATTCTTCCTATTCCGATTACCCAAATTCAAAACAATCCGAACATGGTGCAAAACGAGGGATTCTAGTTTTCCAACCAACTAATAATAAATGAGACGGCTTAATGGCATTGTAGTTGCTTGTAGTTTCTTCCTTCTTTCTATTTCTGGAGGAATTGTAAAAGCAAGTCCGGTTCGAGATACAGTGAGAGTCCTTTTTGTAGGCAACTCCTATACCTACTACAACAATCTCATACAAATGGTTTCATTGATTTCAGATAGTCTTGAAACTAAATTGATCTGCACTAAGTCAACGGTTGGGGGTACAAACTTGGGTGAGCATTGGAATGAGCAGAAGGGTTTGCGCTCTCGCACGTTAGTTGGAAATGGCAACTACAATATTGTTGTGCTTCAAGATCACAGTTTGCGTCCCATAGAAGCTCCAGATAGTCTAGTTTATTTTGGAAGCTTGTTTTGTGATTTGATAAAAAAACGTGGCGCACGCCCCTTCATTTATAATACGTGGGCCCGTGAAAAAACTCCCTCTACTCAAAAGCAAATCAATGAGGGCTATATGCAATTAGCAGCTAAGTGTGGAGCAGCTCGCGTTCCTGTTGGTGATTGCTGGCAAAAGGTGATAGAGCGCTTGCCTACGGCTTCTCTCTATGTTACTGATGGTTCTCATCCCAGTAATTTAGGCACCTTCATAGCGGCACTTTGCTTTGTAAAAGCCATCACCGGTAAATTACCGTCTTCACTTCCCTCCGTTTTTAACTATTACGATAAAGACGGCGAAACTTTCAGAATTATGCAGATAGGAAAAGAGGAAATGGCGCTTTGCATAGATGTAGTCAATGGAATTATCAATCAAGCGCTGTAAACTGTTGTGAAAAAGTTACAAAAGAACCTTACTTTTTGGGTATTGCTAGCCATATTGGCCGGAATACTGTTGGGGCATTTTTCTCCCTCAACGGCAGTGGCCATGCAGCCATTGGGTAAATACTTTATTGATATTGTCAAACAATTTATCAACCCAATCATTGTGGTAACAATCATCACGGGAATTTGTGGGATGGATAGTTTGAAAAGGGTAGGGAGAATTGGAGGAAAAGCACTCCTGTATTTTGAAGTTGTCACAACAATTGCATTGCTTATAGGTATTGTAGTTGCTTACTTGATACAGCCTGGAGCGGGAATTGATACCAAAGGGATGCAATGGGATGACGTTTCTAAATTCAATAAGTCCGATGCCATTTCACTTCTCTCATTCTTTAGAGAAAATTCTACTATTCAATTTTTGATTCTTTCGATTGGAGTGGGAATTTTATTGAATCGCTCTATCTATAAAGAGAAAGTATTAAAGAAAATTCAGTGGGCATCCTCTTATCTTTTCAAGGCATTAGGATGGGTGATGAAGTTATCTCCTGTTGGAGCATTTGGGGGAATGGCATTCACGATTGGTAAATATGGGCTTGCAGCGCTTTTACCACTTGGCAAGTTGATGTTGTGCGTCTATATCACCATGTTTTTGTTTATCGTTTTTATTCTGGGTGCGATTCTTCGTTATTACAAGCAAAATATTTGGACTCTACTTCGCTATCTTCAAAATGAATTACTGATTGTGCTTGGCACTTCATCATCCGAAGCGGCACTTCCAAATTTGATGAACAAGTTGGAGAAAATGGGTTGCCACCGTTCAGTTGTAGGGCTTGTTGTTCCAACTGGGTATTCTTTTAATTTGGATGGTACTTCTATTTACTTGTCAATGGCGATCATTTTTTTGGCGCAGGTCTTCCATGTTGATTTATCGTGGGGTCAAATCGCAACAATTTTTGGTGTGCTAATGGTCACTTCAAAAGGGGCAGCAGGAGTAACCGGAAGTGGGTTCATTATTTTAGCGTCTACTTTAAATGCTGTTAAAGTGATTCCATTGGAAGGTCTAGCACTCTTATTAGGAGTTGACCGATTTATGTCGGAGGCAAGGGCAATCACAAATTTTATCGGTAACGCTGTTGCTACTATATTTCTTTCTAAGCAGGAGGGCCTTTTCGATTCCCAAGAGGGCAAACAGGAGGTTTAAATTCCTGAAAATCAGTATTTAAGATTTACTTTTGACAATTCCCCCTCGAAAAATCTTTCAGATTTTTTCCTTTTGTGAAAAAATTGTTAAGTTTACAAGCAGCTTTTGTATGCAATTATTTGCCAAAGGTGGATATTTTGTGTTCAGTTGTTAATTGAAAAAACTTAAACTAAAAACAGTCGCTAATGAGAAAAGGATTTCTTTTACTTGTTTCGCTGGTACTATTCTGTAGCTCCACTTTATTGGCGCAGCAGTCAGTAACTGGTAAGGTCATTGATGACAAGGGAGCACCTGTAGCAGGAGCTTCCGTTGTACAAAAGACCAATCGCAAGAATGGTACATCTACCGATGCTAATGGTAGCTTTACCTTGAGTGTTCCTAATTCCAGCACCGTATTGGTAATTTCCAGTGTGGGATTTGCTTCTGCTGAAATCGCTGCATCTAATGCGGCAAAGGTCACGCTTGCTGCTTCCTCTGAGACCATCTCTGAGGTTGTTGTAACTTCTTTAGGTATCAAACGTGAAAAAAAGGCGCTTGGTTATGCAGTTGCCTCAGTTGACAAAAAGCAATTGGAATTGCGTCCTGACGGAGACCCCATGCGTTTGTTACAAGGTAAAGCACCTGGTGTAAACATTTTAAACAGTAGTGGTATTTCTGGTTCTGGTACAAATATTACTATTCGTGGTGTATCCACTATCAGTGGAAACTCACAACCTCTTTTTGTAGTAGACGGAGTTCCTTTTGACGGATCCACGAATACGCAAGGAAGTTTCTTATACGGTAACCAAACTGGTAGCCGTTTCTTTGATATTGATCCAAACAACATTGAAAGTGTAAGCGTGCTAAAAGGTTTGAGTGCGACAACCCAATACGGATCTTTGGGTCGTAATGGGGTTGTTCTTATCACCACAAAGAATGGTGCAGTTACACGTGGCGTTCGTAAAAAAACGGAGATTACTGTAAGTCAATCGGTTTTCGCAAACGAGGTTGCAAATATTCCTGTTTACACCGATAAATACGGTAATGGTTTTAATAATGCAGTAGGAAACTTCTTTAGTAACTGGTCATCTATTGCATTTACGAATCCACCAATGAGACTTCCTCACCCTTATGACAGACCTGCTCTTAATGGAGCATTTCCTGAATTAAGAGGGGCAAAGTATGATTACAAATTCTATCCTTCTGTAAAGGATTTCTTCCGTACAGGCATGGTCTCTAATTCAGCTATCAACATAAATGGTGGAGGTCCTGGCCTTGCCATGAATGCCAACTTCAGTACACTGACTGACAAAGGATTTACTCCTGGTAATGACGTAGTGCGTCATACATTTGGAGTAGGAGGTAATGCTAAATTGACAAATAACTTTACCCTTACTTCCTCTTTAAATTTCGCTACTACCAAATTTAATACACCTCCTACAGCAAGTAGCACAGGTAGTGGTTCCGATAATGGAGTTTCTGTATTTGGAGATTTAATTTACACGCCAACCTCAGTGGATTTAATGAATTGGCCCTATCAAAACCCTGCTGATGGTTCCTCAGTGTACTATCGCTCAGGTAATGATATAACAAACCCTCGTTGGACAATTGCAAATTCTCGCGTTAAGCAAAATACAAATCGTGCTTATGGAAACGTGCAATTACGTTATGATTTGGGCAAGTCTCTCAACTTAACTTATAAAATCGGGTTTGATAACTATTCAGAAGAACACATCCATGAGCACAACAAGGGTGCTGCTGAGTTTCCTCTTGGTTTCTACCGTACAACTTACGTGAATCGTGCTATTTGGGATCATTCCATGCTTGCTAGCTATAACACTCGTATAAACGATGATGTTACATTAAATGTGGAGGCTGGCGCAAATGCATATATCAATAACTATAAGCAATTTGGACAATACAGTTCTCAACAGTTGGTGTTCGATTTGTTTGACCACTCAAACTTTATCACACAGAACAAGACTGGTGATAGTGGAAATGACCTCGATTACAAAGTGGAGCAGATGCTGTTGGGTGCATTCGGATTTGCATCCTTCGGATATAAGGATTATCTATATGTTAACTTAGGTGCTAGAAGCGACTGGTCTTCTAAGTTTGAGTCTGCTAATCGCAATAAGGTATATCCTAACATAACTGCTTCTTTCATTCCTTCCACTGCAATTGATGCCCTCCGCAATAGCAAAGTAGTAAACTACTTGAAAATGCGCTTGGGGTATTCTACCAGTGCCTCTTTTGGAGATGCTTATCAAACACGTGCAACGCTTGGTATCCAGGCTAACCGATTTGTGACTTCTTCTGGAACAGTGGTTAATTCCAACACATTGGGTGGACGTCGTCCTAACCCGACTCTTCGTCCTGAGTTGTCAAAAGAAACTGAGTTCGGAATTGAGGGTCGTCTTTTCAACAGTCGTGTGAACCTTGACCTTACTCTTTATCGTCGTGTAAATCCTGACCAGATTTTGGATAAAGACCTAGATCCATCATCTGGATATACAGTTCAAAGTATCAATGCCGCAACTGTAGAGAATAAGGGTATTGAGTTGGGATTAGGTTATACAATTATTCGTAATAAGAATTTTAACTGGGATATCAACACAAACTTTACGTTGAATCGTAACAAAGCGTATGATTTCCCTGATGAAATCCAGCAAATTGGATTAGCTGGTTATAGTGATTTGGGATTATTTGCATTCCCGAACCAGCCTTTGGGTATGATTTATGGTTCACGTGTATTGCGTGATCCTAACAAGGGTAATCAGCCCGTAGTTGGTCCTGATGGAAACTATTTAGTTGATCCAACACTTGGTATACTCGGAGATTCTAATCCTGACTTCCAAATGACTGGTATCACAAATTTCTCCTACAAGCGCCTTTCCTTCCGTATGCAGTGGGATTATTCCCGCGGTGGAGATATGTTTGCAATGACTCCGTTAATTCTCTTGTCTCGTGGTGTAACCAAGGATACTGAAATTGATCGTCAGCAAATGTGGGTAATACCAGGAGTAAACCAGCAAGGGGAGCCCAACAATGTGCAGATCTCTGTTTCTGACGTTTTCTTTAATAACCGTCTAGTTTCTGCCGATGAGTTTGGTGTATGGGATGCTACTGTGATTCGTTTACGTGAGGCGTCACTTTCTTACTCAATCCCTGAGACAATGTTGAAGAAGTCTCCGTTTGGAAGCGCTTCATTAACAGTTTCTGGACAAAATCTATGGTATAAGGCACCAAGCTTCCCAGAGTATTCTAATTTTGATCCTGAGACCTCAACATTGGGTGTAAGTAGCTTTGCCCGTGGTTTTGAATTGATGACAGCTCCTTCTTCTCGTCGTATGGGTGTGAGCTTAAGATTAACCTTTTAAAATCAGCAACCATGTATAAAAATAAAATTATTCTTATAGCTGTTGCAGCCTCACTGCTTACATTATCATCCTGTAAGAAAAGACTTGATGATATGTTGGCAAATCCAAACGTACCTACGTTGGATAAGGCTGACACTGATCTTTATCTTAACGCAGCTCAGCTGAGTTTTAAAGATGTTTTTAGCACGCTCTCTGACCGTGGAATGGAAATGTCCAGACTTTGGAATATCGGGGGTAGTATTTATCTAAACTCTTACCGTCCTGAAACTTTTAACGGCGTTTGGGCAAATGCCTATAGAAACGTGTTAACTCAGATTAACGCAATGGAGCCACTTGCTCGTGCGCAAAATCGTTTCTTCCACCTGGGTATTGGTCAAGTATTGAAAGCATACACAGGTATGGCTATGGTAGATTTTTTTGGTGACATTCCATGGACTGAGGCTGCTAATCCTGCAAACTCAGTAATCAATCCAAAAATTGATAAAGGCGATGTTGTTTATGCTGACTGCATCAACCTTTTAGATTCAGCCCTGGCAAACTTTGCAAAAACTGCTGCCTCTAATCCAACTAATGATCTTTATTACGGGGGTAACAAAGCACGCTGGGTAACATTAGTTA
>JACCDO012158979.1_pt1 | contig 16362 bp, 15 predicted proteins | sample 7446101 | NCBI WGS metagenome assembly JACCDO01 (sample SAMN15323440, study PRJNA562643) | freshwater metagenome | isolation source: river surface water | place: USA:Blue River Watershed | collected 2017-08-16 | reverse complement strand
CCTTAGCGCCCTGCCCTGGTTTGCGGGCGTTCAACAGCGTTCTCACCTGCGCCTGCGTGTTGGACGAGTTGGAAGTGGGCGTGGGCTGCATGGGGATCATCGAGTATGCCTTTGCGAGCATCTCTGCCACCATTGGTCAGGCGGTAGTGAAGCGGGGCTGGGTTCGGCAAGAGGAATTGGTCCATTACGCATTGCACGCACAGATTGATGAACGTCACGCCGAGGAATTCTTCGCCGTCATCGAGCCGCAATGGGAGGATCCAGCTAGGCGCTACTTCATCGAGCGAGGCTTGGAGTTAGGAGCCTACGTTTTTGACCGCTTGTATTGGGATCTCCACACCATCTCCTTGGCAGAATCCTGACCCTTGGTGTGCGGACCTTTAGTTTTCCTCGCAAAGGGGCGGCAACTCACTTTGGAAGCCAGTGGAGGCGGTGTGCGGAAAAGCACGATCGCTAGGAAGCAAAGGTGGCCATCTGCCGCGTGAAGTTCGCCGGCGAAACCCGCGATGCCGTGGCGAGCCTCCATCCAGCCGCCGAGGAAGCCCGCATCACCTGCGCCATCGTGGACGCCGCCGCCAAGGTGCGCGACCTGCATCGTCGGCATTGCCGCCCGTCCAGCCGTCGGTTACTTTGCCATCATGAATCTCAACTACAGCGGCTTTTTTGAGCGGCGATCCGACGTTTGCGGTGGCGAAACGGTCATCAAAGGAACGCGCGTAACCTTGCGCACGCTGCTGGGCAGCCTCGCGGAGGGGGCGTCGGTGGAGGAGATTCTCGCGGACTTCCCCACCGTGTCGCGGGAGGCGCTGCGGGCGGTCATCGCGTTTGCCGCCGTGTCGGCTGAGGAAGACCTGCCGGTGTCGCCCGCGCCAGTGCTGGCATGAAGCTCAAGCTGGACGAGAACCTGCCGGAGTCGCTCGTGTCGGCGTTGTCTGCGCTGGGCCATGACGTGGACAACGTGCGGCTGGAAGGCTTGGTGGGGCAGTGTGACCCAAATGTCTGGCGGGCGGCGCAGGAGGAAGGGCGGTTTCTTGTCACGCAAGACCTCGACTTCTCGGACGTGCGCCAATTCCAGCCGGGGACGCATCACGGTTTGATGCTCGTTCGACTGCGGGTGCCAGGCCGCCGCGCGTTGGCCGTGCGCATCGTGGAAGCTTTCCGTTCGATTGATGCCGATTCGTGGTCGGGCGGCTTCGTGTTGCTAACGGACTCCAAGCTACGAGTGCATCGACGTCCCGCGTAACGTGTCTCCAACCGCCGAGGAAGCCCGCATCACCTGCGCCATCGTGGACGCTGCCGCCAAGGTGCGCGACCTGAACTTCAAATACATGGCGGAGGCCAAAGGCGCGACCGTCACCGCCCGCTTCGGCCCCGACGGCATCACCATCTGCGATCCGAACCGCGCGGGCGAAGGCGCGGACAAGGTGTTTCAGCGGATTTACGACCGGGCAGTTTGAGCGGTCGGAGAGCCCTTGCCTATGGCGATACCAATTGGTATATACCAACCATGACATCGGCCAAAGTCTTCATGAACGGGCGCAGCCAGGCCATCCGGTTGCCCAAGGAGTTCCGGGTGAGCGGCACGGAGGTGGCTCTCCAGCGCGTGCCGCAGGGGATCCTCATCATGGAGCGCGACCCGTGGGAAGTTTGCCGTGAGGCCTGTCAGGAGTTGTCCGACGACTTCATGCAGGTGCGCGCCCAACCGCCGCAGCAGAAGCGTGACTGGAGCAAGTAGCCGTGACCTACCTGCTCGACACCAACATCGTCGTCTTCATGGTCCGAGGCCTGAAGGTCCGGGAGAACCCCAACGCGCAGCAACGCGAACGGCACCGCCTCGCCCAGAGCATTCTTGAGCGAGCGCGCAAGCAAAGCGCCGCCGGCCACGAAGTGGCACTGTCCGCGATCACCGTGGCCGAACTGGAGTTCGGCGTGCGGAACAGCGGGGATTACGAGGCGGAACTGGACGCCACGCGCCGGGCCATCAGCCCGTTCGCCCAGCTTCCCTTCGACGCCGATGACTGCGCCGCACACTACGGGATCGTCCGCCACAAACTGGAAACGTCCGGCAAGGCCATTGGCTCACTGGACACCCTCATCGCCGCGCACGCGCTGGCGCTGGGTGCGACGCTGGTGACCAACGACACCACCGATTTCGTCCGCGTGCCGGGATTGAAGTGCGAGGACTGGACCGCGTGATGCGCGACCTGAACTTCAAATACTTAGCCGAGGGCACTGGCAGGACCGTCACCGCCCGCTTCGACCCGGACGGTTCTGCAACGGCAAGTCCGGCACACGGCATTGTGCCTCGACAGGCATTGAGATTTCGGCCAAGCCTAGTTGGACAGCTGCCAGCTATAGATGCCTAGGACCGGGAATTCGTGTCCGGGCAGTGTAACCTTTGGGCAACCGCTAAACTCTCAATCCATCATGATGATCAACCGCAGAACTTGGCTTGGCACCATGGGGGCAGGCGTCGGCGCGGCCATCGGTTCCACCCTTTTCCCGTCACTCAGCCAGGCCTCGACCGGGTCATCGGGAGGCCCGAAGCGAGTGGTGTTCTTCCTGCAGAATCAGGGATTCGATCCGGCGACCTGCATCCCGGTGGGAATGCGCAACAGCGGTTCACTGGCGAGCGCCAAGCTGCCGGAGCCCATTGCCGCGCTGGAACCCTACAAGGAGCGTCTGCACATCATCAACGGGCTGCACGGTCTTCACACCAGCCCCTCGCACAGCGCCTTCTTCGGTGCGCTTGGCGGCTATCGCGGCAGTGACGGCGTTCCGCCCAGCGGGCCGACCATTGACTACGAGTTGAGCAAGGTGCTGCCACCGACACTTCTCCCCCACCTGTGCATCGGGATGGACTCGATGGAGAACATGAAGGCCAAACCCACGGTTGCAAACCTTTCGGCCAGCGGCGCGGGCCAGCCGATCTTCATGCACTCCAATCCGAACCATCTTTACCAGATGCTCTACGGCGGCATTTCGGAGGGCGAAATCCGCCGGCAGCACGAGGCCCGGTCCAGCATGTTTGATCGCATCGAACAGCTCGCCTCGGCCAAGGGTGGGGCCCTCCACGGCGCGGAGAGGCAGCGTTACGGCCAGTTCGTCCAGGGCTTCAACGACATCAACGGCCTGCGCGATCGCCTGGGCAAAGTTTCCGGCCACTTGCGCAAGTTCGCGCCCCAGGTGGACGACCGTTACACGAAGCCCCAATTCGAAACCGACTGGCATGATGTCTTGCTCGACCTGGGCATCTCGGCCCTCAAGTCCGGCACCACCAGCGTGCTGACCATCGGCTCCGGCCGCGGCGAAATCTTCGGCGCGTGGAAGGGCCTCGGCATCACGGAGCAGGGCCACAACCTCGGCCACATGAAACAGCCGGACAACCCGATCTGGATCAAGATCCGCCAATACAACTGCCGCATGCTGGTCAGGTTGATGGAGCAGTTGGAGAGCGTGCCCGAGGGCAGCGGCACCATGATGGACAACACGCTGATCGTTTACACCAGCAACAACGCCGACAAACAGCACACCAACGGCGCCACCTGGCCGGTGATGCTGCTCGGCAACTGCCACGGCGCCTTCAAGTCCGGCCGGTTTACCCAACTCGACGGCACGCGTCCGATCAACGCCCTCTACACGACCATCCTCCGATCCGCCGGCGTCCAGGGCGACCGGTTCAACATGAGCGAGCAGTTCGCCAAGAAGTTCGACTCCGGCAGCGGCCCGCTCAAAGAAGTCCTGGCGTGAACCACCTGGCCCTCACCCTTGCGGTGGCGGTCGTGGTTCTGCTCGCCCCGGCAGCCCGGTCGGCCGAATCCTACATACCCGGCGCGCCCGTCCAGAAAAGGTTCAAGGACTTTGCCCAGCCATTTCTGAAGCAGCATTGTTTCGATTGTCACGACGCGGACACAAAGAAGGGCGATCTCTCGCTCAGTGACTTGGGCCAGGTGGACGAGACCAATGCCGCGCTCTGGAAGTCGATCTGGGCCCAGGTCACGTTGCAGGAAATGCCCCCGAAGAAGAAGTCGCGCGTGGACATCGTCGAGCGGCTGCGTTTCTCCGACTGGATCATCGGGGAACTCCAGCGGGTCATGAAGGACAAGGGCGGCTTCCATGCCCATCGGGACCCGAAGAAGGGAAACTACGTCGCGCACGAACTTCTCTTCGGCCCGCTACCCGCTGGCATCCAACTCCAGCCCCCCTCCTCGCCCGCGCGCATCTGGCGCGTGACGCCGCAAGAACACATCACCCGGCTCAACGAGCTGATCAACATCGAGCCGAAATACGACCCCGCGAGGCCCGGGCTCCGCACGCATGGCGACGCGGTTCCCATCAACCACGGCGGCGAACTCAAACTCTACTTCGGCACGGACCAGATCCTTCGCTGGGAAGGCGGCACCGTGGCCTACGCCACGGCGGTGAAGAGCGTGCCCGTGGTGCTCTCATCGGCGCGCAAGACCGGTTTGAAGAACTACCCCGACTTCTACACGGTCAACAGCGCCGAGGCGACGCAGGTCCTCGGCAAGGCGGAGGACATCCTGAAATACATGGCCTACGGACCGCTCAGCCTCGTCGGCATGCCGGAGCAGATCACGGACGATCCGAAGACCTACGACCGGGTCAAACCCAAGGGCGATCTCCGAGGACTGCCCACGGCCATTGTCTATAGCACGAAAGTGCTCCGTCCGTTGACCCCGGTCCTCGAGCTGATGAAGGACGACGCCGTCTCAGACACAAGCCTGCGCGCTGCGGTGGACTACTTGTTCGAGGCCATGACCTTCCGCCCGCCCACCCGGAAGGAATCCGACAATTACCTGCAGATCGTGAAGGACGCCATTGCCAAGGTCGGCAAGAAGGACGGCGTGATCATGGGCTTGTCCTCCATCTTTCTGGATCGCGACGCCCTGTTTCGTCCGGAACTGGTGGAAACCGGCCGGCCGGACCAGCACGGCCGGGTGATGCTACAGGATTGGGAGCTGGGTCTGGCCGTGAACCATGCGCTGCGCTACCTCAAGCCCGACGAATCACTGCGCCAGGCGATCATCGCCGGGCGCATGCGGACACGAGAAGATGTGAGCCGCGAGGTAACCCGGATGCTTGCGGATGACAGCATTCGCAAGCCACGCGTCCTGCAGTTCTTCCGCGACTTCTTCGACTACGACCAGGCCGGCTACATTTGCAAGGACACCAAGGCGCTCGCCGCGACGGGTGTTTCCAGCCGAGGCGAGGCGCACTACCGAGCCATGTTTGACGCCACGGCCAGCACGGACCGCCTGATCGAGATCATCCTTCAGGAAGACAAGGACGTTCTCAAACAACTGCTGACCACCCAGCGGGTGGTGGCCACCAAGACGGACAACAGCTACTTCGGCCGGAAACTCACCAAACAGGAGCGGGCGAGCAAAGCGGCGGCCGAACCGCGGAGCGACAACCCCAAGAAGGATGGGAAACGCGGAAACGGCGCGAACTTGGAAGTCGCCGAGGCCAACTTACAAGGTCCGGTGACCTTCGCCCGCGTCAGCCGCCCCTCGTTCGGAGCCGGCTCGATGAAGCCCGAACGCATCCTGGCCACCGCCCCCGCGGGCCAGCGGCTCGGCATCCTCACCCATCCTGCCTGGTTGGTCTCCCAATCCGACGCCATGGACAACCATGCCATCCACCGCGGCATTTGGATTCGTGAGCGCTTGCTCGGCGGCGGCATTCCCGATGTGCCGATCACCGTTGACGCCCAGCTCCCGGCCGAGCCGGAAAACACCCTGCGCGAGCGCATGCGCGTGACGAGGGCGCAATACTGCTGGACCTGCCACCAGAAAATGGACCCGCTCGGACTGCCCTTCGAGATGTATAACCACGCCGGCCTCTTCCGCACCACCGAGCTCGACCAACCCGTGAACACCACGGGCGAGATCATTGACAGCGGCGATCCCAAACTGGATGGCCCGGTCAGCAATGCCTTGGAGATGATCCAGAAACTCGCCGACAGCGAGCGGGTTGAGCAGGTCTTCGTCCGCCACGCCTTTCGCTTCTGGATGGGCCGCAACGAAACCCTCAACGATGCGCCAGTCCTCCAGGCCGCCCACCGCGCCTACCGCGACAGCGGCGGCAGCATGCGGGCGCTCATCAAGTCGCTGGTCACCTCCGACGCCTTTCTCTACCGCAAGGCTGGCCGGGACGAGCCGGCACGCGCGTCAGGCCGTTAGTCCGTCCGGGCATCAACTCGATCCCTCAACCGCCCTGCGAGCACCCGAGCGATGAATTCCGCCAGCCGCCGCCGTGTTCTCCTGCTCGGGGTTGTCTCACTTCACGCCCTGGCCGGCTTTCTGGGCGGTCAAGCGCGCGCCGAGGACTGGCCGCAGGCCGCAGGCCCCAACGGCAATTTCGCCGTGAAGGGAACCGCACCGGCGGATTTCAGCGTGACCCACGGCCGAAACATTCTCTGGCGCACCCCGCTCCCCAGCACAGGGCAAGGAACGCCCATCATCAGCAACGGCCGGGTGTTCGTCACCAGCCACGAACCCATCACCGCGGACACGCAATACGGCTCAAACATCGTCGGCCTGTGCTTCGATGCCGGTTCCGGCAAGGAACTCTGGCGGCGCACGATCCCGGGCGTTCGGGAAACCGACCTCTCCAGCCTCTTCAGCGACAACACGGCAGCATCGCCGGTGGCGGACGGTCGCCGGGTTTGTTTTGTGAACGTGGGCGGCAGCCTCAAGTGCTTCGACTTCGAGGGCCGGGAGCTGTGGTCCTACGACTGGGTGCCGTTCGGTCGGCATCATGCGCGGTTGCACGAGCCAATCCTCCATGATGGCAACATCATCACCGTCCAGTATCCGCATCGGGACTTGAAGCTGGTCCACACCACCAAGACGGGGGCTCAAGCCCTGGGACGCGAACGCCGGTATTGGACCCATCTCCAGGCGTTCGACCTGGAAACCGGCCGCCGGAAGTGGATCGCCGAAACCGGGACATCCGTCCATCAGACTTCGATCTTCGGTCGGACAGCCAGTGGCGTGAGCGCCGTGCTGACGGGACGGGGCGGCGGACACCAACCGCCGGAGGAACCCTACGGGCTGTCCTTGGTCAACGCGGACACCGGCAAGACCATTTGGGATTTGCCGATTCAAGGTTATCCGTCGGCACAGAACGCGTGCTGGAATGCCACGCACGCCTACGCCTTTGCCGGGAAGGAGCACCTCACCATCGAAGTCGCCACGGGCCGCATTGTCCGCCGGTCGTCGCTGGTGGAGGGAGTGACGATCACCCGTCGCGCGGGCGGTGGCTACGCCCGGCTCACAAACGCGACGTTACCCGGATTCCGACAGCCCCTGACCAAGAACTCAAACGTGCTCGCCGGGCGCTTTCACTATTTCCGCGCAGCCGACTCCTACATGATCGGCCGGGTCAATCTCGACACCGGCGCGGTGGAATACCTGCAAGTGCCGGTGCAAGTCGTCCGCCGTGCCGGCCAGAAAGACGAGGTGCTGTGGGAGAAAGCCTTGCCGAACGACATGAAGAACGCCGCCGGGTTCATCGCCTCAGAGGACCGGCGCAATGCCGGCAACGGCTGGGGGCACGTATCCGCAGCCAGCGGCACGGTGGTCGGCGGGAAACTTTATCTCCCCACGATGCTCGGCATGGTCTACGTCGTGGATTGGAACGCGGAACGACTCGACGAACGCGCACTGCTTTCCATCAGCGATCTCGGCCCCGCCACGGAAACTTGGAGTTTATCCAGCCTCTCATTTTCCGATGGCCGAATCTACGCCCGCACCCTGAAGGAACTGATTTGCATCGGCACGCCGTAGGCGTCTGCGCAGGTCTCATCACAGGCATGGGCACATCACCTGCGCCATCGTGGACGCCGCCGCCCGGCCGTGGTGGCCGCTGGCTCCCTTGGGAGCGGGCTTCGCTTTGACACCGTTGCATGCGCTCGACCTGGGGCCGTGGCTCGAACCCTTTTCTGCCCGCTTCAGATTTGCATTCTGTCTTGGTCGGCCTAGCTTGCGCGCGCCATATGAGAAACACGCTGTTGCGGTTCACCTTCGTTTTGCTGTCCCTGGTGCTTTTGCCCGCGGGAGGTTTGTCCGCCGCTGACAAACAGATGGTGTCCACCTCGGTGTCGTATTCCGGCCCGGCGCGGGTCTCCGCCGGCCTGGCCCGGCTGGGGCAGGCGGATGCGTTCAACACGAGCGTGCTTTACAGCTGGCAGGAGCGGGCCTCGGCCGACCTTAGCTGGTCGCTGGGGGTGTTTTGGGAACGGTTTGGATTTGGCGTGCCGGCCAATGCGCCGATCCCAAACACGGTTCAAACTCTCGCGCTGGATATCGGCAGCTCCTGGAATATCACGGACAAGTGGAGCCTGCGCGCGAGCCTGAGGCCGGGTTTGCAGAGCGACTTCGAAGATCTCTCCGCCAGCGACTTGAACGCCACCGCGCTGATTGCCCTCGCCTACAGGCAGAGCTCCAATCTCACGTGGCTGGCGGCCGTGACCGTGGATCCCCGCCGCGACATCCCCGCGATCGGCGGCATTGGTGTGCGCTGGCGGCTGGCCGAGGACTGGACCCTGTCAGCGGTTCTGCCCAAGCCCACGCTGGAATATCAGATTCAGCCGGACTGGACGGTTTACGGCGGAGGCGAACTGGTCGGCGGCGCATGGCGGGTGAACGAAACCTTCGGGACGCGCAACGGCCGGGCCGCGTTGAATGACCAGACCATGACCTATCGCGAAATCCGGGTGGGCGCGGGCCTCACCACGCGGTGGACCTCGCACCTGTCAGTCGGCGTCGAGGGTGGCTGGGTAGTTGATCGCCGTTTCGTCTACAACGACGCCCGGCTGCAGCTCAATGGCGATGGCGCCCCCTACTTCAGCGTGTCGGTCACCGGCCGATTTTAGTTTCTCCCCGCACGCCGGTATTTGAGCACCATCCGCTGCTGGAGACCTGGCCGTTGAACCAGGTCGCTCCCCACTCTGATCAGCAGAGTCCGTAGAGCACACACCCGCCCCTAAGGGTCCACGCCCCCGTGCGCCACCAGTTGGTGCTGACCAACCTGCGATGCGTCTCGGGATCGAAGCCGGCCGAGAGCTTATGGTGAAGGGGAATCTGAACGCGCCACGTTGCCAACCATACGAACGCGAGGGGCAATAAGCTGACCAACAGCCACAACTCCCTTCGGCCACCGGCCACGGAAAGCACCGCCGTCACCAGTTCAACCAGCATGAGCGGCGCGACGATCCAAGTTATCTGCCGACTATGCAGGGCGTGATAATGGCGAAACTGCTCGACTCCCACCTTCGCGAACAAAGGATAGTGAACGAGCTGAACCATCCAGATGAGCCCGACCAATGCCCACGTGGCGGCGGCATGCGTGGCGATCAGCGTGTTCATGACGGCGTCGGCAGGCGGCAGAGCTCCAGATAGTCGGGCCGGTCGGCTGCGTTGGCATGCATATAACGGCGCACCACCTGCCCGTTTTGGATCAGGAAGGCTCCGGGCATTTGCGTGGCATCACCGTCCAGCCATCCCACGCGATGGCCGGCCAGCAGAGCGCTCATGGCGCGTCTCCAGACACTCCAGCCGAACAGTTGCGCGACAGTTCCACGCCGCAGGCCGATGCCCCGGTAAAGTCGGCCGGTGGGATCCGAAACGGCCGGCAGATCTTCCAATCCATAGGCTTTGGCAAAGGCTCCAAAAGCCTCCGGACTGCTCATGTGGACCAACGCAATGCCCGTCCCTTCGCTCTCAATCTGGGCGCGCCGTGCGCCAATGTCTGCGAGCGCTTCACGGCAAAAGGTGCATCCCGAGTGACGCAGGAAAACCACCAGCGTGGGTTGTGAGCGGGAAATCTCTGCAAGACTTCTGCCCTCGCTGGTCCGCGCTGCTTTGAGGAGAGTGGCCTCGTCGGGCAACTCCTGTTCGGCGGACGCGGCACGCTGCTGCTTCCACGCATGTTTGAGGATCAGGAAGAAAGGCACCCACCAGACAAGGTCATTGGTGACGCAATTCAGTGAGAAACCCCATGGCAAAGCACCGGTCCAAAGCGCTTGGAGCATGCCCAGCGGGCCAAAGACTTTTCCCAGAAACCCAACCAGCACGATGGGCCAGTGCCGAACGGGGTCGAAGGCGGCAATCGCGTAGCCGATGCCGTAAACGCCGACGATCATCCCGATGCACTGCCACAGCTGCGGATAGTTTGGCAGGGGCATCTCCAGCCACCGAAACATCGCCGTCGGAAACAACACCACAAATGCACCCCAGACGACGTTGTAAGCGCCGGCGGCCAGCAGGATGGCGCGCATCCAGCGCGGGGCGGGGTCGGACGCAGTCATGGTAGCCATAGGCGATTAGGGTGATGGTCGGCGCACACGGCTAACCAAAATCATTGCGCCTCAATCTGCATCCTAATCTCCGGTCGGCAACTATCTCCGGGCCGCCCGGCTTGGAAAACACATCGACCGGTGTGGCCGCTTCCGGCGAGAATCCCGGCCCATGAGACACGCACTGTTTTTACTGCTGGCAACCTTGTTTACCTCCGGCCGGAGCGGTGCCCAAAACGCTGGCGGCACACCCGGGCAACTGCCCAACTGGCGCCATCATGGGACCCTGACGCTGCTGACGACGCCGGAAGGAGCCGATCTGCGCGCCGGCGCCGTGGTGGAGGAGTTCCCGGTGCTCGTGCGGCTGCATCGGGACTGGTTCGACTTCGCGCAGGCCAAGCCCGACGGCGCGGACGTGCGCTTCACCGACAGTGCGGGCAAGGCGCTCGCGTATCAAATCGAGGAGTGGGACGCGGCGGGCGGGACCGCGAGCATCTGGGTGCGCGTGCCGCGCATCGAGGGCAACGCGCGGCAATCGCTCGCGATGCACTGGGGCAAGGCGGACGCGGCCAGCGAGTCCAACGGGAAGGCAGTGTTCAATGAGTCGAACGGCTACCTCAGCGTGTGGCATCTCGGCGATACGGTGCGCGATGAAGTGGGCACGTTGGAATCGAAGGACACGGGCACTTCGGTGACGAATGGCATCATCGGTCGCGCGCGGCATTTTCCTGGCAAGGCAGGCGTCTTCGGGGGCGACAAGATTCCCAACTACCCGACCGGCGCGAACTCGCACAGCTCGGAGGTTTGGTTCCGCACGCGCACGGCGAACTCCACGCTCGTCGGCTGGGGCAATGAGCAGGGGCAAGGCAAGGTCGTCATGCAGCTTCGCAGCCCGCCGCACATCCGCATGGACTGCTATTTTTCCGGCGGCGATGTCGCTGGCAGCCGCCTGCAGCTGGGCGACTGGACGCACGTCGTCCACACCTATCGGCAGGGCGAGTCGGTCATCTACGTGAACGGCCAACCCGAGGGCACCAACTCCAGCAAAGGCTCGCCGCTGAACATCCGCACGCCCGCGCGGCTCTGGCTCGGCGGCTGGTATAACAACTACAACTTCGTCGGCGAACTCGACGAAGTCCGCATCTCCAGCGTCACGCGCTCGGCGGATTGGGTTCGGCTGCAATACGAAAACCAGAAGCCGCTGCAAACGCTCGTCGGACCGCTCGTGCCGCCGGGCAATGCGTTCAGCGTGTCGGCGGAAAAGGCGGTCGTGGATGAGGGCAAGAGCGTCGAGTTCACCGCGCAGGCGGGCGGAGCGCAGAAAGTTTTCTGGCTGCTCAAACGCGACGGACGCGAGGAAGTCGTGGCGACGGACCGGTTCAAGTTCACCTTCGCCGCCGGGCGCGTGACGGGCGATGCGGCGGCAACGCTGCAATTCAAGGCGGTCTTCGCCGACGGCGTGAAGACCAAGGACATCGCCATCACGGTGAAGGAAGCCATCCCTGAGCCGGCGTTCACGCTCAAGGCTCTGGCGACGTGGGACGGGCGCGCGACCATCGAGGTGGCGTCGCAAGTCGCGAACCTCGCGGCGATGCGGGCGCGCGGCGCGGGCGAATTGAAGTTCGAGTGGAGCGCCGGGCCGCTCGCGGTCATCAAGGAAGTCATGCCCGGCAAGCTCCGGTTGCTGCGCGCGCAAAACAGTGGCCCGCTCACCGTCACCGCGACCGTGAGCAACGGCGGCCAGCCCACGACGCAGTCCGTGACCATCGCCGTGACCGAGCCGAAGCGCGACACGTGGGTCACGCGCGTGCCGGCGAAGGACGAGCAGCCGGAGGACGGGCAGTTTTTCGCCCGCGACGACGGTGGCGAAGGCACGCTCCATTACAATGGCACGCTCGCCGAGCCTGCGGACGTGGTCCTTCTCAAGCTCTACGCGGACGACAAACTCGTGAAGACCGAGACGGCAAAACCGGGCGTGGACAAGTCCTTTGCCTTCGCGGTGAGGCTCAAGCCGGGGCTGGTGAAATACCGTGTCGAGTTCGGCACGCGCGCTGGCGGGCGGGAGAGCGTGCTGCGCCGCGTGGGCGACCTCGTGTGCGGCGATGCGTTCCTCATTGATGGCCAGTCAAACGCGCTCGCGACCGACACCGGCGAGAAGTCGCCGCCGGAGACGAGCGAGTGGATTCGCAGCTACGGCGGGCCGACGGGTCGCGCGGATGGCGCAGCGTGGTTGCGCGACCGCCAGAAGACCACTGGCCTTGCGCGGCCCAATCTCTGGTGCCGTCCCGTTTGGAAACGCAGCGCTCCCGAGCATCAGGCGGAACTCGGCTGGTGGGGCATGGAGTTGGCAAAGCGCCTCGTCGCCAGCAACCAGATCCCCGTCTGCATCATCCAGGCAGCCATCGGTGGCTCGCGCATTGACGAGCATCAGGCGTCGCCCGCCGACCACGGCGACCTCAGCACGATGTATGGCCGGATGCTCTGGCGCGTGCGGCAGGCTCGGCTCACGCACGGCATTCGCGGCATTCTGTGGCATCAGGGCGAGAACGACCAGGGCGCGGACGGCCCGACCGGCGGCTTCGGCTGGGAGAGTTACCATCGCCTGTTCATCGAGATGGCCGGCGCGTGGAAGCAGGACTTTCCGAACGTGCAGCACTACTACGTTTTCCAAATCTGGCCGAACTCCTGTGCGATGGGCGGACGCGACGGCGCAGGCGACCGTCTCCGCGAGAAGCAGCGCACGCTGCCACAGCTCTTCTCGAACCTGAGCATCCTCTCCACGCTCGGTGTGCGTCCGCCGGGCGGCTGCCACTTCCCGCTCGCGGGTTGGGGCGAGTTCGCGCGCATGGTGCAGCCGCTCATCGAGCGCGATGTGTATGGCAAAGCCGCGGCTGCACCGCTCACCGCGCCCAATCTGCGCCGCGTCGCTTTCGCCAATGCGGCGAAGGACGCGCTCGTGCTGGAGTTCGACCAACCAGTGCGCTGGGATGACAAGTTGGCCGGACAGTTCTACCTCGACGGCGCGAAAGACAAAGTCGCCTCCGGAAGCGTCGCGGGGAATGTGCTCACGCTGAAGTTGAAGGAGCCGGTCACGGCCAAGCAAATCACCTACCTCAAGGAAGTCGCCTGGAACCAAGACACGTTGCTGCTCGGCGCCAACGGTCTCGCGGCGCTGACATTCTGCGAAGTTCCCATCGGGTCCGCGGACAGCTCCAAACCTACGCCGTGATCTTGGGCGCTATGCATGGCGACGTTAGCCGACCAGCGCTGCCGGATAGCCCCTTCGTCCGTCGGCAGTTCCCCACGGCCGGCTGGGAGAGTCGCCGATGCCTTATGGGTTTCGCCAACGCGGGGTTTGCCTGCCTTGCAGCCATGTGGCATAACCCGCCGCGCAAGCATCTTATGAAAACGTCACGAATCCGCTTCACTCTGAGCCTCCTCGCCGCCCTTGCCTCGCTCTCCGCTTCCGCCGCCGATGCCAACATCGGCGTTGGGGCCAAGCCCGTCGCGGGCGCGGAGGTGATCATTGATGGCTCGCGCGAGATGCTCGACGCGAAGTGGACTTACTGGCAGGGGCCGCGCTTCGCGTCGTCACTGCCCATCAAGTGGAAGATCGTCGAGGACCCCGTGGACAAGGGCAAAACCGTCGTGCAGACCGATGACCCCGTGGCTGCCGGCGGCAAATACGGCACCGCCGACATCGTGACCAAGAAGCCTTACCGCGACTTCCGCCTGCACATCGAGTTCTGCGTGATGAACCCGCGCGGCAACAGCGGCGTGTATCTCCAGAACCGCTACGAAATCCAGATCATGGAAGGCGACAAGACCAAGCACGGCATGGGCGCGGTCATCAACGAGACCGAGTCGCCGTATCACGCGTTCGCCGGCCTCGGGAAGTGGAACAGCTACGACCTTGTCTTCCGGGCCGCGCGCTTCAAGGACGGCCAGCGCGTGGAGAAGGCGATGGTGACGATGTATTTCAACGGCCAGAAGGTGCACAAGAACGTCGAGATCAACCAGGTCTGGGGCGGGCCGAACTCCGGCGTGGACGGCGGCAACGACAAGGGCAAGGGCATCACTGACACGCCGCAAGGCCTCAAGCTCCAGTGCGAAGGTCACGACGTGCGCTACCGCAACGCGTGGATTAAGGAGCTCGACCTCAAGGACGCGAACACGGATTTCTGATCCAACCCTCCGTGAGAGCTGAGAATTTCCCGACGCAAGCGTGTCATGATCCTTCTACCTTCGCGGAGCGAGAGGAGAAGGTGGCCGCAAGCCGGATGAGGGGTGCGGCCACTTGCGCCAAACCAGCCAACCCCTCACCCCGGCCCTCTCCCCTTGCTGGGCAAAGGGAGAGGGAGAAGAGCCGCACCGGCAAAGGAAGTTTCCGATTTGCCTCCCTCGTCCTGCTCATTGTCCTGCTCACCGGCTGCACGAGCACGCGGCCTGGCGCGCCGCTCAAGCGCACGGGCGATGAAATCATCGCCGCGGGCCAGCTCTTCCACACCGGCACGCGCGTTGTCACTTGGATGGACCCGAGCGGCTACGACGCCTACCGCTGCGAGCGGCGGTTCGCGCCGTTCGACCAATCCTCATGGGAGACTTCCAAGGTCGCCGTAGCCGCGCTCAAGACGCCCAACCGCTATGGCCTGCGCAAGGACGGGCTCACCGACGCACAGGTTGAGCAGGTGCGGGGCGGCGGCTGGGATTTGCCCTTGCTGCGCGACAAAGTGGACCAGTTCGTCCTGCACTTCGATGCCTCGGGCACGAGCCGGAACTGCTTCAAGGTGCTGCACGATCACCGCTGCCTGAGCGTTCACTTCATGCTCGATCTCGATGGCACCATCTACCAGACGCTCGACCTCAAGGAGCGTGCGTGGCATGCGACCACCTCGAACACCCGCAGCATCGGCATCGAGATTGCGAACATCGGCGCGTTTGCGCCCGGACAGCAGCGCATGTTCGAGGAGTGGTATCAGCGCGACGACACCGGCTGGCCGCGCGTGGTCATCCCCACTCGCTTCGGCGAGAGCGGCATCCTCACGCCGAACTTCATCGCCCGCCCCGCGCGCCGGGAGCCGGTGCTCGGCCCCGTGCAAGGCAGGCAGTTGCAGCAGTATGACTTCACGCCCGAGCAATACGCCGCGCTGGTGAAGCTCACCGCCACGCTCTGCCAGGTGTTCCCCAAGATCCGCTGCGACTATCCGAAGGACGCCGCGGGCAAGCTCGTCACCAGCAAACTCCCCGATGACCAACTGAACGCCTACCAAGGCATCCTCGGCCACTACCACATTCAGTCCAACAAAGTGGATCCCGGTCCAGCGTTTCAGTGGGAGCGCGTGATTGGCGAGGCGAGGAAACTGGTTCGATGAAGCGGGCTCCGTGTTGCGTGCTGCGTGCTGCAACGCGCGCTCCTTCTCCCTTCGCGGAGCGAGGGGAGAAGGTGGCCGCAGGCCGGATGAGGGGTGCGTTTGCCAACGGCATTCGAGCCAACCCCTCACCCCGACCCTCTCCCCTTTCTGCGAAAAGGGAGAGGGAGAAGAACTCCTCCGCAATGACTGAGATTCGCGGCCTTCTCACGCGCCACGCACCACGCCCCACATCCCCATGAAACCCCTCCACGCCATCGCCGCCATGTCGCTCAACCGCGTCATCGGGGACGGACCCCGCATCCCGTGGCATCTGCCGGAGGACTTCAAGTGGTTCAAGGCCACGACGCTCGGCCACGTGCTCGTGATGGGGCGCAAGACCTTCGAGTCCATCGGCCGGCCGCTGCCAGGGCGGGAGACCATCGTGTTAAGCCGCGCTGGCTGGAGCCATCCCGGCGTGCGCGTGGCGGCGGGCTTCGACGCGCTGCCCGCGCTGGTGGGTGACCGGCAGGCGTTCCTCTGCGGCGGCGCACAGCTCTACGCACAGGGCCTGCCGTCATGCTCTGACTTGTTTCTGACGCTCGTGAAACGCGAGGTCGCCGGCGATGTGTTCTTTCCGCCGATCGAAGACCGGTTCGAGCTCGTCACCGAACTGCGCGACGCGCCGGAGTT
>JACCDO011129076.1_pt1 | contig 16362 bp, 8 predicted proteins | sample 7446101 | NCBI WGS metagenome assembly JACCDO01 (sample SAMN15323440, study PRJNA562643) | freshwater metagenome | isolation source: river surface water | place: USA:Blue River Watershed | collected 2017-08-16 | reverse complement strand
TTTTGGTTTATTTACTGATCATTTCAATTGCTAAATCACTCTCTTGTTATTCTCGCTTACTAAGTCATTTGCGCTCATTCATACACTTGTTACTCAATCTATCATTCGTATTCATATCCTTGCTACTCACCCGTCGCACTATATTTTTTTGTTTACCAATAACTTATTTCATCTGAATCATTAGGGAAAGAATTAATTACGTTGATGTAGCTATTAAAGTAATTGCAAAGAGTGCAAAGAAGACAAATGATGATGTTTTGTTCAAAAGAAGGATAGAAAATGAGATAAAAGTGCATTCTAAGTTGAAGCATGATAATATTGTAGAATTATATACAGTATTTGAAGATGATGATGCAGTATATGTTGTTATGGAATTGTGTGCTCAAGGAAACTTATATAAATACCTTAAACTATATGGTACATTAAACGAGAAAGAGGCAGCATTTATTATGCATCAACTATTATTAGCGCTAGAATACATGCATACTATTGGCATTGTTCATCGCGATTTGAAATTATCAAATATTTTAATATCTGACGTAGATAATAGTGAAGACAATAAATTGAATGTGAAATTATGTGATTTTGGTTTGGCGGTTGTATTAGAGCATCCAGACGAGGAACATTTCACACTTTGTGGCACACCCAATTACATAGCACCAGAAGTTGCAATGCAACGATCCCATGGTTTACCTGCGGATTTATGGTCTGTTGGTTGTTTATTTTACTCAATGGTTGTCGGCGCACCACCATTTGAACAAGGTGATGTCAAGCATACCTTACAGAAAATAGTAACGGGGGAGTATTCTGAACCATCTGGTATCTCAGAAAATGCATTGGATTTTATGCGCTCTTTATTGGATATTAATCCTTTGAAGCGAGCCAGTGTCACCGAAATATTATCACATCCATTCATTGCAACGGCTATAAATGATGAAACGTTACCTATTATTGGTAATATAAGTACCATCACTTGTACCGAAACCGATCGCACTAGTGGTCAGTCGTACTCCCAATCATCGTCATCATTCTCCATGCCATTGTCTATTTCCGTGGATCACTACCCGCAATACGCCCCTACAGCCAGTAGCAATGAATACCACAATCAATTATGGCAGGAGAATCATATCCCTGAGAAATATGGTAGGTTTTCACCACCTAGTGAAGGTAAAAACGCATCGAAGGCTTCTATCTCAGCATCCAGCATGAACTCGAGGGATTTTAGTAAACCACAACCATCTTATGAGCCAGATACAAGTTTGAAAGGGGTCAATATTCATCGGAGCTTGAAACGGAGTTCCAAAGATAAAGGGAATCGATATGATCGTAATAACAGTGGCGATTCTAGTACGTCATCGTCGTCAATATCTGTAAGCAAATCACTGGCCAGGATATCGTCTGGATGGATAAATAACATTCATGATGTTCGAGAAAGTAGTAATATGTGTACTAATACAAGCAATCAAGTCATTACCACCCTGATTCCTATATTGCCGAACATAATTACCTCGATGCAACCATTTAAATACATTGACAGCAAAGGGGACATGATATTAATTTCAAATGAACACGACATCCTCATTTCCACCAAGTTAAAGATATCCGGTAAGTTGATGCCGTCTAGACTCATCGTGCGGTCATCAAATCCATTGGAATTGAAGTTTGGAAGTGTTGATACTATTATGTTGAATGAATTAGAAAAATTATATGCTCATAAAAACGTTACCATGAATGGTAATCCCGATAGCACCCTCACCAGCACGAAACTGGATTTATTGAAAGATAAATTGATGCTCAAATCGTACTCCATCTATAAATTACCGGCAATAATCCAAAAAATATATTTGAAAGCAAGCAAAATGTTAGAGATAATCAATGCGAAACTGCCTAAAGTGATCGTGTATCTAACACCTACCACGTCGGTAAGCAGCAGCGCGGACAGCAAAGCGTCAAACGACTGTTACACAATTCCATGCAAATGCATGCTAATGTCTAACGAGCCGCTACCTGATTATCGCATACAATGGGCTAATGGTACCACCTTGAAATACAGTTTACAAAGTGGTAATTTGAAGATAGAAATGTGTAATACATACGCTTCTAGTAGCACCAGTAACGACAGCAGCACAACCGCCACAGATGATCTGTTTGTATGGGAAGGCTTTATGCACAATGACTACACCGGTGCAGTATCTGTCAACGACTCGAACGATATTGGCAAATTACGCGATTCAGCCGAAACAGACAGCGATAAACTGTCGTCGAATCAAATCAATTTCAATAGTTCAAATTTCCCGGATCGCATTAAAAGCTATATTCACATCGCCCAGTTAACGATGGGGAAGTGCATACAGATGGCAGCGAACACTACATCCAACACGAGTTATCCGATTATAACCGTTGAAAAAATAGATTTTAGTGGTTAGGTCAATGCCCAATAGTAAATGCTAGAGCTTGGACTTGAAATATGTACAAATGTCTTGTTGTTACAATAATTAAAATACAATATTATGATAATATTCTAACATTTCTTGGTTTATCATGGGTTTGGTGTCGCTTATTGCTTTCAATAAATACGACCGTTGTAGCGTATTACAATTGTTATCGATGGCAATCATCACCGCCTCGGAACACGTGGCCACGATCTCTGCACCACTATATCCACTGCTTAACTGTACTAATTCATCTATATTAATGTCAGTATTACTTTCATCGTATTTATTTTTTAATTCCAACAAAAATATTTGCTTGCGAGAGTCATCATCGGGTGGGGGAATGTATATCTTTCTGTCTATTCTTCCGGGTCGTAATAGCGCTTTGTCTATGGCATCTGGTCTGTTGGTTGCTCCAATTACAATAACACGAGATCCACCTTGTACACCATCCATTTCAGTTAGTAATTGTGATAGTACTCTGGTGTTGACCGATGTTGAGCTATCATCGCGTTTACTAGCCATGGCATCAATTTCATCAAAAAATATTATACATGGTGATGCAGCACGTGCTTTATTAAATAATTTTTGTATTGCCTTTTCACTTTCACCTAACCATTTTGATAATAATTCGGGTCCTTTAATTGGAATAAAATTCATTCCGCTTTCACTAGCTATTGCTTTTGCCATCAAGGTCTTCGAGCAACCAGGTGGACCATACAGCAATATACCTCTCGGTGGTGATAATTGTAATTTTTCAAATAAATCGGCATATAAAATGGGCCATGTAATCACCTCTTTCAGCGATTCTTTCGTGGCGTTATAACCGCCAATATGGTCCCATCGCACCGTGGGCACTTCGATAGTTATGTCTTTAATAGCTGACGGGGTTACTCGTTGCACTGCATTAATTATATGCTTCGGTTGGATATGGATGATACGGTTTGAATTATGCAACGTATTGCTTAGTATCCGTTGTAAATCCGGGGTAATTGACGATGAATTGCTCTTGTTGTTCGTACTTTGAAGATCTAAATTCCCAATTGCTTCTGTTAAATTATCAACATTATCGTTGCTCACCGGCGACGTGTCACTATCTGTATCTAACACAGCATTGTAGTACGCTTCCTTCATGACCAATGCTAAGTCGCTATAAACCATTCCGTCCGACTTTAATACTAACTCTTGCACCAAGTTGTCATCTACAATATTGTATTCAGCGAGTAGGGATTTCAAAATCTCTTTGCGAATCACAGCATTAGGTATACTCAATTCAATTTCTTTATCAATTCGACCAGGTCGACGTAATGCCGGATCAATCGCACTTGTGTTAGATGACGTGGCGATTATAAACATGCCTTTGTTTTCATTAATGCCATCGAGCAATGATAAGAAGCACGACACTAACCGCTTATCTAACTCTGATACATTTGGTCCATTTCTATTTTTAAATATTAAATCAATATCATCTATTATAAGAACACATGGCGCCAGGTTGATAGCGCCTTGGAAGATGCTGTGCAGCTCTTTCTCTACTTCGCCTACCTGGCGTTTAAGTAAAATGGAGTGATTTAATTCCATTATGTTGCATATTTTCCGTTGAGATTTTGATAATAACTGGGTGAAATTTGATAAAAGTTTACTTTTCCCAATGCCGCGAGGACCATGAAGTAGGATTCCTTTGGGCGGCCTGGATAGTATCGAAAAAATCTTCATGTCTGCTGCAGGCAGTTGAATGTGCGGAGTAGTGTGATGAAAACATTTATTTAATGCATTCCACACCTCCTGTATCTCTTCAGTATATCCCGGAAATAAACGTAAATTATCATTAAAATAGGTGTTGCACTGTGAGATATTTGTATTTGTGCTGCTGCTATCTTCTTCAGATCCGATGAGCTGAGTCTCGCTAAATTGAAATTGTATTTCCGTATTATTGTCTAAAACGTACACAAGACCATCACTACCGTCTGTAGGTGAACTACTGATCAGGGCACAAATGGTTAACGTTACTTTTCTTCCTTTCCAGATTAATGTGAAGCAAGTATTGGCGTCAACACAAGAAGTGCTCAATAAGTCTAAAAGGTAGGATTTAAAAATACTGCCTTTGATATCTTGGTACAATTCACTAGGACGATTGATTTCAAGGTCATCATTATTTACTACAAAGACTGCCTTTTTGCATGTACTAGTAATAATCTTTGGTGCTGTATCCACTACAACTTCACGCTGTCCATCAGTAACATCCTTTGAGCCTGAAGGAAACGAACCTTTCCATATTGAATGTAGCAATACTAATCCTGATAATAATGTTTTTGATGGCCAAACTCTTACAATGATTCTATTATTAGTGACAGAAGATGCCGATTTCACACTGATAAAGTCGCCGATCTTTATATTCCTCAATTTCATATCTTTGCTATTCATATTGCACACCGCAGAACTTGGTAATTTATGTTTTGAGTTAGTTATAGTGGTATAAATTGCGTTGTAAATATGGCTGTCTTTGCCAACTGCAGAGGGCGACATCAGCGGCGACAGAGACGCCCTTTTGTCCTTCTTGGCACTCATTTATGCCTTCCTTTCTCCTCTTTTTTTTTTCATTGATGTGCTTTTCCGTCCACACCCACCAAAATATCAGAGGTCTTCCTTATTTAGTCATACACAACGACAACAAACACTTTTTTAAGTTGAAAACAATATTTATTTACAAATTAATACAATACACAGACTACTTTTTGGTGACATTTTTTCTCCTGATTTCAAGATCCTGCTCTTTATATTCATCTATTTGCTCATTAAAGACACTGATAATGTCACTTATTTGCGCGTTATGATTATTTACTTCTGCTTTTAATTTTTTATTGCTGGTTTCTTTTTCTAAAAAAGTAGATGCAGGTGGTTTACCGTACAATGAATCACTATCTTTTGCTCCAACTACGATCGACATGAGTTGTGGTATATTAAACGGTCCAGTATTATTCTCAACGAATGGCTTCTTTGGAATCGGCAGCAATAAACTCAATGTTGGATCAAGATCATTGTATAAATTATCAAGTTGTTTTGATAAAATATAAAAGTTTGATACTGTATCCAATGGTTTCATATTCACTATGTTATTAAAATTATTCATTAAATTATTGTTGATTATTTTTGTGTTCGTTTCTAATTTTCGCACATGTTCAACATGATGCTGTATATTTGATGATGTTGTTGCCATTTATAAATGTTTAATGTATGTATTCGTTTTATTTTATGTATTCGTTTTATTTTATTCCTGGGAAACAGAGGAATGCGACAGTGACAACTATCGATTCGCCCACTTAGTCGCTCTCCTTTTGCTACCTTCTGCCACAAGCAGCACACAAACTCCTCGCTTGACACAAAGATATAGTGTATATTAAATATGTAATACTACCAATCACGGCACGGTGACAATATCCTGTTACCAAATGAGCATTAATTTCCATAAGGGCCGGACCGGATGAATTGTTTCCCACGACTTAATAACTCACGAAATAACGATCCAATACTATACTAAGTACTACCAATGATTGAAAACAGATTCATTAACATTATTACCTCTAAAATTGAAGTTATTCATACGATATTCAAATCAATTTTTATTCGATATTAAAAAAATATGGCGTGGAAATTAGGCGAGTTATATATATCTTTGGTGAACAATTGATTTAGCTGGTTTAACAGGCTTTGGACACTGTTTAGACGAGTCGTTGCGGGTGCTTTGATTATTATTACATAATCTGTCAATAATTCAAATTACTAATTTATTTTGATTTAATATTTGTTTATTTTTGATAACGTAATCAATGAGTATTCATACATTTGGGAGCTTCTTTGATATGCTAAATCACGTATAACTCTCCGAATCTGACAAAATTTTCACAAAATGTTTGAATTCTTATGCAGTCGTAATCCCTGGCGATTTCAAAAAAAAGCGAAAAAAGTAATCGATATTTGCGTGGAGAAAATGACCTCTTCGATGCCCAAACACGCGGTGTACAAGCGTGAGGGCGAGTTAGGACTCCATATCGAGGAAGATGAAATGGTTACTCACGCTATTACTCACTCAATCATGCATTTACATTCGCTTGTACCGCTTACTGATTTCCTCACTCGCTCACACTCATCTAGTCACATCAATTACTTACTTATTTATTAACTTACTTATTCCAGGAAAGTGATAATGAAATAAATGAGAACATTCCCAACAATCAATTGTCCATGTTCAATAACTCCAATAGCAACTTCAATTCGATCGGCAATGACAGCTCTAAAGAGTATTTAAATCAATCAAGTTATAGTTATAAAGGCGCTGATAGTGACAGATCAAGTGACGTTAGTGATACAGAATATGTTAGATTTTTACATTCAGTTAATAAAGATAATGATGCATATGAAGATATGGATACAGGTACTCCCTTAACTGCTTACTCACTCATTCACTTACTTACTCACTCACTCGCTTACTTAGATGATGAAGAAGGGGAAGAGGATGAGTATAAGCCCGAAGAAAAAGAGGATGATATCGACGATGATGACGATGATGATGATGACGATGGTGAAGACGCGGAATTGAAAAAAGTAGAAGCAAAAGAGGTAGAAGATTTGAATATTGAATGTTGGCAAACTATTATTGGTGAAGATAATTTGCCTCCTCAATTACCGGAGTACAATCATCGCGATAATCCAAACGAAACCATCTCATCAAATACTGTCGAATCGAACAATTCATATGATCCATCGCATGTTGAAACCATTGGTGGTAGCAAGTTAACAGTAGATAGGAATAAAGGACAATCATTGATATCATCAGGTATTGTTACTCACTCACTCACTCACTCACTCACTCACTCACTCACTCACTCACTCACTCACTCACTCACTCACTTACTCACTCACTCACTCACTTGTTCAATTAGTCATCAATCAAATCTTTGCCGGCGGTAGAATATCTGATGTTAATATCGATGGAATGCCTATCGAGGCATTAAGAAAATTAGTAGCCAGACAAATGAGTATGGCAAGTCAATTACTATTACAAATTTTATTGCAAGAAGAAGATCGTTCATCAGGAACATTCACTAAGTCATACCAAACCTTGCTCGAATTGAGTAATCACCGCCAGAAAGCATTGAAACACCTACCACTTATGCAGATGAATATGCAAAATGTAACTGCATTTCAGCAAGCTGGTAAATTATCATCAACAACATCGTCATCTGCATTTTTGAACGATTCAAAGCAAGTAAACAGCGGCGATAACGTGGGTAGATACATAACGAGAGCATCGAATGTTACTAACGGTATGCAACGCACCTCATCGGTGTTGGATGTACCTGCATTAGCTGATATGAATGAATTATTTAGTTTAGTTGATAAAAAACGGTTAGAGATACATGGTTATAGCAATAGGAGCCGTGGGTATGTCCCCACGAATGATCCGATTCGTTTAAAGAAATTAGAGGCGGTGAGTAAAGGTATAGATGATATAATATACACTTTAAACATGCGTAAATGGTCATGTTTGATACCCACCTCAACGTTCCCATTGGCACCAGAAATATTAAAAACTGATTTATCATCGTTAGCTGGTCGTGCATTTTTTACTCCAGCGGAAGACGATTTGTTACTGCGCGGTATCATCCGAAATAACGTCAATGAAATTGATAATAAAACGAGATGGAACTTGATCAAGAACGGGTATGTGAGCAGTAAAGAAATCGAAGAATTGTCGTTTCGGTACTACCAAATGACTTCTAACTGCACGGAAGACACCAAATTCAAGAAATACTTAGGGTTGCAAGAAGAAAAGCGTAAACGTGGCATAAAATGGACCCATGAAGAAGATATTGCAATGCTTCGAGGGTACCAAATATACGGTGCAAAATGGCAATTAATTTCTATTTTTTTCTTGCCACATCGTCATCACAATGAGATAAAAAAGCGCTGGAGTGCGTTGGAACTAGAAGCAAAAACATCAAATGTCATCGAAGATGAAGAGATTAATTCGATATGCTCATTAGGTGTTACAGATAAGGATTTACCGGCTTTAGTAAAATTATTTTTACATTTTTTGAAGGATACTGATCGCGAGTTAGTAAATAATGCGTCAGCAATGAGCAATGTAAGTGATAACGTCACTCGAAGCCTTACTACAGGGAGCAGCAACACACAATCAGATACGAAATATGAATTTATTGGTAAAAATATTGTCACTAAATCTGAAAATAGTAATGGAGGAGGAGGACTTGCCGCTGACAACATGGTGAACAAAATACTGACGTCACACTCGCGTGATGGCAGTAGAATCGAGATACCAGCAACGGAATTTGAGCAGGATGTCCTTGACGATGATGATGGTAGTAATCACCCAAAGGGTGTGGTCGGAATAAGTCATAACAAAGAAAGGTCAGTTATTCCTGCGATCAATATCTATTTTGCTCACTCATTCGCTTCTTCGCTTTAGGTCGCTTAATGCATTGCCAGTAAGCAAAAATCTGGATGATGTTTTATCACCCACTACCAGAAAAAGACGCAAAGAAAGTGGTGCTCAAAGCGCATCAAGTAGTGCAATCGTTGCCACCAAATATCAGTCGCCTGTGAAACGTGCAAGAGGTAATAGTTTTGATAGAGGAAGCAATGTGACTGGCACGTCCCCCGTGACTCGGAGCAAATCGCCGTCCACTAGTTTGTTTAATTTAGTCACCAAAAGTGTGAAAAAATAATGTTCTAAGATGTATGTTACTTAACTATATTTGTATTTTCCAATATCTGGTGCGTCGTCGTCGCATCGCTGCACGTAGTATGGGGTGAGGATGTAGTGATTATATTTTTTGGTTATATTATACAACGAACTATGTAAAAAATAATTTGTTCAATTAATTATGTCATATTTGTTATGTCATATTTGTTATGTTATATTTGTTATGTTATATCAACACTACACTAATGGTTATGTTATAAGACTCCGTCCTCGTCTTCTTCTTCGCTGAAAGTGATTTCAGAGTCCAGTAACGGAGTTATCTTACTGGTCGTCGACATGTTGGACACGGTGTGCGAGTCGACACTCTCCGACTTTTGTTCCTCGTCTGCGGTCTCATCGACGCTGTCGTCCACCGGCATAACGTTACTCTCCGTGGTAGCTGCGCTTCTTTGCTTTAGGTAGACTCTTCGGCCGTACCATCCTAGTGCGCACGACACCACTAGAGTAAACACCACTATATTCGTCGTGGACTGGAAGATTGACAAGACAACTAGAGCAAATCCGGCTAGTATGATGGGCTGAGTTAGACGGATTACGACCTTCTGCACCAGGAATGGAGTCGTGCCCAGCAGCTGCAACATCAAGGAGAAAAATACTACTAAATTGCGTAGGCGGAACATAAACGATGACTCCACGGGGATTAAGGTGCTATTATAGCGCCACTTCTTCGAGAGTTCGCCTGGTAAATAACTGAAATGCGATTGGATGATGATACTTTCCAACAACTCCGGGTACTGCTGCGACACGTTCGTCGAGACGAATAAGAATCTTGGTGCATTCAGGAATAGTCGGCCGTCCACAGATGTCGTGGTGCACAGTTTGCTTATTGCCGCATTCAGCGAATCTAATGCACTTTGTATCTCGTTACTGACTAGATTAGGCACGACAAAGTTGATCCACAGACACTCCATTGACTCGATTACGAAGACTTCCATCAACAACTGGATGATGCATGCCACCAAGTACGCACGTTGCCACTGGATGCCCTTCACGTATCCGTGCAACATTGAGTAGTACACAAAGAAAACGTTCAGAAGAACAAGAACAGCCCAGGCAACGCCTTTCTTCGATGGAGACACCGAACTCACTCTCTTGAAGTCTTCGTCTGACTTCTGCAAGAATATATTCGCCGCGGTAGTATCTTGCCCTAACAAATCCATCACGAATAAATGCAGTAACTCCAAGCCTTTGTTCTCGTCAGGCAACCCCTTCAACTTCTGCAATCTGGCATTTTTCTCTTTGGTCACTTGGCTCAAATGTCTCTGAATCAATACATCGGACCTTTTGCTACCTAGCCAACCTGTTTGGACTGCGAACGATCCTGACGGATCCACGCCCCATTGCTCATCGAACGTCTCTATCTCACATGGTCGCAATAATTTGCGCTGGAAGTTGATGTCATTCTTCAACACTTCGAATAGATTCACGGTTGCGGTATCCGTTACATTAACGCTTTTCGCTACATTCTGTGAATGAAAGCTTCTATTGTTAACACGAGCTCGTGGTGCTGTTGCTACAGTGACCACAGTGGGAGCAGGCTTCCTGGTAGGCGCGGACAGATCATCATCGCTATCACTGCTATCGCTGCTATCGTCACTCGAGATATCCACATCTCCTTTAATTGCCTTTCTCTTTTCATTTCGCAAGTAATTAGCTTCGCGCTGCAGTGTCTGTGCATTCGCAGCAACGGTCTTGATACTTGACTGCGCTAGGTCGTACGCGATACGAGTGCTCTCGGGAATACTCTTTAACTCCAATGATTTCACCTCATCGACTCGTCGACTTGATTGCGCCAAGGTGGAGGCACTGATCTTCTCGCTCACTTTATTCAATACGCTGTTGCTGTCGCCGACTTTGACACGCCCTGTCACCGACGTTGGAGAACTTAGTATGTCAAATATCTTGTCAATTGGATAGTTTATTATTGACGTGACGATAGAGGTCAACACGCCGACATAGATTATCACCATCCAGCTGAATGTCGGAGGTTGGTATGCGCAAGTCGCACTCGCCTCGCTCCAAGAGCAGTACGTCTGCGACTTATCAAATATCGATTTGCGGGCGAGACAGATATCGATTGTGGTATACGTAACGCAAGTACCATCATCATCGGGACCTTGCAAATCATAGAACACGGCCAGCAAAAACATCAACATTGTCTGAATAGTCAACAGCTGCACGCACAGCAACATCTTCTTCTCGCGCGACATTCTGCTGTCTCGATTATAGAACAGACTGAAGTACGAGTGATTCTGCAGAAGCTCCGTGCTCATTCGTTTTAGCAATCCTGTCGATGAAAACACCGAAGGAATCACACTGTCCACGTAGTTGGATAAGTACTCTTTGATAGCTATTGGAGATTTGGACATCGCTGCCATGCGCTTCTTGCGCTCATGGGACAACCGCTTCATGTTCATAGATTTCGCATCGACGGTCTGCTGTAAGAAACAGCTGAACAGCAACACTACTCCGCCGACCCAAAGAGTGCCGAACATCACAATGACTATCAACACCTTGCTGAAGTCTTGCAACGAATCCATACTGCCAGCTGCAGAGAGTGTGCCTGCAAATTGATCAGCAACAAATGACGACATCGCAACAATGGTGCTCGCTCCACTTTTTTCTTCGATATCACTACCTAAACGTCTACGACTTGTAGCTGCGACAAAGCAAGAACATGTGGTGTCGGTATCCGTATAAGAAAGTAAAGTACAGGTGCTGTCTGATGTCGATTGACTACTCATATCAAGCTCGGCACACTTACCAGCTTGTCCCATACTTGGACATGATGACGTCAAATTGTGGGAAGTTGCGTCCCCGGGACATGAATGAGTTATTACGTACCCACTGTCTGGACAAGTATATCTGTCGACATGAGCGTCGTATCGGCTGCACTGCGTGAATAAGCTGTACGGCGATGCCACCATAGTTGTGTCGAGCGCTTCGTTATTCTGCAGTGACACCGTAACATAGGTACCTTGAACATTTAACCGTCGACTCGATGACTGCACCAACGACTCCATACCTGAAATAGATAATTTCAATGCAGGCGAATTAAATGAACCGAAAGATGGTTGCATTGACAAGGCGGACACTTTCACAGGAACTGTTGAGGCAGGGTCTGTATCTACGGACACAGTGGATGACTTCACACCACTTGCGATTTCATCGGCTGTGAGTGGTGTAGATAATGTTGCAGTACCATCACTTGGTGAGATAGCAGCAGCTGTCACTCTAAATGAATCGAGAACACTCGACACTGCCGACTGTCCAGCATACAATTGACTACTAACGAGGTCGCCGTAACTGCTCACCAGGTCAGCTATAACCGCGTTGTCGCTACTTACAGCAGCAGCACTAGATAGTGCACTTAGTATTCCGGTGCTTGCCTCGTATGAAATACCGCCAGTATTAGAGCCGCTCAATACCATTGATGCAACATTTTGAACCGCAACTACACTATCCGCACTCAACTCCGCACTATTCGTAGCTAATGCAGCCAAATTATTCGTCCAAGTCGAAACTGTTGACAACGAAACATCTTCTGATGCCGTCAGATCCGACAAGCTAGAGAGTAATGAGTCGCGTAAAGCAACCTTCGACGAGCAATTTGTAGTGCAATTTGAACGATTTAGAACCGCGCTTGATAGTGCCAAGACTTGTTTCACACTTTCGGTGCTGCCGACACTACTACTTAATTGCTCTTGCAGTAGAGAGTCCGTGTCACTGGTCAATGCTTGCACGACTACATTTGCTGTTGCCACGGAATACGCTTCATACGAGTCATATACTTTAGTTACGCACACGATCGTGTAGCCATTAGTCGCATCTCCGGCTGGTAGTGTGCTTGATGCAAAAGCGATCTCTGATAAGCTTCGTACACTCAAGATCACAGAGTCATCTGTTAGTGACTGGAAGCCGAAGACGTAAGACAATGGCAGTTCCTGATCAGACCACTGGGATGCAGCGAATAAAAACGAATCGGATAACTCCACACCACTACTAGGTGATACACTGAAAAGTCCAGGGGTTGGCGGTCCGTTAGTTGTCACCGCTATTGATGATGAAGATGCACCACATTTTAACGAGAACACGTACGACGCTGTTTCAGCTAACGAGTTGCCACTTAGTACCAGATTCACTGAATGCAAAGCACCAGGAGTCAAAGTGGCAGTTGTGGCTGTTAATGCTCTCGAAGATATATCAAGCGACTCGTCGTCACTGGTCCAAGTAGCATCACAAGACTGCGCTAATGCAACGGTGCCACTGATAACTATTGAATTCTTCACATTCACACTCGTTAATGCACTGCCACTAGTCGTTATTGATACGATCGGATCTGCAGCATCAATAACGACAACGGAGACTGCAGCTTCAACCACACGGCTTCCGCTAGTTCCTGTTACCGTCACTAGTGCGACTGCATCTAATGCCGACTCCGAAACTACTGACAGATAGTTGATTTCGTTTGCAGAACTATCCGAAGATAAAGGACACGACTCGCTGTATACCGGAGATACTTGCACACACGACCAAGTAAATGATATACCAGCTTCAGTGCCGAATAGACCAGGTTGATCAGGATCATAGCTACTAGCTGCGCTTAATGCAATAGACTCGCCGATACGAACTGATTGTGTGCTACCGCCACCAATGGCCACAACTAAAGAGGCGGCATCAACATACACACTGACGGATGCGGACGACGACTTGCCCGATTTATGCGTAACCGTCACTTTCACGGTGTACGTACTATAGGTGGATAGCTTCGATGTGCTCAACTTAAATTTCGAAGGGTCCTTCGACTCTGACTCTAGATCATGTCCAACGACTGACCATGCGTACTTCAGATTCGAAGTTGATTGACTTCCGTCACAATTTTCAGTAAATGCAGACGCACCTAGCGACAGGTGACTGGAATCACGCGTTATCGTAATCGAGGACTTACCCGCTATCTTGACCACTGGAACTGGATCATCGTTGCTAGCAACACTCAGCTTATACGTGCTTGTACCACATGCTCCTAAGAAATTACACATGGTTGCACTGAACCCGTACTCGCCACCTTTCACAAAATAAGAATTTGGTATCACCGTTGGAGGCGATAACACATAGTTGTTGTTCAAGTAATCGGCGATCATACTGGCGTTTTCTGCTTTGCTGTCAATACTAAATGCCATTGACGCCCAAGATCGACCACCATTGCCTGTGGACGAACTTAAATCAAGAGTTAACGAGTTGCAACTACCGATGGTTGATGGTGCGCCGATCGAGACTACTGGTACCTTAGGACTTAAAGGCGCTGACACTGATACTGTTGCACTACTCATTGCACTCCAACCTGCACATGCTGTTGCAGTAGTAGTGCACTTCGCCTTGACACTGCCGGTTAATTGGACAGAGTCGCCGACTGATAACACTGTACTGCCTGTGGGTGTTATAGTCACTTTGGATGAATCGACCCAGGTGCACTTCGCAGATGAGTCGCCGTTGAACGTAAATAAAGTCGTGCAAGTGAAACTGTTGGAATAACCGCCTTTGTTGGTCGAGGAATCAAACACAACTGTTACGTACGAGCCATCATCACTGAAAGTACTTGACACTAACTTTGGTGCTGGTGGTTCCGCGGTCGTACTGATGACATTCAAATTGTTGCCTTTGTTACTGTAGACTACCGAGTACTCGTCAGCTGCGGAGCCAGAGAGCTTGATCTTCAAGTCGTACAAATCAGGTGTGCCAGTGACTAGTGTCACCGAGTAACTCGATTTCAAGGTGTCGCTTGATAATGAAATCGAGTTAGGATAGAATGCGTTGTTGGAGCAGCCAGTCTCGATGGTGCAGCTGTTATTTGTCGTTGTACTTATTTCTACGGTTAGATCGCTTGATGGCACCGAGTCTACAGACAGCGATAATGCGTTTAGGCTAACTAGACCTTCCTTCAACGTGCTCGTGGATAAATCAATGTTTATCGACTTGCAGCACGCCGTTTGATAGGTTGTTTTTGTTGCCAACATGCTTTCTTCAGATAGTACAGTGCCGTAGCTGGATTGAGTGACGCAATAAACATCATATTCCGTCACGGGTAATAGCGATGATATACTCGTGGAAGCGACAGAGGATGCTGATTTAAATAAGCTACCCTTACGCAACACCTCGCTGACTGTTGGTGTCACTGACGAAGACGTGGTAAATGCTGCGCAATAGATAAACGCATCGCCTTCATCTAGCGTGACCGATACATCAATGGTTGATCTTGCAAGCGTTGTTGAACTTGGCGACGATAGTATGACGCTGGATATACCTGGTGGTGGAGCAAAGGTAGGGGAGGATGTTGGGTGGGATGTTGGATGCGATGTTGGTGCAAATGTTGGATTGACTGTAGGTAGAGATGATGGTTTCACTGTAGAAGGGCGTGCGGTAGATGGGACAGCAGTTGGTTGACCTGGAAGAGGCGTTGGTATTGACGTAGTTGGTTTAAAGGTTGGAACTTCCGTAGGGATTGTGGTAGGCACTGCTGATGGAATAGCAGATGGAATAGCTGTTGGTAACGCCGTGGGAATTTTGCTAGGCCGAACAGTGGGAGCGTCTGTTGGTATAATAGTGGGTATTGCACTTGGTACCACAGTTGGTGTAACTGTTGGCGTCTCTGATGGCATCGCTGTTGGAATTGCAGTCGGTACCTCGGTAGGAACAGCAGTGGGAACAGCAGTGGGAACAGTAGTTGGAATTGCAGTTGGTACCTCCGTTGGTACAGCACTTGGAATTGCTGTTGGGACCACAGTAGGTACAGCAGTAGGTACAGCAGTTGGAATTGCAGTTGGAATTGCAGTTGGAATTGCTGTTGGAACAGCTGTTGGAATTGCTGTTGGTACCTCAGTAGGTGCCTCAGTAGGTACAACAGTTGGAATAGCAGTTGGAATAGCAGTTGGAATAGCAGTTGGAATTGCTGTTGGGATTGCTGTTGGGACCTCGGTAGGTGTAGCGGTTGGAATTGCTGTTGGCACAACCGTTGGTACCTCCGTTGGTACCTCAGTAGGTACCTCAGTAGGTACAACAGTTGGAATTGCTGTTGGTACCTCCGTTGGTACAGCAGTTGGTACCTCAGTTGGTACCTCCGTAGGTGAAGCAGTTGGAATTGCCGTTGGT